>OIGD01002559.1_pt1 | contig 13857 bp, 13 predicted proteins | sample 1582211 | NCBI WGS metagenome assembly OIGD01 (sample SAMN04414078, study PRJEB24778) | human gut metagenome | material: faecal | host: Homo sapiens
ATTTTGACGTTTCTTTTGGGGTTCTGAAAATCCTAGTGTACTAATGCGTACACGGATTTTCGGGTTCCCGAAAAAACTCAAAAGGTCGCAAAATTATGACTTTTTAATAAAATAAGGGCTGCACGGTAAACGTGCAGCCCTTTGTGTTGTTTTTTACGTATTACTTATTTGTTATACGTTTGCGGATTGATGATCTGGATTTCAAAAGCCTTTCCCTTTGTTTCGTCGGAAATAAGGTTTTCTTTTGTGATTTCCGGCGCTTCCGTCAGGTAGTTGACGTAGCCTTTGATCGAGAACGTCTTTCCGTAGACTTTTCCTTCGACAGTTGCGGTGCCGTACGTTTCGCGGTCGCCGTCTTTCTTCGTGCCGATGATGACTTTAAGCGCGATGTCGTCAATGATTTCCGCATTTGCGCTTGTGCCGGCCGCAGCTATTTCCTCGACTTTCCAGCTGTTTGCCGTCTTATCGAAATACGGGACGTAGGTCTTTCCGAGGCGGTATGCCTGACGGAGCAACGAACCGGCTTTGCCGTCGATATAGTTGCTTTCCGTGTATTCCCCCGCTGTGCGATTGAGTTCGTCTACGATTGCCTGTTTAAGGACGTCGGGCGTTTTGATAAGCACGAGTGTGCCGTTTTTAAGTTCAAACCCTTCTTCGCGGATATATGTCTCGTTGTTTTTCTTTACGGCGTTTTCAAGCTCTGCATAAAGCACGTACGGGTACAGATATTTGTTGCCCGCGCTGTCTTCGACCACGGCGTATTCTTTGTGGCCGTTTTCGTGCATTATTGCGGTCGTTGCCGTCGCTTTATTGTCTGCAAAGAACTTTTCGCCTGTCGTCATATATCCCGTGGGACGGAGCAACAAAAGCTGTTTGCTGAGACCTTGCGCGTAAATTCCGCGAGCCGTCAACTTGTAAAGTTCGGTTTCGAATTCCTTATAAACCGCGACCGAGTCGTAAGTCTTGCCTTTCAGGTCAACCTGATACTTCGTGAAGTATTTCATTGCAAGAGCGACCATGCTCACCGCGTCGATATTATTGTTGTTGTATTCAAACAAGTTTTTGAACGTCGTCGCAAGGAGTTTTTCGCCGCCGATAACAAGCGAGTTGTCAAGACCGTCCGCCTGATTGATGCCGATAAGTCCGTACACTGCGGGAATTATGCCCACGTTGTCTTTAAGCAACAGGTTCATAATAACGTCGCCAATCGTGATGTCGTTTTCCGCTGCCGCTTCGGCTTTGTAATCATCGTAGTTCACGAACAAGCCGTTGCCGTTCTTATTGATAAGGTAGTTGACAAGTTTTACGAAGTTGAGCCCTTTGACGTGCGCTTCGCCACTCGTCATCAAATGATCGATGGATTCATTGACTTTTGCAAAGCTGTAAGAAACGTTATATTTCTTATATTTCGTGCCGGTGTAGGTTGCCGAGTTGTCAGCGGTCAGCAGGAAGTATTCGCCCGTTTCCTCATTTTTGCCGTAATTGCCGTCTGTTGCTTCTTCATAGACCGAGTACAGGACGCCGCCGACTTTGTCTGTGCCGTCCTCTGCATAGAAGCCCCATTTCCATTCGCCACCAACGTTTACTTTCTTAAAGCCGTTGATACCGATTGCGCCGTTTTTACCGAGCGCGACGCACATATCGAGAATCCCGGGGAGAACGTCTTTGTATTCTTCCATGATTTTCGCGTCAAGTTGCAGGTCGTAATCGGGGTTTTCAGCTGTTCCTATGTTGGCGGAATACAGTTGAAGTTTCGCAAACACCTTGTCGTTTGCGGTAATCGTTGCGACCGCGCGGGTGTTTTGGATATTTACGAAATCGAGCGTGCCTTTGATATTGAGTTTCATCGTTTTGGGAACGGTGAGCGTGTTCGTTTCCTTGTCGTATGTCAGATCGTCGCCGCCGACTTTGAAAGTCAAGCCGTTGGGACTTGTGTAATCGTGTGCGACAAGGCTCAGAAGGTCTTCGCCGAAGTCGAAATCAAGACCTGCGTCGATATTCATTGCGCCGTAATCTTTTTTGTTTACAGCCGTCGTGGAAATCGCGTCTTTACTGTTTCCGATTTTAAGGTCAGTGATTGCAAGTTCGATACCGAAAGTCCTGTTTTCCGTACCTGCGGGCAGATTAAGGTCAAGGAAGAATTTGCTCATCTTGCCGATGCTGCCGTTTGCGCCCGCTTCTTTTTCAAAGCCCAACTTGATTGCGCTGTTTTTCGTCACGGCAATGCTTTCGCCAAGGCTGAAAGGATTGAGCGCGATCGTTGCGGAAAGTTTTTGCGACAGGTCGTTCTTGACGGACGTGTAACCTTTGTTCGCTTCTTGGAACTGACCGTTTTTCCAGGTGTACCAGGTAGGTTCGCTGAACAAGTTGCTTGCAAACGGTGTGCCTTTTAAGTCCGCGGTAAGAATGCCCTGAATGTCAAGGGTTTCGCCAAAGTAATTGTAAAACTTTTCTTTGCCGCCGAACATTGACGAAAGTATGTTGTTGACCGAAATGCCTTCGAAAGAAATGTTCTTTTCAAAAATCGTGTCGGCAAGGGTTTTCACAACCAATTCGCCGTTGTCGTCTTTAACATATTTGCCGTTAACTAAGTTGTAACGATTTCTGCTTGCCGCATTGACAAGCGTGTCGCTGTACGGCATATACTCTTTCTTTACAAACGTGTTGATAAGCCCGGTGATAACTTCGTTAAGGTCAAAGTCGCCGCCGTTGAAAGCCTCGACAACGCTCTTTACGACGTTGTTTTTGAGCAGCCCTTCGATCTTTGTGAAAAGCGCGTCTTTGACGGTTTGTCCGTTTGCGGTGGTTCCAAGTTTTGAAAGGTCAACGCCGACTTTGTTCCCCGCAATCGTTACGTAAAGGAAGTCTTTTTCGTAAATAAGGCGGAAAGAATCGACGCTGTTAATGCGCGCGGATACGTCGATATAAGTTTCGTTGTCTTCCGTGAGAGCAACCGCTTTCGAATATCTCTTTTGTCCTTCGTGGAGGCTTGCGTCGTACGACACGTACTTGCCGTCGATACGGACGTATGCACCGTTTGCGTCATCGATATATTTGTCGGTGACGTTCTGACGGTCGAGAAAACCTTTCAGAGCAAGTTCGATCGGCATGTTTTCGTCCGCGACGCCGCCATCCTTTTTAAGGGTGATTGTCGCGCCGAGGCTCAATGCGATGTTTTTGCCGTCGGCAAGTTCAAACGAAGTGCCGTTTGCGATTTCGTTTGCGCTTTGGAACATCGTGTTGACAAATGCGTTCATCGAGGCGCCTGCTTGGTTGCCGGTGCTTCCGCCGCCGCCGGTTCCGCCACCGCCGCCCGTTCCGCCGCCTTGGTTTCCGCCGCCGTTTCCTTTATTTTTGCAGGCAGCCAGAACGCCGACGCACAAAACGAGAACGCAAACTATTGCGAGTACTCGCAAAAAATTCTTGTTTTTCATTTTTGGTCTCCTTTTGAGATTTAAATTGTACACGCACGCGGACGTGCGTATATCTCTACATCTTACATTTTATTATTTATTGGTTTTCTTGTCAAGGCTAAGTCGTGATTTCCGCAGGACAGACGCCGTTTCGGGGTTATCGGCAAATCGTTTTAAGGTAATTTTTAACCTAAACGTTACAAATACGCCCGCGTGTAATATTTTGCGAAAAACCTTTACATATTGTCCTTACGTTTGTATAATAATCGTTAGGAGGAATTTTATGCACGATTCGCACGTTCACAGCATTTTTTCGGACGACGGCATGGAGGCGGTCGAAGACGTCGTTGCGACGGCGCTTTCTCGCGGTTGCGACTATGTCGCAATCACCGATCACGTCAACCGCGATTATCAGGTCATCGGATATGACAACCCGCAAATAAATATGTCGGCGTACGTCGCCGCGATGCAGGACTTCAAACGCCGCTTCAATAAGAAAAACTTCCGCCTTGCCATGGGCGCGGAACTCGGTTTCTTGAAATCGGCAAACAATCTGTATATCAAAGACCTTGCCGATATCGACTTCGACGTCATTATCAACAGCGTTCACTGCGTGCTCGGCAGCGAGGTCTATTACGCGGAATATTTCAATAAGTGCCCCTATAAACACTTTGCCTATCTCGAATACCTGAAAGCCGTCCGGGAAAGCGTCGACGCGCCCTACCCCTACGACATTATCGGCCACATCGGCTATATCCAGAGAAACGCGCCGTATAAGGAGCCCGATATGTTTTACGAGGAGTTTTCGGACGTCTTTGACGATATCCTCACCGCCATCATCGAAAAGGATAAGTGCCTGGAAGTCAACAGCAAAACTTATCGCGGCGGAAAAACCACAAGCGAGTTTTCTTTGCGACACCTTTCAATCCCCGACGTCGACGTCCTGAAACGATACTACGAACTCGGCGGAAGGAAAATTTCTTTCGGCAGCGACGCACACCGCACCAACAGCATCGCTTATAATTACGACAAAATTGCGGCGGCAATGAAAGAAATCGGCTTTGAAGGTTTCACCCGATACGTGAACCGCGAGCCGGAACTTGTGAAGTTTTGATAAACCGAAAACAATACGATGCCAACAGATAATAATACGAACTGTGCCAAAACGCCGATATTTCCGTGCTTTTCGGCACATACTCACTTTAGTACAAAAAGTACAACTGCGTTCGTCTTTTCCGAAAATCATCGAAACTCTCGGTGGTTTGGTCTAAGGAGTATTGCCCCCGCGTTTTTAGGCGAAAACAAGGCACGCGAGCGGGTTAATACTGTATGTATAAGCCGTGAGCGCAACGAAGTTTTGGTCAAAAACGCAGAGCAAGACCACGGTTTGTATTATTCACGGTTGGTATACGATAACAAAAAACCGTCGCTTTCCGACGGTTTTTTCGCGCTTCGCGATTTATAAAACGCTTTTCGTCACGTTGAACTTTACGCCGTAAGAGTTTGTGACTTCGTGATACTCCGCGTTTTCAAAAAGTCCGCTCGTGCGGGACACGACGTAATCCGCGCACTCAAAAAGGGGCTCCGAAAATCCTTTGTCGATATGATATATTTCGAGCGATCGGCGGGCGGGGGGTTTAACCTTTGTGTTTTTGATTATTGCAAATAATTTTTTCATTTTGTTCACCTCTTGATTGCATTATTGCATACAAAATATGACAATGTTTTGCATATTATTGAAAAATGTTTGAAATTTTTCATTTTTTTCGCAAGGTGAATTTTTGCAAAAAGAAACGCCCCGAAAATCGGGACGTTCCTTTGATTTAGGTGGAAAGATTACTGTCGTAATCCGATAATAAGCATCTTATTTGCCGACATTGACGCTGGCATTGCCGCTGACTTGTACAACGTATTTGCCATTTTCGTCTTCCGTTTCACCGGGGACGTATTTTGCAGCGCCGCTGATATCGACGTTCACATTCACGTTTACAGCGCCCGTCACGATGACAGCCGCCGTGCCGTTGATTGCAAAGTCGTTTTCCTCAAGGTTGGTTGCGTTTGCATTCGAGACAACGTTTGCAACGACGTTCACTTTTACGCTTTCGCCTGCCGCTACTACGTCAACGTAGACTTTCGCGCCGGTTTCGGTATCGCTGATTTTGCCAAGTTCGACTTTCACATTGACCTTGCATGCGTTGTCAACACCGACGTTAACTTCAACGACTACGCCGCCCTTTTCGTTTGCATATGCGGTAACTTTTGCGCCGACGTTGTCGACTTCAACCCCTACGCCTGCACCAAACTTGAAGACCATCGTGTCTTTTTCTTTGTCATAAGTGCAGGTGCCTTTGATTTCTACAAGGTTGGCTTCGCCGTGTGCAACAACCGCTTCAAATGCATAATCTTCTTTGCCGTTGATGTCTGCGTCTTCCTTGGAAACTTCGCCGTCTTTGATTTTCTTTGCGTTGATGTAAATCGTCGATACGTCGGATACGTCTTTGCCTTCGGCGTCTTTATAAGTGACGGTCACGAGCATTTTGTAGTTATAGCCGTCTTTTTCGTTGGATGCTTCCACTTTGACGTCAACATTGTGATCTTTGATGTACGCCTTTGCGTTGTTTACGTATTCGTTAAGGTATTTTGCGATTTCGTTGGTTGCCAAGTTGATACCGCCGATGCCGTTAATGGTGAAATAAGGATCGACGTTTTTATTGCCTTCGCCTTCCGCCGAAGCAGTGCCCGCTGCCGAAGAGTTCATCGCGACTGCGATTGCCGTGCCGAGAGTTTCGGCGTTGTCTGCTTTTGCAGGTGCGGTTGACTTATCCTTATTGCAGGCGGTAAGTCCGACCGCAAGAGCCGCTACCATCGATACTACAAGAAGTATTGCCAGGATTTTCTTTTTCATATTGAGTAAAACCTCCGTGTTTTTCAAATTGTTTTCGCAAAGTAAACAATCGACGAGCGCGTTTTATTGGAATTTTACAAAAAATTTTTTATTTTTTTCAAAAACGATATAATATTGATATTTCTTCTCAATTCTTATTTATATTAAATTGCAACAAAAAACCTTACCGTTTCCGATAAGGCTTGTTTTTATTTTTATATTGTTTATTAAATATTAAAAATACTGTTCGATGTTTGTTCGCTCGGGTTCAGAATATCGTTGATTAAACCAGTGATATAATTGTCGTACATCGTCTTGATTTTCGCAAAGTCGATGTTTTCAAGGGAGCTACGGATTTCCGCAACTTTTGCCTGCAAATCGGTCAGCCCCAAAATCTCGCACATACTTTCGATACTTTTAAGGCTTTCGATCATTTCGGCGTAAGAGCCCTTTGTAAAACTTTTTACGTAGTCGCTGCTGATATTTTGTCGCTTGATTTCTTCTTCCGCATATTTATAATAAACGTCAGAAAAAATGCTTTTGTCGCCGAGCCAGGATTCTTCCAGCAAACTCTTTCTTTTGGCAAAAGCGGCGGTTAATTGTTCAAAACTCATTGATGAAGTCGCGTTTTGCAAATATTTCTTCGCTTGGTCTGCAAGGTCTTCCTTTGAAATCGTCTTTATCGACAGCGAAAAGTCAAACGCCGCTCGAAGCCGTTTTGCAAAGCTTTCGGCGGTCTCACCGGAGACGGAAACGGAAAGCCCGTCCGCGTCATCGACGAATTTGAGCGTCCGCGCGGCTTCGTTGATTTTTCTTGTCGCAACGTCAAATTTAAGCCCTTTCAATTCGCCGGAAAGATGCAGTATCATGTCGCCGTCCACGTTTTCGGCGCGCACCGTTTCCACGGTTTCCTCGCTGTTTAACGTGAGCGTGATTTTTGCGCCGTCGGTTTTTTCGTCCGCCGCCGCAGTCGCTTTGTCCGCGCCCGCAGAAACCTGCACGTAATAATAATTGCTTATCGGCGAATTATCTTTTTTCGGCGCGAATAAGACGCCGCAGGTGATCGCGATTGCCATAATCAGCACGCACGCCACAGCGGACGTCGCGATTCTGAACGCTTTGCTTGCGCCCGCTTTCTTTGTTTTCGCCACGGGTTTTTCGATATAGGAGGACTGCACGACGTTGTCGTAAACGCGCGGCGTAATACTTTCGATTTCGCTTTTTAATCTGTTTTTCAAATCTTTGTTGTTCACGCTTGCTCCTCCTTTAAGTATTTTCTGAGTTTTTTAAGGCTGTTGTTGTACGTCCAGAGTACCGTGCCCACGGGTTTTTTTACGATTTCAGCAATCTCGCGATGTTTGAATCCCGCCACGACGTACAGCATAACGATTTGCGCTTCGTCGGCGGTCAGCACCTTTTTCATCGCGTCGGTGACGGTGGTGTCGGCAAGTTCTTCGACGCTCTTTTCGCCGGACACGGGTTCCCACTCCGAAAAATCCGTCGCGGTCTCGTACTTCGCGCGCTTTATGTGGTTGAAGGCGATGTTTTTGCCGATCTCGATAAGAAACGCCGCCGGATTGCCCGATTTGTAACTTTGCACGCTTTGTCTGAAACGCACGTACGTATCCTGCATAAGGTCTTCGGCAACTTCCCTTCTCCTTACTATCGACAATAAATACGAAAACAAACCTTTTGACGTGAGTTCGTAAAACTCCGCAAAAGCGGTTTCATCGCCCGATTCCTTGATGCGCGCTATTAAAATGTCAAGGCGTTTATTATCCAAACGGAATACCTCTTTTATTTAATAGGCATATTATACAAAGTCGGGAAGAATTTTGCAACCGATATAACCCTTGCAACAAATAAACAATCGAATCCCTTTTTTTATTTGACGATTTTTACATTTTTTCGAATTTTGTCAAAAAACGGCGGATTTTTCAGATTCCGCCGTGTTTTTTCCAAAAAGAAACCCCGGAAAATCCGGGGGAGTTCTTTTTTTTTGTGTTTGTCAGCCTTGGATTGCTCCGACGGGGCAGCCTTCTGCGCAAGCGCCACAATCGATGCATTCGTCGGGGTTGATTTCGTATTTACCGCCGTTTTCGGAAATAGCACCTACCGGGCAAGTGTCCGCGCACGCTCCGCAAGCGATGCATTCATCACTGATTTTGTGTGCCATAGTAACGTCTCCTTTTCAAATTTGTCTTATTTGGGTTTTCCCCTTTTCATTATATTACCACACCGCCGCGGAATTTGCAAGGGTTTTCAAATTTTACTTGACTTTTATTTAGACAAACGCGCGAAAACAATATATAATAAGGATTATGAAACCGTTGTACGACAAAATCTGCGAATACGTCGCAAAAAATCCCGCGCGCTTCCATATGCCGGCGCACTTCGGCACGGGCGATAATCCACTTTTTTCAAGCGCGAAATACGACGTGACCGAACTCGATTTTTCGGACAATCTGCAAAATCCGACGGGAGTTATCCTTGAAAGCGAAAAGGAATGCGCGAAAACGTACGGCGCGAAAAACTGCTTTTATCTGACCTCGGGCAGCACGACGGGGGTTTTCATTGCAATGTGCGCGATGCGAAACCGCACCGACGAAATAATCGTTGCCCGCTCTTCGCATAAGTCGGTTTACGCGGCGGCAAGAACGCTCGGGTTTAAGGTAAGATATATTCCGTCGTCTTTCGACAAAAACGGAATCCCTTTGCCCGTGACGGAAAAAGACGTCGAAACCGCGCTTGAACAATATCCGTCTGCGGGCGCGTGCGTCATAACGTCACCGAATTACTTCGGCATGACGGCGGACGCAAAAAGTATATCCGCGCTTGTGAAAAAACGTGGCAAAATTCTTTTCGTAGACGAGGCGCACGGCGCGCATTTCCCGTTTTCAGAACGCTTTGAAAAAGGCTTTTCGGGATTTTCCGACATCTCTGTTACAAGCTTTCACAAAACCTTGCCCGTGTATTCGGGCGGGGCGGCTTTATTTTGCAATAACGATACTTTAACTGACGATTTGTTGCGTTTACGTGCCGATTTGCACACTACAAGCCCGTGCTATCTTACCCTTGCAAGCATGGATTATTCCATTGACGAAAGAAGAATATCGGGCGAAGAAAAGTATGAAAAACTTTTTGAAAAGGTAAAATTATTAAAAGAAAAACTGCCGCTGAAAATAATTGAAAACGACGACTTCACAAGGCTTGTCGTAAGGTGCGGGGACAACGGATTTTCGGCACTTAGAAGTAAAAACGTCGTGCCCGAAATGACTTTTTACGATTTGGCGGTCTTTATCCTGTCGCCCGAAAATGAGGAAAGAATCGACGATATTTACGACGCCTTAAAAGACGTGAAATGCGAAAGCGCGCGTGAAATTCCGCCCTTGCCCGCGCCTGTTTTCAAAAAAGTAACGGGCGGCGGCGCGTATCTTCCGCTGCACGACGCGATTGGTCACATGTCGTTAAGGGAAGTCGGGACGTATCCACCGGGCATTCCCGTCGTCGCGTACGGCGAAGTAATTACCGAAAATATTGCCGATTTTTTGAAAGACCGCGACGTTTTTGGTTTTGTAAACGGCAAATTATATGTTACAATAGATAAGTAGAATAATTAACGGACATCATTATGAAAGGAAAATTTATCACTTTTGAAGGCGGCGAAGGCGTCGGAAAATCCACGCAGGTTCGTCTTCTTATGGAATATCTTGAAAAAACGTCGCAACCCGCCGTTCTCGTTCGTCAGCCCGGCGGCACTCCCATTTGTGAAAAAATTCGCGAAATACTGCTCTCTCCCGAAAGCGCGGATATGACGCCCGAGTGCGAGGCGTATCTTTACGCAGCGGCGCGCGCGCAACTTTTAAGGGAAGTCGTCATTCCCGCCCTTAACGAAGGAAAAATCGTGATTTGCGACAGGCACGTCGACAGTTCCGTCGCCTATCAGGGCGCGGGACGCGGACTCGGCACCGACGTCGTGAAAAACATAAACGCAAAAGCAATCGAGGGCTGCCCCGTCGACGCGACGGTTTTCATCGACCTGCCCCACGACAAAATGTTCAGAAGCCGCAAAAAGGCGGAAGAACTGGGCGACCGTTTCGAGGTGGAATCGGGCGACTTCCACGCCCGCGTTTACAAGGGCTTTTCCGACATCGCCGACGAAAATCCGGAAAGGGTGATCCGAATCGTCCCATGCGAGTGCAAAACCGACACGAGCAAGCGCATTATCGACGCCCTTCGCGAAAAAGGACTTATCAGATGATTGAGTTTCAGGACGCTCTGAAAAAAAGCCGCGCCTACAACTTAATAAAACACGATATCGACACGGGCAATTTGTCGCACGCTTATATGGTGATCTCGCCCGACGTTTTCGCCGTGCAGAATCTTTTCAGACTGATTGCGTGCGCGGTATATTGCAAGGACGCCTGCACGACCTGCCCCGTTTGCAAAAAAGTGCTGAACGGAAATCACGCCGACGTGAAATTCATCAACGAAGACGGCAAAAAAATCAAGGTCGAAGACGTCGCCGCCCTTATCGAAGACACCGAGACGAAACCGTTTGAGAGCGACAACAAACTGTACTTTGTAAATTCCGCGGACAAAATGAACCCCGCCGCGCAAAACAAGTTGCTGAAAACTCTGGAAGAACCGCAAAAAGCGGTGAGCATATTTCTGGGAGTCGGCAGCGAAAGCGCGATTCTGGACACGGTGAAGTCGAGAACGAAAAAAATAACCCTTGACAGGTTTTCCGCGGGCGACATAAAAGACGCGCTGATAAGTTCGAGCGTTGCCGTCGGAAACGCGACGATTGCCGCCGCCTGCGCCGACGGTATGCTGTGGCGCGCAAAGGAAATTTCGTCAAACTCCGCCTTTTCGGAAACGTTCGACCGCGCCATATTCATACTCAACAATCTGAAAAAAAGCAGCGATGTGGCGTCTTTTTTGAACGATAAAACCCTTGATAAGGATAATTTGCCCGTTTTTCTGGACGCACTCTCAATCGTTCTTCGCGATATGATTGCGGCAAAAACCGACAAGAACCTTATCATGAGCAAACATAAGGAATGGGAAATTGAAACGCTGTCGAAAGGCTTTTCGCTTGACGCCCTTTCCAACATACTTTATCTTGTCAACGAAGAAAGAAAAAAATTGAGTTTTTACGTGGGAAGCACCGGCGTTGTCGAAAACCTGCTTCTCGGTATTTTGGAGGTTAAATATAAATGTCAGTAACGATAGTCGGCATAAAATTTAAGAACTCGTGCAAGGTGTACTATTTCAGCCCCGAGAACATTTCGTTTTCGGAAGGCGACGCGGCAATTGTCGAAACGGCGCGCGGCACGGAATACGGCGAAGTCGTGCTCTCAAACCGCGAAGTCGACGACAAAGACGTCGTGCAACCTTTGAAACCCGTTTTAAGGAAAGCCACCGACGCCGACAAAAAACAGGTGGAAAAAAACCTTGCCATGCGCCCGGAAGCCATTCGCATCGCAAACGAGAAAATCGAAAAACACAACCTTAATATGAAGCTTGTGGACGTGGAATACACTTTTGACCGTCAGAAGATTATCTTTTACTTCACGGCGGCGGGACGAGTCGATTTCCGCGACCTTGTCAAAGACCTTGCGGGCGTGTTCAGAAACCGCATCGAACTTCGCCAGATTTATGAACGCGACGACGCGAAAATGCGCGGCGCGCTTGCCCCCTGCGGACGGCCGTGCTGCTGCAACACATGCCTTCCCGACTTTGCGAAAGTTTCCATCAAAATGGCGAAACTGCAAGGGCTGTCGCTTAACCCCACAAAAATCAGCGGCGTTTGCGGACGTCTTATGTGCTGCTTGAAATTCGAGAACGATTACTACGCCGAAATGTACAAAAAAATGCCCAAGGTCGGCAGTCGCGCAAAAACTCCCGACGGCGAAGGCGTCGTGGAAAGCAACGACATCTTAAAACAGCAGGTCAAGGTCAAAATCATGGACAAAGACGGCAGTTTCGACGTCAAAACCTATGACCTTAAAGACGTGTCGGCACGCGTGCATCAATCGGTGGAACCCGACGATTCTTCGGACGACGAGGAACTCAAAAAACTTGAAGATTGATATATAAATATGTATTTTTTGGCATACAAGGTTTATCGACAAAATATTTTGTGTCGAACATGAGATATTTTTGTTGACAATTTTCTTTTATAAGTTTATATTACGGGCTATGAAATCAGAGAAATCGAAAAAATTTTTAAGTCGTGTCGGGTTTTACGGTCTTTTGCTATTCTTCGCACTGCTTCGCGCGGTGGCGTCGTACGTCTTTATTGTCCCGAACGCATTTGCCCCGGGCGGCGTAGGCGGTATCGCGAGTATCGTGTACAACGTCGTCAATCTGTACGACCATAAACTTGCGGAAGGCGTGTTCAACCCCGCCGTCACGATTTTCGTGCTGAATCTGCCGCTTGTTATCGCGTCGTTTTTCACGCTCAACAAACAATTTGCAATCAATACGACCGTCATCGTTTTGGGCTATTCGGGCTTTATGGCACTGTTTTCCGCACTTAAACTGCCCGTATTTCAAGGCTCGGGCATGGAAAGCAGTCTGACGATAATCTCGGCAATCGCGGGCGGCGTCATTACGGGCGTTGCGCTTGGCGGCTCCCTTCTTACGAACAGCAGCGCGGGCGGCACGGATATCCTTGGGAAAATCGCAAACAAGAAAAAGCCCGAACTTAATACAAGTTGGTTTATTTTCCTGTTTGACAGCATCGTCGTTTTGCTGTCGGGTATCGTCGGTCTGCTGTCGGCAAAAGGCATGGACGCGAATACTACCTTCGTCAAAATCGCTTCCCCGATATTTTACTCGTTCATCACCCTGTTTTTGACAAGCGAGGTTGCGGACGTCATCACGACGGGTACGCAATCCAGCGTCGTGTTTAATATCATCACCGATAAGGCGGAAGAAGTCGGCGACGCAATCGTGCAAATCCTGCACCGCGGAGGCACGATAATCCACGCGGAAGGCATCTACACAAACTCCACCAGAAAAATCCTGGTCTGCGTCGTGAAGAAAAAGCAATCCGCCCTGCTCAAACAAATCATAAAAGACGTCGATCCCAACGCGTTCACCTATATCAATAAGGCGAAAGAAGTCAGCGGGTTCGGCTTCCGCAACAATCAATAACAGCGCGCTGCGATATAAAAAACAAAAAGCACCGAAAAATCGGTGCTTTAATTATATCGTTTCCCTTCCGGGCGATGCGTCGCACACTTCTCTTTTGAAATCACGTTATCGCAAGCGATAACGCTCACTCTTTTGCTTGTGTGCTCCTTCTCCCCACGGGTACACAGTATCCCGCGGGGTCCCCTGATTTATGCCTCGCAATGACATAAGGCGCGTTGCACGGAATTAAAATTGCTCTAATAAAAAAGCACCCGTTTGGGTGCTTAAATATAATTCTCTCTAAAAAGTAAAGATTTTGATGGGTTTTCGGGGTTCTTGACGGGTTCGTGCGAAGGCGCGTACTTTGCCGTACGTAACTGAGCAGGGTTCCGTCAAAACGCCGAAAAGGCGCAAAAT
>OIGD01002562.1_pt1 | contig 13849 bp, 15 predicted proteins | sample 1582211 | NCBI WGS metagenome assembly OIGD01 (sample SAMN04414078, study PRJEB24778) | human gut metagenome | material: faecal | host: Homo sapiens
GCCTTATATATATCTTTATTACATGGTATATCTCTAAAATTAGGTAAATTCTTATCCATTTTCCTTTTATTCTTACCAAAATCTAATTTATAATTCCCTACAGCATTAAATGCACTACTACACAACATTATTACAAAAAACATAGTTATACCAAAAAACACAAACATTACTATACCAATTATTTTTTCTACACGTGATTCTTTTTCATACTTTATTGCATTTTCATTTGCCATATCTAAGTAATAACTAAAATCTTCATCTAACTTACTTGATAAATCAAAAGTATTTTCATCAAATTTTACAAGTATAGTAACATATTCACTATCTTTTAAAGAACCATTACTACTAATTTCTATATGACCATCACTATTTCGAACTTCCATACCACCTTTACCATACAAGTAAAATTGAGTATCATCGTCATATTCAAAATCACTATATATATTTACATTAACACTTTTAAATTGTCCACCATTATTATATGGCAAAAGTGTCCAATAAATCATATCTGAATCATTTAAACTTCTTACAAAATTTGTAATCTTATACTTAGATATATATTTATGTCTACCAAAACTAGTTTTACCAAAACATATTTCTATTCCATTTTCTACATAATTAAAACCATTCTTATATTGTTTATCTTCTAAAGAACCATCTACATCCCAATCATCAATAAATGTATATTGCTTATTATCCATAGAAACACTAAAATCACTAAAATCACTACCATCATAATTATAGTACGAATGATAGAACTCACTTCCCATGTCACTAGTTGCATCCCACACCTCTGTCACATATGCATCACCATTTGAATTAATATATATATCCATATCAAAATCATGTACTTCATCCGCACTTGCTATAAACGGAAATACCAGCAACATTAAAAATAATATTTTCTTCATAAAATCACCACTCTAAGTATACCATAGAAAAAGAAAAAAACTTACAAATGTAAGTTTAAAATGAAACCTTAGGTGCATTCTTTGCTTCTTCACCAGCTTCAAAGTATTTAACTTCCTTAAAGTGAAACATAGATGCGATTATATTTGATGGGAACATCTCATATTTATTCATATAAGCAAGAACTGTATCATTATAAAATTGTCTTGCATAAGCAATCTTTTCTTCCACATCCTTTAAATCAGTTTGAAGTTGAATAAAATTCTCATTCGCTTTTAATTCTGGATATGCTTCTGTTAAAACCATCAATCTTCCTAATGCCTTATTCAAATCTCCACTAGCAGCCATTTCCTCTTCAGGAGTTTCTGCAGTTTTAAATTTGTTTCTAGCTTCTATTACAGCATTTAAAGTTTCTTTTTCATGTTTAGCATACCCTTTTACTGTTTCTACAAGATTAGGTATTAAATCAAATCTCTTCTTAAGCTGAACCTCTATTTGAGCCCATTGGTCTCTTACCTTATTTCTTAACACAACTAATTGGTTATATGTGCTTGCAATAAACAAAACTATTACTGCTATAACAATCAAAATTATCCACGCCCATGTTGGCATAATATCATCCTCCTTAATAAAAGTATATCACATATTATAATTTTTTTGAATATATATTTATTTATTTGACAGAATAAATATGAAAGGTGTGATTTTATGGATATAAGAAGTTACATAAGAAATAATTTTAAAGATGATGATACAAATACAATAAAAGAATCCATTTGTGAATCAATAAAAAGTAAAGATGAAGTTTTATTACCAGGACTAGGAGTATTTTTTGAACTTTTATGGAATAACTCAAATGAAGAAGAAAAAAATAATATCTTAGAAAAAATTCACAATAACATATAAAACCACTAGTATAACCTACCAGTGGTTTTTAATTACTTATTTCTTAATACACCATTATATTCTTTACTAACACATGAAATTATATTTTCAAATGATTTAGTAACCTCTTCATCAGTTAAAGTCTTTGATATATCCTGATATGTTATCTTAAATGCAACTGATTTTTTACACTCTTCTATATTATTAAATACATCAAACACATCTACATTATTTACTATTCTTCCACCTTTTTTATATATAGTATTTATTACATCACCCACACAAACACTATTATCTAATATAAATGCCACATCTTTTACAACTGATGGATATTTTGGTATTTCCTTTGATTTGATATTTTTTGTCTTAATATCAAATATTTTATCCAAATTAAGTTCACACACATATATATCTTTTTTACTTATAGTTGGATGTGGTTTACCTATATAACCAACACTAATATTATCAATCAATATTTCTGCTGATACACCCTTATGATAATATACATTATTATTTTCCCTTAATTTGTATCTATTTAATACCCCTAAATAATCAAATAAATTCTCAAGTACACCTTTTATTAAATAAAAATCAACTACCATTTTATTTCCCCAACTATTATCTATATAATCCCCACTCATTAATATTGCAAGTTTATTAGTTTCTTTATACCCATCTAAAATATAATATACCTTACTTATTTCATATATATTTATATCTTTTATATTTCTTGACATATTATAATCAGCTACTTTTAACAAAGATGGAATTAAACTATATCTCATAATTGATTTATCCTCAGTAAGAGGAGATGCAACTTTAATATATTCAAAGTTTTCATCTTTAAATAAATCTATCTCTTTTTTATTTACAAGTGAATAAGTTATTACTTCATTAAGAGAAAGAGCTGATAACCTATTTTTAATATCTTTTATATACCTGTTCTTAGACAAATACTGTCCTCTTTTTATTTTTACAACTGGAAGAGTACCCTTCATATTATCATATCCATACATTCTTCCTATTTCTTCTATAATATCTTCTTTTATATTCACATCTAATCTTCTTGTTGGGACATATACCTTAAATACATTATCTTTTTCCCTACATTTAAAATCCAATCTATCTAATATATCAATTACATCTTCCTTTTTAACATCCATACCAAGTACACTAACTATCTTATCCAATGATAAAAGAATTTCCTTATCATCTAAATCTCTATCATTAAATCCAACTATTCCATTTAATACAGTTCCATTTGCATACTTTTCCAATAAATAAGCAGCCCTATTTAAAGCAGTTTCTATAATATTAGGATCTATTCCCTTTTCAAATCTTAAACTCGCTTCACTTCTTAATATCTCTTTTGAAGTATATCTTATATTATATGGATTAAAAATAGCTGCCTCTATTAATATATTAGTTGTATTAAGAGTGACCTCCGTATCAAGTCCACCCATAACACCAGCAAGTGCAACTGGATGATACTCATCTGATATAACTATATCACTATCCTTTAAATTCCTTTTTACATTATCTAAAGTAGTAATCTCTTCTTTATCTCTGGCTTGTCTTATTATTATTTTTCCACCTAATTTATCTAAATCAAAAAAATGTAGTGGTTCCCCAAACTCAAGCATTACATAATTACTTATATCTACAACATTATTTATTGGTCTTATTCCTGATGACATCAACCTTGCTTTTATAAATGATGGACTTTCTTTTATAACCACATTTTTAACAATTCTTGATTTATAAGCATAACAATTATTAGTTTGATTTTCTATTTCAATATAATCACTAGTTTTTTCTTTTGATTCAGTCAAATTAATTTCAGGCATATTAACCTTTTTATTATATATTGCACCCACTTCATAAGCCATACCAATCATACTTAGTAAATCACCCCTATTAGAAGTAAGTTCATAATCAGTATATGAATCATTATAATTTAAATACTCTTTTGCATCTACACCAACAGGAGCATCTTCATTTAATACATGAATACCCTTCTTATCTTCTTCTTTTACATACTTTGATTCAAGTCCCAATTCTGCTAAAGAACATATCATTCCATTAGATAAAACTCCTCTTATTGTAGAACATTTTATTTCACCAGCTGGTAACTTAGCACCAACTTTTGCTACTATAACCTTTTGATTAGCACAAACATTAGGAGCACCACAAACTATTTTGTATATCTTATCGCCCAAATCAACTTCACAAACATTTAAATGGTCTGAATCAGGATGAGGATATTTAGATACAACTCTACCTACTACCAAATTAGTTGATGGACATAATTCATTTATACTTTCATACTCATTACCAACTGATAGCATTTTATTTGCTATTACTTCTTTGTCATCAGTTACATCCACTAATTCCCTTAACCACTTATCACTAACTCTCATAATCCACCTTCTCTACCTTATCAAATTCTTTTAAAAATCTCATATCATTCGTATAGAAATTTCTAATATCAGTTATTCCATATTTAAGCATAGCAATTCTTTCAGGTCCAATACCAAAAGCAAAACCAGTAAACTTATCACTATCATATCCACACATATTAAGAACATTAGGATGAACCATACCAGCACCTAATATCTCTATCCATCCAGTATTTTTACATATGTTACATCCCTTGCCACCACAATTAAAACATGATACATCAACTTCTATACTTGGTTCTGTAAATGGAAAATAACTTGGTCTAAATCTTATTTCCCTACTACTTCCAAACATTCTTTTTGCAAATATTTCTAACGTTCCCTTTAAATCCGACATAGAAATATTTTTATCAACTACCAAACCCTCTATTTGAGTAAACTGATGTGAATGAGTCGCATCATCATTATCTTTTCTATATGTTTTACCAGGACATATAATTCTTATTGGAGTTTTCTCTATATTTTGAAGCATTGTTCTAACTTGTACAGGAGATGTTTGCGTTCTAAGCAATGTATCACTAGTTATATAAAAACTATCTTGAGTATCCCTAGCAGGATGTCCCTTAGGTAAATTTAACATTTCAAAATTATATAAATCACTCTCCACCTCAGGTCCCTCTAACACATCATATCCCATAGACACAAATAAATCCTCTACCTCATTTATTATTTTAGTTATTGGATGAATACTTCCAACTCTTATCTTAGTACTTGGTAATGTTATATCTATCGCTTCACTCCTTAATTTACTCTCAAGTTCCTCTTTTTCTAACTTTTCTTTATATAAAGAAAAACTACTCTCAAGATAATTCTTAAATTCATTTATTATCTTACCAACTTCTTTTTTCTCATCAATAGATAGATCTTTCATAGAACTAGAAAATGTTTGTATTTTACTCTTCTTACCCAAATATTTTACTTTTAATAAAGACAAATCATTCAAATTACCTACACCAGATATCTCACTTTCAAATTCCTCTCTTAATTTAATTATTTCTTCTTTCATATTCCCTCCTATAAACAAAAAAATCCATAATCTAAGGGTTCAAAAAAACGGTACCACCTTAGTTCATAGATTCTATGCACTCTTCTCTTTAACGCAGAATACGTTATATCCTTTCAGATATAAAGCTCATTGGTGAATTCATAAAAGGTTACTGCTGATTCACACCAAACATCAGCTCTCTTTTAATACTTCTTTTATTACTACTCCAAATCTTCGCTTTTCGTGACTCATTATAACACAAAATTATCTCGTTTTCAATTATATTTAACGCCTTTAAAATCAAATATTTAAAATAATATAACATTTTTTATCATATTTAATTAATTCCTTTTTATATTTAAAAGTATAATTATCTTTAACCTTACGCTACAAAGTTCAATATCAGTAAAATAGTATTTACATAGTGTAGAGTTTTTGCTACTTTTATTCAATGATAGTATACAAAAAAAGCAATTTGAAATTGCTTAAATACTTTTTCTAAACAGTCATTAATTCCTTCTCTTTTTCCGCTAATAACGAATCAATATCTTTATTATATTTTGATATTAAATCTTGAATTCTTTCCATACCTCTTTTTTCCTCATCCAAAGGAAGTTCAAGCTTCTTGATATCATTATTTGCATCTTGTCTAACATTTCTTAGTGCAATTTTTGCTTCTTCCGCCATAGTTTTAACTTCTTTTACATATTCTTTTCTTCTATCCTCAGTTAACTCAGGTATTACTAGCATAACAACTTCTCCATTATTATTTGGTGTAAGTCCTATATTTGCCTCATATATACCTCTTTCTATATCAGATATACACGATTTATCAAATGGCTTAATAACTAGTTGTCTTGCCTCTGGTACTGAAATAGTAGCAAGTTGTACTAAAGGTGTTTCAACCCCATAATACTTAACTTTAACACCATCTAATATTCTAGGATTAGCTCTTCCTGCCCTTACATTTGTAAATCTTTTTTCCATATTTTCAATTTGCTTTAACATTCTTTCTTCAGTCAATTTAATTATAGTTTCCATATGTCCTCCCATTTAATTATATATTAATTTTATTTTTTTATCTACATTTTTTAATAACTTCATTTATTACTATTTATTCTCTTATAAAAATTATCTTTAGTCATTACTATATGTCGCATCTTCCACACATAATTAACCCTATATGGAACATATAACTCAACTTTATTTCTACCAATAATAAAAGTTGATTTATATATATGATGTATAACACCCTTTAATTCATCCAGATCCGTATTAATTAATTTTGGTTCACTAAAATTAATACCATCAATTGATTCACAATAATATATCTTATATCTTATTAAAAACACAAATACATATTTCCCATCAACATATTGAATCTCACCATGCCATATAAATTTATCAAAATTATTTACTTTTATATCTATCGGTTTACTAAACTCCTTTAAATCCCTACTCTCTACATATCTAATATTACCTTCATAATTTATATACCATATCTTATACAAACCATTATTTTTTACAACAGACATACTCATATATCTTTCTGGTGGATTATCTTTAAATATAACCTCTGGTTCTGACCAATTAATCCCATCTTTTGATGTTTGATAAAGCATATAATTATAGCCATCTCTCTTAACTACACCACCTACCACAGATTTTGTCTTTCTAAAAAAAAGTTCAAAATGATCTTTATCATATAACATAAAAGGGTCTGAATAATATGCATCATCTCTATAAGGATTTGGATATCCACTTACAGGATTCTTTATTCCACTTGGTTCAATAAATTTACTTCCATCATTAGATACAAGAATAGAAGGGTTTTCATAATAAGCATCATTAAATGGATATGGTGTTGCAACCATCCAATATTTATAACCACTAACACCATTTTTAAAATACAGTACCTTAGGATGAGTTACCTCACCAGAATTTTCATACGTTGGTATAGGTATCCATTCACTTAACTCCTTCACATCTTCAACTTCTATTATTGGTTTAATATCATAATCTATTTTTGGACCAGTATAAATAGTCGTTGGATAATTTATATAAGCATAAAAACCAACTATCAAAAACACAAGACAAACAGTTCCTGTTACCACTTTCTTTAACATACCTTACTCACCTAAATATATTGTAACACAAAAATCAAATTATTAAAATTTAAAAAAGAACTAATTATTTAGTTCCTTATAAAAATTATCCAAAGTCATTACCTTATGATACATCTTCCATCTTCCATTTACCTTATATGGAATATATAATTCAATTCCATTCCCTCTTAAAATAAATGTAGTTTTATATATATAATTATATGTTCCCTTTAACTCATCTAAATTAGTATTAATTAATTTCGGTTCATCAAAATTAATTCCATTTTTTGATTCAGTATAATATAAATAATTATTTCTAGTCATAAATATCAAATAATATTTTCCATCCTTATATTGAATCTCACTATGCCACACACCTTTATCAAAATTCTTTATTTTTACATCTAGTGGTTTATTAAATTTCTTTAAATCATTAGATTCAATATACTTCATATTACAATCATAATTTGTATACCATATCTTATATAAATTACGTGTTTTAATAACAGATGGACTCATATATCTCTCATAAGAATCGTTTCGTAAAATTATTTTTTTACTAAACCACTTTATTCCATTTATAGATTCCATATGATATAGGTAATTATACCCATTACTAATATATTTACCATTTTCTATCGAACCAGTTTTCCTATAAAATAATTCAAAATGATCTTTATAATATAATATAAATGGATCAGAATAATAAGTATCATTTTTTTTAATAGAAGGATATCCACTTATTGGATTTTTTATTCCTTTTGGTTCAATAAAATTAGTTCCATCATTAGACACTACTACAGATGGATTTTCTAAATAAGTATCATTATTTTCATATGGTGTTGCAACCATCCAATACTTATAACCATTAAATCCATCTTTAAAATACAATATTTTTGGATGTGTTACCTCATTAGCACCATCATAGGTTGGAATAGTTATCCATTCACTCACTTCATTAACTTCTTCCTCTTTTATTATTGGTTTATCTGTATTAGGTGAATCTATAGTAACTTGTACTTCCATAAATATATACATTACTATAGATAATAAAATTAACCCAATAATCCCACTTATTTTTTTTACCATATACTCCACCGGTGTATTAAAACACTATTTCCTTTTTTCATATCTTTTAATTATTTCATCTACTATTTTCTTACTAGCAAAACCATCTCCATATGGATTAGATGCATGACTCATTTTTTCATATTCTTTTTTATCAGTTAGTAATTTTTTTGCTTCTTTATATATTGTTTCTTCATCTGTACCAACCAATTTTAAAGTTCCTGCTTCTATCCCCTCAGGTCTTTCTGTTGTGTCACGAAGTACTAAAACTGGTTTACCAAGTGATGGTGCTTCTTCTTGAACTCCACCACTATCGGACATTATCATATAACACTTATTTATATAATTATGAAAGTCAAATACTTCTAATGGTTCAATCAACTTAATTCTATCACATCTATCAAATATTTCATTAGCAACTTCCCTTACCTTAGGATTCATATGTATTGGATATATAACTTTGACATCATCAAATTCATTTACTATTCTTTTAATTGCTTTAAATATATGTCGCATTGGATCACCCAAATTTTCTCTTCTATGAGCAGTAACTAGAATAAATTTTTCATTATCTTTGATCCAATCCAAAACTTCATTACTATAATCTTCTCTTATTGTATATTTCATAGCATCAATCGCTGTATTGCCTGTAACATATATTTTATTCTCATCTATATTTTCATTAATTAAATTATTTTTACTTAAATCTGTAGGTGCAAAATACATATCTGTCATACAGTCAACCATTTGCCTATTCATCTCTTCTGGATATGGACTATATTTATCATTTGTTCTAAGTCCTGCTTCTACATGGCCAATTGCTGTTTGATTATAAAAAGCTGCTAAAGCACCTGCAAAAGTAGTTGTAGTATCACCATGTACCAAAACTATGTCAGGTTTACATTCTTTAATAACTTTTTCTAAACCAGTTAATGCTCTTGTAGTAATATCACCTAATGTTTGACCGGATTTCATAATGTTTAAATCATAGTCAGGTTTTATATCAAATGTTTCTAGAACTTGGTCTAACATTTCTCTATGTTGAGCGGTAACACACACAATACTTTCTATTTCTTTTCTTTTTTCTAATTCCTTAACCAAAGGAGCCATCTTAATCGCCTCTGGTCTTGTTCCAAATATACTCATAACTTTAATCATAATTACCTCTTACTTCTAAATAAAAATTTAACATTATATTTAAAAAATCTCTTTAACCTCTTTGGTTCACAAATTATTCTATATAACCACTCTAACTTAAGTTTAATAAATAACCTAGGTGCCCTTTTCTTAGTACCACTTAATACATCAAATGAACCCCCCACTCCAATAAAAATACCTTTTTTAAATTTATTATAATATTTACCAATTAATTTCTCCTGATATGGAATACCAAGAGCAACAAAAAGAATATCTGGTTTTAACTTAATAATTTCTTCCATTTTTCTATTCTTATCTTTTACATAACCATTAGAATATCCTAATAATGAAATATTTTTATAATCACTACAAATCCTATTATATAATGTAGATACTACTTCTTCTTTAGCACCTAATAAATAAATAGACATTTTTTTTTACATTTGTTAAAATATTTAGCATATTAAGATTGGAGGTGAAGTTATGAAAGAAAGAAGACGCACAGACGGCATACACGCAGGCGGCAGAAAGCCCTTGCATAAAAAATTGAATATGACACCAGAAGCCTTTTATGCTGACCTGCTGACGCTATACGAAACACACACACAAGAAGAGCTTGCCGCACACTATCACGCAAGCCGTGCCTGCATTGGCAAATATATAAAATTAGCAAAAGACTATAAGGGGGACAGGTTTAATGAATGAGACAGCAAACGGAACCCTTAAACAGTTTTATGCCGATTTAAAGAAATTTGGAATAACTGAAGATATGACAGTTGCAGAAATGAAAGAGCATATGGCTGAAGATAACAGAGAAGCGCAATTTAATCAAATATGGATAAATCGAGATTATAATGATAAAAAATGTGGATATGCACAGGTTCACAACAATGGAACGCCGCTCCTCAAGATGACTGGTAACCAAATAAAAATATATATGGCTTTGATGTATTATTCTCGCACCAGTAACAAAATTGCCGCTTCTGCTCCAGTCCTACAAGAACTGACTGACCTATCTGAGAAAACCATTAGAAAAGCCATATCAGGTTTAAGGGATAGCGGATTTTTAATTGTTCAACGACCAGACGACCCGAGCGAGCCAACATTATATATGTTAAACCCGCAGGTTTCTTCCTGTTGTAAGGTCTCACTGCAGAAGCATAAAGAGTTTGAATTTAATGAAAAGGCAGACCCGCACAACCTTGAGAACTTTGAAAGGTTAATATATGCAAATGATAAATTTGTCGCAATGCCCCTAAAAGATGAAAGGGGAGTAATTATTGGCACAAAAATAGAAAGAGCCGTTTCGGACATAAAAAAAGACGGTGCTACCAACACCGTCAAAACCAAGAGCAAAACCCTTAAATATAAAACGAGTATACCACAGGAACAACCCGAAAATCAAGATTCTGGAGCAAATTTTGATTTTGATAATGACCCGGAAATACCTTTTAATAACTTTAATATGCCAAAAGATTCAAAAGCTGAACATATACCAGAGGGGGAACAATAATGGAAAATCATATTATAACAATTAAAAACCCGGCTTGTTATGACCTTGACCCATATATCGGAAAGTATTGCGAATATACATCAATCGACGAACCCGACAAGCCTTTTACATATGCAGGACACATAGAACGAGACAGCCGCGGCGAGGCAATGGTGCATGATAGCGGCGAGGATTGGGTGTACGCATATACAGGAGTAATAAGCGAAATAAAAATTTATATTTAAGTTAAAGGCATAAGCCCCGGATTTCCGGGGCTTTTATTTTTGCCCGGATTCTGCATATTGAATATATAAGAGAAAGACCCGCGGGGGCTTTCTGGGTTGTTAGGGCGGAGCCCTGACCCCTCGGAGAGCCCCCGGACGTTTGCGGCTTCTGCGGCAAACTGGTAGGGGGTTACTTTACTGCCGCAACCACATAACAAAGGAGAGTGAGAGAAATGAGAGCAACCATACACAACGGCAGAACGAGCCATCTGGGAGCGTTCACGCCAAAACATAACGACAGGAATTTTAACATCAAGAACGCTGAACACATAGACCCGGAGAGGGTGAAAAATAACAGATATTGGAACTGGACAGGCAAGGAAATATCATTTGAAGACGCAGAAATTGCCTTTTATGAAAAACACATATCTGCACATCTTGAAGCGCAAAACGCCAGATATAGGGCACAGAGACACGCAGAGAGGGCTAAAACAATGGACGAGTATAGAAGAAGCCCGCAGACCTGCCCGGAAGAAGTCATTTTGCAAATTGGAAAATTGGGAGACACTATACCTGCAGATATGATGGCGAGAATCATACAAGAGCAGATAAATTGGGAGCAGAAACAGTTTCCGGGGGTTAAGGTCTTAAATGTGGCTTTGCACATGGACGAACAGGGAGCCCCGCATATACACGAGCGGCGGGCGTGGGTTTATACGGATAAAGACGGCAATTTGGCTATCAGTCAAAATAAAGCCCTCGAACAGATGGGGATTGAACTGCCGAACCCGGATAGACCCCGGGGCAGGTTCAACAACCGAAAGCAGGTTTTTTCTCGGATGTGTCGGGAACATCTTCTGCAGATATGCAGAGAACACGGGCTCGAGATTGAAGAAATACCACAGGAGAAAAGCCGAAGCGGTAGGACGTTAGAGGACTACCAAGCAGGCGAAGCAGAAAAACGGGCTGCAGACGCAGAACGCCGCCGGCAGTTTTCAGAACGTGCAGCAGAATCAGCAGAAAAGCGGGCAGAATCGGCAAGAGATGCCGCCCGCAGTTATGAAGAACACTCTGAACAGGTCGCAAGACAGATAAACAATGAGTACGGCGAATTGGCAGACGCAGGACTTCAGAAACAAGATATGCAGAAACAGGTTGAACAACTGCAAGAACGAATTGACGACCTGCAGGAGCAACTTGAATATGTTCGGGCAGACTATAAAAAGGCATATAACAGATGCAAGAGAGCAGAACGCCGGGCGGCAGACCTGCAGAACATACTTACAGCCGCAGAGCGGCGGCAGGTTGAACAGATACGACAGGAACAGGAACGAGAACAAAGACAATTTGAGGACGATGAATGGGAAATTGAATAAGTGTAAAAACCCCCTATACGATATATACGAATCAAAATCACAAATATCACACAAGAAATTTGATTTTTTACAAGACAGAACAAAAAGGGCTACTGTTCGAAACCTTTCGAGAGATTTCGACATTTTTCGCCAAAATGCAAAAAACCCCCTATACGATATATACGAATCAAAATCACAAATATCACGCAGAAAATTTAATTTTTTACAGTATAGAGCAAAAAGGGCTATTTACTGACCCCGGACGCAGAGCAGACAGCCCACAAAGTACCCCCATGGGTTCCCGCTGTCTGCTCTTTTTGCTGTCTGTGAACGCCTGCGGCAGTAGTCAAGGAGAATCCCGGCGAAATGTCATTTCTAACCCGAAAAAGGCAAAATTTGCGCTCAGAGAGCGTTTCCAAGTCTCCGGGGCATATTTCTACCCCGGAGTGGTCAAAGTTGATGAGTCCGTTTTGTTCTGTTTCCAGTCTTTTTCCAGTTATTTTCCAGCAATTTACCAGACATTTTACAAAAATCTTTTTCCAGTTCGTTACCATGTCAAAAGACTGGAAAAAGACTGGACATTTCATTTCAGTTGTGTTATACTAGAGAAAACGAAGAACCCGAGGAGGTGAGAAAATGAGCGATTCAAGATTTAAGCCGGGAGATACCCGAATTAACTACGCAGGAGGACCAACCAAAGAGAAGCAGGTGAAAGAGTGGTATAAGAACCACCCCGGCGGCAGTGTGTCAGCGTGTGCGAGAGATTTAGACATCAGCAGACCAACCGCCCGGAAATGGAAACCAACCGAGCAGGCAGAACCAACTAAGAAGCCGGGGAAACTGTCAAGGATTCTGAATATCTTAAAGGAATGAAAAGAGCCCCCCTTTTCCTTGATTACCGCCGCAGGCTATCAGCCAACAGCGTAAAGACACGCAGACCGGGAACCCATGGGGGCTTTTTGCGGGGTCTGCGTGTTAGCGTCCGGCAGGGATAGAGTTGAGGACAGCCAACAAGCCCCTGCAGAATTTCATACAGGAAAATACATACCCTGTAAAAAAATTTTACAGGGTTAGCCACAGACTAGAACAGCCGATAAGCCAAAACTTGAACCCCCGGCGGGGAGATATAATTTTCACCGCTCCCGGAATTGATTTTTTTAAAAATCAATTTTGGGAGAGCCGAAGGGCGGCGGTGGTGGAAAATTATATCTCCCCAGAGGGGGGGGGTAA
>OIGD01002563.1_pt1 | contig 13846 bp, 13 predicted proteins | sample 1582211 | NCBI WGS metagenome assembly OIGD01 (sample SAMN04414078, study PRJEB24778) | human gut metagenome | material: faecal | host: Homo sapiens
ATAACAGCTCTTTTAGCCGCTCAAGCCTGCGCTTTAAAATTTCGTACTCTATGCGGTGTTCGCGGGTTTTGCTTAGTATATCTTCTATTGCCAATTCAAATTTGCCAATTTCGTACAAAAGCTCATTAGTGCGGCTTAAAAAATTAAAGATTTCATTTAAAAAATTTTCAAAGCATGGCGTCTCATACTTAAATAGTATATATTCCAGCACGCATGTTATTCGCTTTCGCAAGGCGTGTTGCCAGTAGTGCTCTCCATCTTCAGGGAGAACTTCCAATATACTCTCTGCATATTGAGACAGCTTTTTTAGGGAGTCAAAGCCACAAAGCGGATCGTAGTAAAATTTCCCGTCAGGAGAAAAATCCAATATATCAGTATCCCTGCCGCACTCATTAGCCCAAGTTCTTATTTTCCCCAAAGTGCCGTCGCCTTTAAAATCAAATATGATTAGCGCGATTTTCCGCTCTTTGTCATCTGCCTTATAGCGGATTAAGTCGCGCAAAAGCACATTGCAGGAGGTGGTCTTTCCGCTGCCCGTTGAGCCTATAAAAATCGTGTGCTTGCAAAGCACATCCTCTGATATCTCCACAGCTCCGCCCTTAAAACCAATTCTTGCGACTATATCGTCTTTCATAAAAAGACGTATCAAGCGCTCAAAATTTTTCCTGATTGCCGATTTATTTCAATTTTTTGAAGAGTATGTACGATAAACTGCCACCAGTGCTAAAAGGAAGTTTTTACTCAATCACTACTGTTTCTATTACAGACCTAATAAACTTATTTCCGCACAAATTTCTCCATTTAGTGAAAATAAGCTTAAAAACATCTTGACATCTTCGATTTTACGAGAGATATAAAACAACAGTTTACATTACTCATATTATTGGTATGTATATAAAAAGAACAATAGAGGCCCAAATAAAGCACGAGTCGGAGTTTTATTCCGTCTTAGTTTTAACAGGGCCAAGGCAAGTCGGGAAAACTACCGTATTGAAAGAATGCGGGGGTAAAACGCGCAACTACGTTTCCTTAGATACGCTTGAAAATCGCGAGTTGGCCAAGCGCGATCCAAATCTATTTTTACAACGTTTTCCTGCGCCGGTTCTAATAGATGAAATTCAATATGCACCGGAATTATTGCCCTACATAAAGGCAATAGTGGACAATGAAAATCAAAAGGAGGGATTATTTTGGCTTACTGGCTCCCAACAATTTCACTTGATGAAAGACGTTTCAGAGAGCCTTGCCGGGCGGGCTAGAATACTGCACTTGCAAGGGCTTTCGCAAGGCGAGAAGGAAAAGCGTCCAGATACAACGCCCTTTATTCCAACGTCCGAATACATAAATTTAAGGGCGAACAAGGCATTAGCTAGCGATATAAATAAAACTTTTGAGATGATATGGAAAGGATCATTTCCCAAACTATATTCCGCGTCCAATGAGCGTTGGGCGGGCTTTTATGATTCATATATTAAGACTTATATCGAACGAGATATTCGCACTCTCGCGCTTGTTTCGGACGAACTGTCTTTCTTGAAATTTATGAGGGTACTTGCCGCCCGCAATGCGCAGATTCTAAATTACTCCGAAATTTCCAACGAAGTTGGAGTATCCCAACCTACGATTAAATCGTGGGTTTCAATTCTCAACACATCCGGCGTAATATATCTCTTAGATCCCTATTTCACCAATCTTACAAAGCGCGCCATCAAAACACCAAAAGTATATTTTACGGATACGGGTTTGGCATGCTATCTTACCGGATGGCGCACTCCGGAAACATTGGAACTTGGCGCAATGAGCGGTCCCATGTTGGAGTCGTATGTGATAACGGAAATCTTAAAAAGTTATTGGAATAATGGCGTCAATCCAAATGTCTGGTTTTATCGTGATATAGATAAAAATGAGGTTGATCTTGTTATAGAGGAAAATGGAGTTCTTCATCCGATAGAGATAAAAAAATCCTCCAATCCCTCAAAGAGGGATATTTCAGGATTTGAAGCGCTAAGGAAGCTGAAGGGCGTAAAAGTTGGCAATGGAGCCGTTGTTTGTATGGCGACCACACACCTACCGATTAGCGACACGGTATCGGCAGTTCCTGTGGCTTATTTGTAAATTGCTTAATTTTTGCTAGTGCCCCTATAGTTCATCTTCAAAATTAATTCTTGCGACTATTTCGTCTTTCATAAAAAGACGTATAAAGCGCTAAAAATTTTCCGAAGGTTTTTTCTCCGGTTCCAATGACTTTTTGTACTTGCGGGCTTGGCGGTACTTCGTGGTGCGGCTGCCGCTTAGGTGCGCTGCGGGATTCTGAAGCCGGCTTATGCGTATGCCCCTTCGCAATATCCCGCGCATTATCGTCTCTCTTAGCAAATTTTCCATATCTTTTGCTACTGCCGATTAAAATTTCCCCCGTTACCGTTCCGGCCCATAGCCGTAAATTCTATCTTCGTAAGCGCCTTTATACCTCTCAAAGCTCTTCAAAACGCTTTCGTTATCGCGCATATCCAACTCTTTGACCATCTCTGCTATGGGTATATTGTTCCTTACGGAAAACTTTGCGACAAAGTCCACCATGTACTTGTCGTCCGCGCGCTTATTTTCAATCTTTGAACATATAAACGCTATGCCATCATTTATCTTTTCCTCCTCCGTCTTTTCGCGACTTACCGCAGTTTGTGCGGGTATTTTTACCAAAATATCAGGCGGCTTTACTCCAAATGCCTCAAAAATACCCCTTAATATATTTATCATTAGCTTTGAAAATGGCGTATATTTTCTACGGGTAATCCCGCTTATTATCTCTAATATTATCTTACTTGCTTCATATATTGATTTACATAATCCAAAATCCGGCGTAGGTTCTGCATCGCATTCGCATAGTTTTTTACTATTTGCGAGAGCTTTACCATCTCTTTTTTCATAGTCTCCATTTCCTGGATCCTTTGCGCGTCTCTCGCTTCCATAAACGCTATCTTCGCAGAAAGCTCTCTTAATTTGGCTTCCAACATTGCTTTCATAGCGTTTGAAAACTTCGCTAATTCGCGCTCCAAGATCTCTTCTATCATCTTGTACATTTCCTGCTTTTGGCATGCCGAATCCAGAATCAGGTTTTTCATGTTCTCCTTTGATACTTCCAACATGGCGTCCAATATGGGTTGCATGTCTTTGCTCTTGTTTATCTTCTCGTTCATAATCTTTTATATTCCTTTCACTTAAATGTTTATACCTTGACTTCATAATGTCGTGGCGGCGCTTGTTTTCGGCCTCCCACAACTTGCGGTAGTCCACTTCGTCACTTTGCCTTAAATCAGCATTTTCTATATCAAATGTCTTTTCTGCAGCAGGGCCTTTCAGCCTTATGCGGGTGTCTCCGCGCTTCACCGTAAAGTAATCCTTGCCTTGGCGCGGGATTTCTATTCCCTCTCTTTTCAATATCCCAAAAAGATCTTCCCGCGTTCGCACGATGCCTTTTTCTATTCCATCAAAACTCAATCGGCACACCTCCGAATAAAGCTCTTTGCCTTTTTCACTCAGCCGCGCGCTCGCGCTAAGAAGTTTTTTCTTATTGCTTGGATCGCTAAGCTTTGGATTTTCTTGGTGCAGCATTTTACCCATAAGCTTGTGGGCCTTTATGTCGCGCCGGTGCAAATACGGCGTAAATTGCCTGTTATTTGCCATGCAGAGCGTATAAAAATTTAACTCGTAGCTTCTGTCCGGATTGTGGTGCCTTATAAATAAGTAATAGAAGTCCTCATGGTCAAAGCCCGGAAAAAAGGTCTTTAATATGCACTCCTTCAAGTGCTCTTCAAATTCTATTCCGCCTATCTCGCTAAGCGGACGCTTCTCGCGGTAAACGTAAGTAAGCGACGGCTCCTTATACCTTTGGGCGTATTTTCTCATACGCATTATTACCCTCAAGTTTCCTCCGCCTACAACTTCGCTTGTCCTATCTCGCCCTTTAGAATCGGTATTTCCCAAAAGATATTCCAAGTCCTTATCCGGGCTTATTCGCTTGCCAATCATTTTTCATCCTCCTCTAAGGCGACGTCCAATATCACATGCAAGCGATCGCTTATTGACATAATTTCATAGAGGATTTCGGGAAAGCTCTCATGGTATCTTCCGCCTTTTGCCATTATGTTTATAGCTCTGGCAATTTGATTGATATTTACCCCTATGCGGTTCAATTCTTTGTACGCCTTATATAATCTGCCGAATTGGCGCTTCCGGCGAACCGGCCTCAATGTGGGGATTTTTATTCCGGCAAGATGCTTGTTTATAAGCTCGCGCAAAAGTTCGGATACGTCCATTTCGCAACTTCTGGCAATAGCTTTTATCTTGGCTTTTTCCTCTTCGGTGCAGCGCAACTTTATGATGTATTTGCGCCCGCCTTCTGTGGAAGCGGCTTTCTTTTTAGGTTGCGTAGCGACCGGGGTGGGTCGAGGGATGGGGGCTCTGCCCCCGTCCCCGCAAGCCGGCTTTAGGGCACTTTGTGGCCCTAAAGCTGAGCTTGCCCTGATAAACCCCAGCCCAGTTGGTTTTAATTCGGCACTCCCTACTTCCCATTTTTTAGAATGGGCAGACTCTATTTCTGAAAGCATTATAGCCCTCCTTCCTTGGAATTGCCGTTGGGAAAGAATTTGCTATATAATTCCGCGACCGACTCAATACCCCTTAGCTTTTCTGCGTCCAAGCCGTTCTTTACGATTTCCCACGCAATCTGCATGGCTCTCGGATGATCTTTTGGAAGGTAACCGATTCCGCTTCCCCTGATTACTTTTGTAATATTGCTTACCAGTCTTTGCCTTGACGCTAATCCTTCATTACCCGTAAAGCCGCTCATCAAAACGGAAACTTTTTCTAAGAGTAGGTCTTTCGAAGCGTTTTTTGGACTTTCGGCTAGTTCGGAGTTCGCGCTAAGCCCCGTATCTTCTCTTTTGGGCGAATCTTCATGTTTTTCGGGTAATTTGCCCAAACCCGTATCAGTTAATTCCAAAGCATCTTTTGGGACGACATTGGATTCATTAAGCGGGCTGCCACTTACCTCTTGGCTCGCAGTAGTATTATATACTTTCGCTTTCTCATCTGCATTTTCTGAAGCGCCGGAGTGGCTTTCCGTAGAACTTTCGCTACCCCCATCCGATACTTCTAATAATAATTGTTTCGGACTGTCACTTGGTAGTCCTTGCAATTTAGATTCCGTAATAGCCAAAGAACCGCCATTTGCAGGAGAGTTTTTATTTTCCGTTGGTACATCGCTTGCGTCCGCACCTGCTAATACCAAAGCATCTTTTTCAGAGGTTTGGGATTTATTATCCAGATGGGATTTCAAGTAATTCATTAACTTTTCAATATTGTTCCATTCCGGCTCCCCCTCCGCATACCTTTCCACGAATAAACTGAGGTATTCACGCATAGACTCAAACGACGCCTCTATTTTTTCTGCGTCAATCTGACCGTGGCCCACAATATCTATTCTTACCCCTAAGGACTTCCGGCTATACCCATTTGCTTCTTCCAGAACAATATCAGGATTACCTTCATTGTTTAGAAGCTCCTCAATATCATTTTCTTGCATCGCTTTCTCAGAGGGTAATACTGATACCGCAGTACCCCCGTATCCAAACCGGTTTGGATACTCAACTTTTGCTTGCGGGGCAATGCTTCCGCTTTTGGCTGGCCTTACTGAAAGCTTTTTTGTGGGAAATATGTTATTAACATACTCTTCGGCGTTACTTCGGCTCACTGCCGGGCCAGACAGAAATTTTTTAATTAATTCCTCAAAATCTGTCCGCTCAGATATTCTTAAAAACTTTACGACTACCGATACCCCGCAATTCCGTAATTTTTCGCGCGTATCATGGTTCTTAATTTTACTGATTATTTTAAAGGCGTTTTTATTGTTTAACAGTGTCTGGTCCGAAAAGCAATCATCTTTCAATCCCGTCCTATTCAGGAAATCATTGTAGCTTAGTTCCGCCAATTTCGGATTGTTCGCAAAAAGCACCTGAAGCGCACACGAAATCACATTCGAAAACCCATTGTAATAACCCCTTAACCTTTCTAAAAATATGGTTTCCCCATGGACCGTATAGTTTTTGTTTAACGCATTGAAAATTTCAGAATTAGTTCTGGGGACCTGCCGGGAAGATTTACTATCCGATAAATCCCAATCTGTACTTACAAACTCATCTTGCGTTATTTCTTTATTACCTCCTTTCTGCATGTTTAATAGTACCCCATTCAGGATACCTTCATTTCTGTTTTCTGCCGGGAAACTCTCCACGGCGCTATGGCTTTTTTTAATGTTCATGACATAAGTTTAGGAACTTCTGACGAATTTTTATCATACAGTACATAATATAGTTATGAATTGAATGCCGTTTGAGTACCTGTTTTTCGCCGATTTCTTTCAAAAAGCTTGACTTTTCTGGAGGTTTCTACCAACTTTTTTTGTAAATAATTATGAAAAAGGCTAAATACAGATGCTTAAAGGCCCTTAATAAGGCATTTTTTAAGAAAAATGTTTCTTTTAGCCTACATGACCTACAAAAACTAATAGACGGCCCAAAAGTCCCTCAACAGACTCTATCGCACATATTGCGCAGTACCCCGGGAATTATCAAAATCAATGGCTCGCGAAATACAAGATACCTCTATGAAGATCTTAAAGACTATTCTGCAATTGCCCCTATTACTCTTGAAATCCCTAATACAGAGCTATCCCTTCAAACAATCAAAGCAAAGTTAATTTCCGAATATGATGTATTAATTCTAAAGCGAAAAAAGAATAGAATTGTAAGAATCCTTCATTGTATAGCGTCCGGACCAATAAAAAATTCGCTTAGCGCAAGAATTGCGGATGAAATTCAGATTGAATTTACCGCTTGGCAAATCTTAACAAGTAAATACAAGACGCCACTGTTGCCGAAAGTCAGATTGTACAGGAATAAGCATATTGATCTGTTGCTAATCTTGGATTATTCAAATACGATTTTGTCCGTCACTTCTGGCTGCTTTGATACAAACATAAAAAGGCTTGGCTCCACCTATGGGGAAATCTCCGACATGGACAACGAAATAAGAAATGAAATCTTAGAATATTACAAAATCATAAACGGAAACGATTACATCGGCAATCTTACATTCTTTGTGGGGCCCGATTTGCGCCTCCATGCAATACCAGTATTTTTTAGATTAGCTTTTTCTCTAAATACCGTACTCAAAATAAATAATGCTTCAACGCTTGAGAAAGCTAAAATATTTTGGCAAAAAATAGATAAAAATTATAAGCTCATGATGCTAGGTGGAACCCTTCAAGCGATTAAAACACAACTCGGAATATAGCGTATATTCTCTTCACAAGGCTTTCACGGCGCAACAATGCCTTACCCATGATGGCATTTTCAGTGTTGCGGTAGTTGTAAGCACATTACCAACTTTGTTGGTAAAAATCCAAACGGTTTGGATTTTTTTAGGCTCATGCCACGAATAGAATGCTCCATATTATTTTTATAGAGTGACCATAGGCCACTGCGTGGATTCGGCTATCCCACCGTACTTTACTCTGATATTTCCAAGAAAATAGCTATGTCTATTTATAGAGAAATTCAAAACGCGATTGATGACTCACGACCAACTTCCCTACAATTCAAAATTGGGTTTTGAATTGTAGGAGGTTTTATGCCTATCGGGCGCAATATAAAAGAGGCCTTGAACACGTAGTTCGTTCTTTCCTGTCGTATTGTTGATTGGGCGCGACAGGTTGGTAAGAGCACTTCTTCGCGCAAAATCGTAAAACCTGAGCGCAAATACGTTTCTCTGGATCCCCTTGACGTCTAAAAGTAGGCGTGAGAAGATCCGCGCCTTTTCTGTTCCTCCTTCTTCGCTCAAAATCATTGTGTCAAAACCCGAGCGCGGGCAACGCCCATTTTCAGCAAGTTCTGAATCTGGGCTTATTTTATGAGGCAAGACTCCCATTGCAACTAATTGATTATTAGGGTTCAACAAAAGCCAGAGCACACCAGACGTGCAACTAAACTGCAACCGCCACTTGGCACCACAACTTGGCGACGATATTTTATATGAAAATCTTGCTAATAAGTGGAAACCCATATAGCGAAGATTGTAACATATTTAAAGTTTAAATTCGATACTAAAAAGTGCCAAAAAGGGAAGTAGTAAGATGTTATGCAATAAAAAAAGTTCTCCTTTTTATTTGGGAGAACTTTTTTATTCTATACTCCTTAGTTACTTCTTTTTAGTTTTAAAGAATATTAGATTTATTTAGAAAATTTGAGAGATCCTCTCGTGTCATAAACACATACACGACTTCCCTGTTTTATTGAAACTGTATCTGTTGTATATCCGACTAGAATTCCCATTCTTGAGAACATAAGAGATCCTCTTTCATCATAAACTCTTACAGAGTTGCCATCTTGTTTACATGTACTTATTTTTTTCATAATTATTTCAGATGTTATTAACAGTTCAAAGCTCTTATTTTTTATCAGCCTTTTGTGGACTCTTGGTATTTTTCTGTAATATTCTTTCTAAGGATCAATCCCAATAATAAAGTTATAAAAACCGGCCCAATCCACACAATAAAGTAAATTCCTCCTCCTAAAAATATTCCTATTGAGCTACCTATAACTTCTGCTTCATTTGTAGTATCGACACTTGCTGAGGCATTGAAGATTCCTATAGTAAACAGTGTACCAATAAATATTGTCCAAATTAGAATAAAGAATTTACATACAATCCATACCTTTCCACCTTCTCTTGTCTCATTTGGAAGTAAATTACGATTTGCAATATAAAACGGTATGAGTATAGGCCAAATAATTAATGAAGCTAGTCCCCATAGTACATATTTATTCTTACGTTTTTTTGCATCGAAGAATATCCATATAGTTAAAATTATAGTTAGAACTGTGTATAGTGTATTCATATTTATTTTATGTTATTGTTAATCAAAATTACCGGTTGTCTTTATTTGAAGGTTTTTATGCATAAACAGATTAAGTCCATCATAGAACCTAATAACAGTTCCATCTTTACAACTATAAGAATAATAAAAGAATGGTTGTTCCCCACGTTTTTCTACTTCTGCTAATATTTGAGTAGATACCGAAATTAGTACTAAATTCACAGCTTGTTCGCTCATCGCAATAGCGCACATTTCTTTTAATTTATTCAGAAAGATATGTGAAAATTCTTCTGCTGTTCCAAAATTAACTTTAGGAAATATAATTGTTTTATCAATATATGATTTTAAAAAATTCATACAAAAATCAGCTGTTTTCCCGTCAAAAGAATAAAGCTTATTAATATCATCTGCCGTGAAAAAAATTGTATTTATAACCAGATTTTTTGTTTCTGTTGTAAGCTCTTCTTTTGTAGGTAATCTACCTCTCTTATCTTCTACGATAAAGATAGGGTTTATTCCATAAGCCTTAGCCAGTTTTGAAGCATCGTCCCAGGGCATTCCTAGATAAAAACCTTTTGTTGTAAAAGTTTTTGTTTCTTTCGAAAACTTGTCTGCTTTTTCTCTTAATTCACTAATCGTCTTAGAGGAATTGTTACTTTTAGAGTCAACAATGTTCTCTGCATGAGATATTGAACAAAAGATAAACACGCAAATGTAAAAAGTTAATTTCATATTATAATTCCCCATTTGTTTTACCATGTAGCGTATGGTATTCAGAATACCCCATACGTAAATCTTTCCTAAGTAATTAATAAACATAAAGTGTATTTGTTTATTGCTTCTACTATGTCCGTGGTAGAACGCTATGTTCGTTAACTTTAAAGTATGTTTATTCGTTTTTTTTCAAAAACTTCCAAAGGATTTTAGATTTTCCCTCTTGACATGGGTATTCTGAATACCATGGACAACGAAATTATTTCAGCAAGGGCTCTCTTGAGAGGTAGAGACATATCGTTATTAGATGCGGCAAGGCTGGTAAGAAACATTCTCGACGCCTTACCAAAAAACTCCAGTATTGCGCCCATTCAGTTTTGTGCAAAAGTAATCGAAGTCGGTAAGCGCAATATTCGTTCCAAAGAAATGCGTTTTAGCGAAGGATTTTTCCTATATTTACAAACAAAAGGAGATCTGCGTCCTGATTCTTTACAGGACATTCGCTATCTCGGGAAACGTCTGATAAAGTCAAATCCCGAGCTTTCCAAATGCAATTTTTCCGAATTTAGCGTATCAGAATGCGAAAAATGGCTCTCTCAGACCTTCTCCACGCCAAGCCAATTTAACAAGGCGCGCACGATGCTTCATGGCGTGTTTGAATTTGCCTTCCGCCGCGAATGGTGCGACAAAAACCCCATAAAGCTCATAGAACGTAGGAGGATTATTGAGAAAGAAATCTCTCCCCTCACATTCCCACAGATTAAAAACCTTCTAAAAACGGCAAAAATGCCCAAGTACAAAGAATGCCTGCCTGCCATCGGTCTTTTAATGTTTGCCGGTGTTAGGCCGAGGGAGGTTCATAGGCTAACTTGGGAAGACATAGACCTTGAAGAAAATTCCATAACGATTCATTCGCTTTGCTCAAAGACAGGAGGCGTCCGTCAGGTAGAGATATGTTCATCATTAAAACGCTTGCTTGCGCCTTTTGCAAACTGCCAAAAGAATGAAAGAGTTTGCCCTAAAAACTGGCAAAAGCGTTGGCGGGATATTAGGAATGACTCTGGCTTTAAAAACGTGTGGGTTCAAGATATTTTGCGCCATACCTACGCAAGCTACCATGCAAAACGCTTTAAAGACCTTCCACGTTTACAACTCAATATGGGGCATTACGACGTTTCGCTGCTGCGTTCCAGATATGTAAATATGCGCGGAATATCAAATACTGATGCAAGAAATTTTTTCAATTAACAATTCATTAAATATACTGTCTGAAATTTCGCGCATTATCCCTAACCTAAAACAAAAGTGTTAGACAAAAAGTCACGAATCTAGAGATATACGCTTAAACGTCTATGTTAGTAAAATTCTTGGGACAAAAATGCGCCATTTTTTAATTTTTCAAAAATTTACATTTTTAAGACTTTACATGGGACTTCCTTGCATTCATAACATACGTACCTCTAAGGCGTTAGACGGTTCAATTGGGAAGCTGCAATGCGCTGAATATGGGCGGAAAGCGGCTTTTTTATTGTCTAACACCATTGCAGCAAAAAATGCCTGTTTTTTGAATTTTAAACCCAAGCTTTTTTCTAAAAAAGGCCGATTTTGGGAAAATGTGTTAGATAGTTTCCGGCAATTTTCGCACTTAAAAAGCCTTTATTTTTAGCCTCAAAATAGGCCTAAAAAGTGCCTAAAAAAAACGCTGCTTTTTACCCGCCTTTTCGATCATTTTTTAAATGGGTGTTATACAAACACTCTCTATCAGTGCCAAATGGCGCCAATTTACCTCAAATAGCCTATTAATTTGAAAGAAAACGGCGAAGGGAGAGTTGCGATTCTTTACATGTAAGTTTCTGCGATTGCGTAAGTGACATGCGGGCATTCCGCTTTTATCGCAATTTCGTACGGCACAAAGTCTCCGCTTTCAAGGCACTTTGCAAGTATCCTATGCAATTCAAGATGTTTTTCCTGCGAGCATCTTAACCTGAGCGTCCCCCTCCCATGCCTTCCCAAAACCGGGAACAAATCCCAAAAATATACATGGTGGGTGTGATAGTTTTTAGCGCCCAGGCTAATTTTATCAAGTGCCGTAGTCCCGTGAGGTAAAAGCAACCTTTTATTAATTTCGCATTCAAGAAGAACTTTCTTTTAGATAATCGTCCAAGGGATTGTTTTCAGGGTTTATATGCTTCCTAAAAGTTCCTTACATTATGAGAAACTTAAAATTTCATTAAAACACAATTTTCAAGGATTACATATCCAAAAAACTTTATTTATTTCATTTGAAAATGCAATATCAGCAAGCTTTGAATCTCTACCTAAAATATAATCGACTTGTCTCCAAAATGCTTGTCTATGGTTGCGGATTTTCAAATGCGCCAATTCGTGTGCTATTAGATAGTCTTGATGAGCTTCACCGATTAGAATTGACTGCCACTTGAACGCCAACTCCACCGGATAAGAGTGTTTGCAATAAGCGCTGCATCGATACCCATATTTTATAATGTGTAATTTTACCTTAGCTTTTAACATACGCCTTCGCGCAATGGCAATTAGTTTTGCTTTTAAATGTTCATGTGCCAATTTTAGCAGAAGTGAGTGCGCCTGGGTTAAATTGCGAGAATAAAAAACAAGCTCACCAGCAAAAAAATTCTTTTCGTATTTTACCTCTATATCATTTTTACAAAATCTGATTTTAAAGATTTTTCCAAAAACAAAAATTTCGGTTTTATTGTAAAACAAAAAAAATAAACTTAAAAAATTATAACACTGTTTCTTTATCCACGACCGGATTTTCCGAAGCTCCACTGCTTTTACATCGCAAGAAGTGCTCTGGTATTTCCGCCAAAGCATTAAAAAATCGGGCTCTAAATAAAGCGTTTTCTCAAGCCACGGAAAATCTTTGAGCGCACTTGTGAACTCGGAAATTTCCCGTGGTTTTTTGAAAAACGCAATCGCTTCTTGGAATTGGCTATGCAACATCGTCTAAATCTATGTAATCTACAAAATCACGCCGTCTACTAAGGAATGCACTAGCGTCTCTTGAAAGTTCCCGTTCACTTAAAATTTTGTGTGTGTTGATTTCGTGCGAAGAAATATAGGTCAGTAAATTGTATAAGTCCCATACTCTAGTGGGAGTTATAATTTTTCTAAATATTTCTTCATGGCCGAAGTCAAATCCACCGTTTTGCGATCTGCATCCACCGAGAAGTTTACTTGATGAATATAACAGTCTATCTTTTATTTCAGAGAAGCCAGTCAATTCATACGCTTTGTCTTTATCGTTAATATGTTTGCGCAGTAAATTAGTAGCCGCATAAACCTCCTGGATAGAAGCTTGAGAATCCATTGCTTCTATGCACTTTTTAATATATCTATTTTTTCTAGAGTTTAGAAGCTCCGTTGAGATGTTTAAGCAATCAGAGAGCTTATTTTTATATGTCCATATTGGAGTTCTCTCTAGCGACATTGCGCCATTTGCGCAAACCAATCGTACATATTCTTCATCTAGGGTAAGTTTGTTGAAATCCCATGTAAAAATTAAGTTAGACATATTTAGTTCTTCGCCCTTGAATTTCACAATTTCAGGATCCTTATTTTTTAAATGTATAGAAATTTCATAAGGATTGTTTGATATACTTGTAATATCATCAATTTTATATTTATTTCTATCGCAAAAGTGTTCAACTGCTTCAAATAAAGTTATCGGAGGAATAAATTCTTCTGTTGCTTTTTGGCACCGTACGATTCTCCCATTATCATCAGCGAACAACAAAACGCTTTTATCCATACTTTTTGAGAGCAAAAAATTTCTCATCGAAATAAGTTCTCGAGGACCGCCATTTTTCAATATGGTTTTTTTCTGAGTGGCAGAAAGGCCTATAAGTCCATCTAATTGCATTTGAACATAGCTATCCATGACGATATCACAGTTATTTATCGTATAAACGTCTTCCCCAATATGCGATATCTCTCCTAATCTAAACCGCCTAACAGGATAGTTTCTGTTTAATATTTTATTTTTTTCTATTTGATATTCTTTATTTTCCATTTTCTACCTCTCTATTCACTTTTTTATCGAATTCGTCCGCAAAATTTCTGATGGCGTTACCTACATTTTTTTGCATTTGCTTTATGTGTTTGTCGTCTTCAAACCTCTCGGCGTCATAGAATACATTCCCGCCCTGCTCCAAGCTGTAG
>OIGD01002569.1_pt1 | contig 13809 bp, 9 predicted proteins | sample 1582211 | NCBI WGS metagenome assembly OIGD01 (sample SAMN04414078, study PRJEB24778) | human gut metagenome | material: faecal | host: Homo sapiens
GTCGCGCCTTCCTATAAACCCATTGAAAAACCCGCGGACACTCCCGTGATGAAATCAATCAATCATACGGAGCCCGCTGCAAAACCCGTCGAAAAACCCGAGGTCAATAAGGAATCCGACAAATCGTCGGGCACGGGCAGTATCTTCACAATGTTCGGCGCGCCGCTGCCCGAAAAGAAAAATTCCGGCACGGTGAAACCTGTGAATAAGGTCGAGCCCGAAAAGAAAGAACCTGCAAAACCCGAAGAAATCGCAAAACCCGTGACGAACAACGTTTACGAGCGTCCCGCGACCGACAGCGAAAAAACCGAAAAAGTGTTGCCCAAACTTTCGGGCGACGGGTACAACTCGGGATACGAACCCGATAACACTCCGCCCGAAAAACCTATGACTCGTTTTGAAGAAATGCAGGCGGAGTCGAAAATTTCCGACGCGAAAATGCCCACCGATAAGGAAATTAACGATACGTTCAATCCGACTCCCGTGGCAAAACCCGTCGAAAAACCGCGTCAGCCTTACGCCCCGCGTGAAGAAAAACCGCGTGAAGAGCAAAGGTCGCTTAAAGACACGTCGTACGGCAACACGTTTCCCGTCGGGAAAAACGCAAAAACCGTGTCGGTTACCCCCGCGAAAAAGGACGACGGACAAATCTCGTTTGACCAGAGCATTCTTCTGGAACAACAAAAGAAACCTTATTACGCGCCGCCCATCGACCTCCTCAACAAAGGTCATTCGGACATAGTTGCGGAAGACTTTTCGGAAAAAATCGAAAAACTCGAACAAGTCTTTATGGAATTCAATATCAACGCAAAGGTTGTCGGCGTTACGCAAGGTCCGACGTTCTCCCGTTTCGAACTGCAAATGCCCGCGGGTATTTCGGTCAGTAACGTCACGAAGTATGCCGACGACATCGCAATGAAACTGCAAGTCAAAGGCGCAATCCGTTTCGAAACGCCGATCCCCGGGAAAGACGCATTCGGTATCGAAGTCGCAAACGACGTACGCACCCCCGTGCTTCTCAGGAGCGTTCTCGAAGGCGAAAAGTTTAACAGGAGCAATTCGGAACTTACTTTCGCGCTCGGCAAAGACATTGCAAATCAGGACGTCGTGTGCGATCTGGAATCCATGCCGCACCTTCTTATCGCAGGCGGCACGGGCAGCGGTAAATCCATTTGCATAAACGGACTTATCGTAAGCTTGCTGTACAGAAACGGTCCGTCCGACTTAAAACTTATTCTCATTGACCCGAAGATGGTTGAAATGGGACCGTACAACGGTATCCCGCACCTTCTCGTGCCGGAAGCAATCGACGACGTTGCGGCGGCTGTCAACTCGCTTGACTGGGCGATAAACGAAATGAGAAGAAGATTCAGTCTGTTCAAGGGAATCAGCGCAAGAAATATTTCGGAATACAATCAGTACGCACGCGAACACGAAGGCGTCGTGAAACTTCCCAGAATCGTCATTATCTTTGACGAACTTGCCGACTTTATGTCGCAACAAAAAAGGAATATCGAAGATAAAATCAACTCGCTTGCACGTCTTGCGCGCGCTTCGGGCATACACCTTATTATTTCGACGCAACGCCCGTCCGTTGACGTCATCACCGGCACGATTAAGTCGAACTTGCCGTCGCGCATAGCGTTTTCGCTGAAAACCGCTGCGGACAGCAGCACGATTCTGGGCGAAGGCGGCGCTGAAAAACTTCTTGGTAAAGGCGATATGCTTTATTATCCGCAGTCGTTTAACGAGCCGGAGCGTTTGCAAGGTTGCTTCGTCAGCACCGAGGAAGTGTCGGCAGTCGTAAAATATATCAAAGAGCACAACGAGGCTTATTTCGATCCCGACGTTCAGAACTCGATATTCAAGCAGCCCGAGGAAGAAAAAGAACCCGAAGAAGTCCCGCAAAGGAACAGTTACGCCCATACTCCCGTCGGCAGAAACGGGGAGTCGAAACAGTTCATCGACGCTCTGCAAATGTGCGTGAAGGAACAAAAGGCGTCGATTTCCCGCATTCAGCGTAAATTCGGCGTGGGCTACGGCACGGCGGCAAACCTTGTCGAGCTTATGGAAGAAAAGGGCTACGTATCGCCGAATAAGGGTGGCAACACACAGCGCGACGTACTTATCTCGATGGAGCAGTTTATGCAGATTTACGGCGCGGTCGCGGAAAATCCCGACTCCACCGAATTTGATCTGCCGGAGGACGGACAATGAGCGTTAAACTCGGGATAATAAGTCTCGGTTGCGATAAAAACCGCGTCGATACCGAAAACCTGCTTGCTTATGCGGGCGACGCCGGTATCGAATTTACGGCGGACGAAAACGAAGCCGGCGTAATACTTATCAATACCTGCGCGTTTATCAAAAAAAGCCAGCAGGAAGCCATCGACACCATTCTGGAATTTGTCGAAAAGAAAAAGGAACGCGATTTCAAAATTATCGTTACGGGCTGTCTGCCCGAAAGGTACAAGCAGGAAATCGTCGACGCAATCCCGGAAGTGGACGCATTCCTCGGTATCAGCGAATACAGCAAAATCGCCGACGTCATCAAATCCGTCGAGGAGGGGAAAAGGGTCGTTGACTTCACGCCGTGCGACTTGCCGTCGACAAAACGCGTGCTGACAACGCCGTATCATTATGCGTATCTCAAAATCGCGGAAGGTTGCGACAATCACTGCACGTATTGCGCGATTCCGAAAATCCGCGGGAAGTTCAGAAGCCGCACGATCGAAAGTCTGTACGACGAGGCGAAAATTCTTGTTGACGAATACGGCGTGAAGGAATTGAATATCGTGGCGCAGGACATCACGCGTTACGGCATCGACCTTTACAACGAATACGCTCTCTTGAAACTTTTAGACAAAATCACGTCGCTTGACGTCGAATGGGTAAGGCTTTTGTATTGCTATCCGGAGCTTTTAAGCGACGACCTTATAAAATATATCGCAAAAAACGACAAAATTTGCAAATATGTTGACATTCCCTTGCAACATATTGATGATACGATATTAAAAACGATGGGGCGACGGACGTCCGAAAAGGAAATCAAAAACCTTATCGAAAAAATCAGAAACGCGGGCGACGTCGCGATTCGCTCGACTTTCATAGTCGGTTTTCCCGGTGAAACGGACGAGCAGTATCAAAAACTTTACGACTTCATCGGCGAATATAAGTTGAATTACGCGGGATTTTTCGCGTACAGCAAGGAAGACGGCACCGCCGCGGCGAAACTCAAAAACCAGATTCCGCAAGCGGTCAAAAACAAACGCCTTAAAAACATCACCGCGCTTCAAAGCAAAGTGATTTTCGAAAACAACAAAAACTATGTCGGTAAATCTTTGAAAGTTCTTTACGAAGGTATCGACTACGACAACAACATATTTTACGGTCGTCCCGAATTCTGTGCACCTGAAGTCGATGCGAAAGTTTTGTTTTCAAGCGACTATCTTGTGAACGTCGGCAATTTCTACGACGTCAAGATTACCGGCGCAAACGGATACGATCTCGTTGGAGAAGTGAAATGAAACAACTTAATCTTCCAAACAAAATAACGCTTGCAAGAATCGCGTTGATTCCCATCGTTGTGATTTTATATTTCGTGAATTTTCCGTATCATGAAATCGCGGCGTGCATAGTGTTTATGCTTTGTTGCAGCACCGACTTTATCGACGGCAACATCGCAAGAAAAAGAAATCTCGTGACCGACCTCGGGAAATTTCTGGACCCGATTGCCGATAAGGTCATCGTCGTCATTATGCTGTTTGTCTTTGTCGGCGACGGCACGCTGCCCGGATGGTACAACCAGATTATCGCAGGCGTTATCATAAGCCGCGAAATTATAATTACCGCATTCCGCATAATCGCCGTGCAGAAAAACGTCGTGCTTGCGGCGGACAAACTTGGCAAAATCAAAACGACGTTTCTGGACATCGGTCTTATCGCGCTGACGATGAGCACGATCCAAACCGGGGAAATCGCGGGGAAAGCCTTTTATTTCTTTGACTGGCTCGGACAAATCACGTATTATATCGGCGCGTTTTTCGCAATCGTGTCGGGCGTGAATTACGTCCTGAAAAACAAGCAGGTGCTTGCCGATAAAAAACCCGTCGAAACGGATTTGCCCGCAAAAACTTTGTCCGAAACCGAAAAAGAAAACGACGTGGAGGAAATCGTAAACCATGATTAACGTGCCCGAATTCGTCGACGGAAAAAAACTTAACGTTGCCGTCGCCCAGCTTCTTCTGGAAAACAATCTGAAAATCTCGGTGGCGGAAAGTCTTACCGGCGGCGAGGTCGCGGCAAAACTCGTTGACGTTGCGGGGATTTCCAAATCGTTTATCGAGGGCATCGTCGCTTATGCAAACGAGGCAAAAATGAATCGTCTTGGCGTCAGCGCGGAAACGCTTATCAAGTACGGCGCGGTGTCGGAAGAAACCGCAAAGGAAATGGCGGAAGGGCTGATAAAAGGCGACGTTACCGTATCCGTCTCGACAACGGGTATCGCAGGGCCCACCGGCGGCACGGTTGAAAAACCCGTCGGCACGGTATGTTTCGGTTTTTGTCTGAACGGGAAAACGTTTACGGAAAGACAAATTTTTTCCGGCACGCGTGAGGAAATCCGCAAAAAATCGACGGATTTCGCGTTTTATAAACTTTATTTGTTGTTGTCGAAAGAGTTTTCAAAACTCGACGACAACGACGTGTTGAAGTTGTCCGACATCGAAAACAAGGATCCCCTTGCGTTTTACGTCGGGCGCACCGACGCTGGCGAAGACGTTTTCACAAACTTCAAAGACCTTGCAAACCTGCTTATCGGCGGCGCAAGCGGCACGGGTAAATCGGCGTTTATCAGAAATATTCTGATTACGCTTTTGCTCAAAAACAAGCCCAGCGAAATAAGTCTTGTTCTTGCCGACCCGAAAAACGTCGAATATAACGACTTCGTCGGCATCAAAAACGTTTACAGAAACAAAGTCCTGAAAACGTCGGACGAGGTCATTGAAATGCTGAACGAAACCTACAAGGAAATGCAGCTCAGATACAAGCGTTTCAAACACGTCAGCGTCAGGAACGTTTACGAATACAATCAAAGCGCGATTACAAACGGCATGCCCGTTTATCCGTACGTCATCATCGTTATCGACGAGTACGCCGACTTTATTTTTGAAAGGCGGAACGACTTTGAAGAAGCGATAAACAACCTTGCGCGGCTCGGGAAAGCGGCGGGAATTCATCTTATTATGAACACGCATTGCACAAACGTTGACGTCATAACGGGCGTTATCAAACAATGTTTTGCCTCGCGAATCGCGTTTTCCATGCAAAGTCTTGCCGATTCTTTCACGATGATCGGCGTGGGCGACGCGGCGAATATAACGGAGGCGGGCGTTGCGTGTTTCCTGCCCGTTGTAAAATTCGACCCGACACGTGTCAGAATCCCGAACCTTTCGGAAACGAAATTAAAGGAATATATCGAAGTCGTAAAACGACAATAATTCCTTAAAAATATTCAAAAACCAACAAAATTTTGAAAAATTACGTCAAAACACAATAAAATTTGGCGATAAAATATAAGGAGAAAAATATGGCAACCGATTCTAAAGAAAAAGTAAAAAACCTTGAACAGGCTTTACAACAGATAGAAAAACAGTTCGGTAAGGGCGCGATTATGAAATTCGGCGAGACCGAAGTTCAGAAGGTCGAAGCAATCCCCACGGGCTGTCTTACTCTTGACATCGCTCTCGGCATAGGCGGCATTCCGCGCGGCAGAATTATCGAAATTTACGGGCCCGAATCTTCGGGCAAAACGACCGTCGCGCTTCACATGATCGCAGAAACGCAGAAACAGGGCGGTATGGCGGCGTTTATCGACGCGGAGCACGCGCTCGATCCTTATTACGCGCAGGCTCTCGGCGTTCAGATCAACGACTTGTACATCGCGCAACCCGACAGCGGCGAGCAGGCTTTGAACATTACCGAAACGCTTGTCAGAAGCAACAGCATCGACCTTATCGTCGTGGACAGCGTCGCGGCGCTTACTCCGCAGGCGGAAATCGACGGCGAAATCGGCGACAGCAGCGTCGGTCTTCAAGCAAGACTTATGTCGCAGGCAATGCGAAAACTCACCGCAATATGCAACAAATCCCGTTGCAGCATCGTTTTCATCAACCAACTTCGTGAAAAAGTCGGCGTGATTTACGGCAGCCCCGAGGTTACGACGGGCGGTAAGGCGCTGAAATTCTATTCGTCGGTGCGTATCGACATCAGAAAAGCCGACACGATTAAGGACGGCGCGGAAGTTATCGGCAACCGCACAAAGGCTCGTATCGTCAAAAACAAGGTCGCGCCCCCGTTCAAAGTTGCGGAATTTGACATTCTTTTCGGCAAAGGAATTTCACTTGCGGGCTGCGTGCTTGACGTCGCAACCGATATGGGGCTTGTCGAAAAAAGCGGAAGCTGGTATTCGTACAACGACGAAAAAATCGGTCAAGGCAGGGATAAAACGTTGGATTACCTTAACAAAAATCCCGACGTTTTCAACGAAATCAACGAAAAAGTCCGTGAAAAAGTCTTTGCGGACAAATAATTTTATAATTTTTGCCACGGCTCACCCCGTGGCATTACCGTATAATCAAAGAAATTAAAGCCGACACGCGCCGGACGGCGCGCAAATAAATCGGTTTTATGAATATATAGGAGGATATAAACCAAATGACAAGCATTACAACACAATTGCTTGCTGTCTTGTCGGGCGGCGCAATCGCGGGAATCGCGGTCGCGGCACTCGCATTCGGGCTCGCCGCTGGTGTTGCCGGTTATATGTATTACTACAAACATAAAGTCGGCACCGCTAAATCGGAAGCAGATAAGTTAAAAGCCGAGGCGGCAAAAATTATCGAAGACGCTAAGGTCGAGGCAAAAACCGCTCGTAAAGAAGCCTTGCTCGAAGCAAAAGAAGAAGAACATCGTCTTCGTGCGGAAATCGATAAGGAAGCAAAAGAAAGAAAAGCAGAGTATCAGAAAACCGAACAACGTCTTCAATCCAAAGAATCGTACCTTGACAAAAAGGACGACGCGTTGGATAAGAAACAGGAACAACTGGAAGTTCAGAAAAAACAACTTCAATCCAAAGAAGAAGAGTTGCAAAATATCGAGGATAAACTCAAAAATTCGCAATTCCTTCTTGAAAAAGAACTTGAAAGAATCTCCGGCATGACCAGGGACGAGGCAAAACAACAACTCATGGACGCGCTCATCGACAGCGCGAAAAAGGACGCGGTACAAACCGCAAAACAAATCGAGGCGGAAGCCAAAGAAAACGCCGAAAAGAAAGCGCAAAACATTATTTCGCTTGCAATCCAGAGATGCGCCGCCGACCACACGACGGACACCACCGTTTCGGTTGTCGCGCTCCCCAACGACGAAATGAAAGGGCGCATTATCGGTCGCGTAGGTCGCAATATCCGCGCGCTTGAAAGTGCGACGGGCGTTGACCTTATCATCGACGATACCCCCGACGTCGTTACGCTTTCGGGATTTGATCCCGTACGCCGCGAAATCGCGCGTATCACCCTTGAAAAACTTATTCAGGACGGAAGAATTCACCCCGCACGCATCGAAGAAATGGTAGATAAGGTCAAAAAAGAAGTCGACGGTCTTATCAAAGAAGCGGGCGAAAACGCGGTGTTCGAGTGCGGTATTTACGGCATTTATCCGGAACTTATCAAAATTTTGGGCAAACTTAAATATCGTACGAGCTACGGTCAGAACGTGTTGCAACACTCGCTGGAAGTCGCGTTTCTTGCAGGCGTTATGGCATCGGAACTCGGCGCGGACGTCAAAGTCGCGAAACGCGCGGGGCTTTTGCACGATATCGGCAAAGCGGTTGACCACGAAATCGAGGGCACTCACGTCCAAATCGGCGTCGATTTGCTGAAAAAATATAAGGAAAGCGCGGCTGTCATTCACGCGGTTGCGGCTCACCACGGCGACATCGAGGCAACAAGCGTCGAAGCAGTCCTTGTTCAGGCAGCCGACGCAATATCAAGCGCACGTCCCGGCGCACGTCGCGAATCGCTTGAAAACTACGTCAAACGCATTGAAAAGTTGGAAACAATCGCAAATTCCTTCAACGGCGTTGAACAGTCTTACGCAATTCAGGCAGGGCGTGAAATCCGCGTTATGGTCAAACCCGAGGTCGTCGACGACACCACCACGGTTTTCCTTGCAAAAGAAATCGCCAACAAGCTGGAAGCGGAACTCGAATACCCCGGACAAATCAAAGTTACGGTTGTCAGGGAAATCAGAAGCGTCGATTACGCAAAGTAATCGAACCAAACCCAAGACAAAACCAAAACAAAGCCTAAACAAAAAACCGTCCGAAAGGGCGGTTTTTTCTATACAAAAAAAAGACACCGCGATTTTTTTGAAAGAGGTGGATTCGTATAAGAGCGAGAGCGAGCGTGCTTGCACGCATAGCGAAGTGTCCAGCACCGAAACAGGTGGTTCAGAATCCACCCTAATATGCGGATGAGGTGGATAGCCTCGGCGTTGGGTAAGTTTGTATATAAACTACGAAACGCCACAAAGGGTATAACAAGAATATGTAAAGTGAACAACGGCGCCGTTGCTATATGCAACGGTGCGAACCGCGGCTTACGCACGCGGTATCTCATACACTCTCTTTCGCACAAAAAAAGAAAGCATCGGAATTTCGATGCTTTCTTTTTTGTGAGTAATCCAAAATTTTGATACCGTTTCAAAATGGGTACAAATTTTTGAACTATGGGTGCATCTTCCTACAAGGGTTTGCACCCATTTTAGTTCGATAAATTGGAATTTGTAATGCTGTTAAGCGCAGTTATCTATCTAATAGTTGTTCGAGTGCGGGAGTTATCGTATTTGTAAGCACCTCGTATCCTGCGGATGTTAAGTGACCGCCATCGGTCGTATATTCTGCATATATTTCACCTGTTTCAAGATTCAAAAGTGGAGAATACAGATCGACAAATTCGTATCCGTATTTTTCTGACAGGAGCTTTATTTTAACGTTGTTATAAGCTGCTTTTTGATTGTTTTTGCCCCATTCATGACTCATAGATGTAAGAGATAGCAATACTATTTTGGTATTTGGCAGATTTTCCTTAAATCCCTTCAAAATATTTTCATAGTTATCAAACATTGTATCAAAGTTGTTTGCCCCTATGAGCATGACTGCCACTTTAGGCTTTAAATCATAAACCGATACCTTAAGACGTTTTTCAAGACCAAAGGTCGTTTCACCACCAATTCCGCGATTAAGAACAAGATATTGCGGAAAGTATTTTTCAAGATCGTATCCGTCGGTAAGGCTGTCGCCAAGGAATGCAACGTCCACCTCATAGTCATCATATTTCTCGTTTTCCGCTGTATACATAGCAAGCTTTGCGTCATAATACTCCTGCACCGCTTTTAATAATTGCTCCTTCTCTCGCTTTTGCGGCAATGCCACAGCAAAAATATATGTAAGACTTACCCCTATAGCCAATAAAATAGAGAACGCTACCGTTGCAAGAATAATCTTCCTCTTTTTAGTCATAAAGATCCCCTCTTAATTTGTTAATCATATTAAAAGTGGCCGTCAAATTCTTATTTATCGGTGAGTTTATTATATCACATAATCCATTGAAAATCAATAATTCTTTTGAGCCAATCAATAATTGAACGATACCCCATAAATTGAACGATAAGGGTATAAAGTGAACGATTTATATTTTACGGCTAAAACAAAAAAGGCTTGCAAGAATGAAAACTATCCCTGCAAGCCTACATTTTTGCTAAAAAATCAATGAAAAAGGGCAAAACACCCTTATTTTGCAATAAAAAAGCCATAATACCGATATTTTTCGTATCAATATTATGGTTTCTTTATGGTGGGAAGAGGTGGATTCGTATAAGAGCGAGAGCGAGCGTGCTTGCACGCATAGCGAAGCGTCCAGCACCGAAAGGTGGTTCGTGGCGTAATGCGCCGCGCGGTGTAAACCGCGCAGAATCCACGATTCCCAGCATAAAAAAAAGACACCGCATAGCGATGTCTTTTTTTTGGTGGGAAGAGGTGGATTCGAACCACCGAAGGCGGTGCCAACAGATTTACAGTCTGCTCCCTTTGGCCACTCGGGAATCTTCCCACGCTTGGAGCTGGTGGTCGGAGTCGAACCAACAACCTGCTGATTACAAATCAGCTGCTCTGCCATTGAGCCACACCAGCGACGATCCTTGCAAAGGAACCTTCGCTCTGGAACACTCCTATTATACCACAGATGCACCGCTTTGTCAAGGCTTTTTTCAAAAAAAAATAATCTCTTTTCCAAACTTTTTTTCAAAACCATCTTGACAAATCCGATAAAATCGGCTATAATATAATATGTTCCGTCCGCGAGGTCGTCTTTCCCCTCTTGGCGGTCGGTTTCCATAAACGCCGGATTCGTCCGGTCCCGAATACGCTGGTGTAGCACAGTCGGTAGTGCAGCTGATTCGTAATCAGCAGGTCGTAAGTTCAAGTCTTATCACCAGCTCCAAAAAATCCCGAATGCAATCGCATTCGGGATTTTTTGTTATGTTCCGGCGCCTTTTGCAAACCATGCGGCTGTCAGCGGCAGCAGATCGTAATTTTGCTCCCACATCTGCGGAAACTGGCTGATGGGCATGGGATAGCTGCCCTTTCCGGTCTCCACCGTAATCGATACAATCCCCTTCTTCAGCACTGCCCAGTCGCTCAGCGACGCGTCGTTGTTCTGCTCGTTGACCACCCGATATCCGGTCCGATCCCCAATCCGCTCGGCATACAACCTGGTCTGTTGGCGGATGTCCCCGCTCTGCCCACAGTTCCAGTAGACCACCTCGCCCTGCGAGTGCATGCACAGCACCGCAACCGGGTTGGAAAGGGACGAAATCAGCCCGGTCAGCGCCTGCGTTTCCGCTTCGGATGCCGGGGACGGACCCTTGTACTGGTGCGATTCCGGGCGGTCCGGTCCCTTGGCGTAATTTTCCCACAGCGCGTCATAGTTGCGGTTCAGGTCCACGCCGCGCGCGTTCGCCTTCCAATGGCTGAGGAAAACCGACAGCGTTTTATAGCCGTTCTCCTTTCCCTCCGTTTCAAAAATTCCCCGCACGAAGTCCTTCATTTCATCATTCGGCAGGGAGTCCAGCCCTTCCTGCGCCAGCATCACGCCGTCCGGGTTGGTCATCGGCAGGATGTAAAAGCAGGTCTCCTCAAACAGCCGGTAATACGGCGTCCCCTCATACGAGCCTGTCCCGTAGTTGGCGAGATAAAATTCCACCTGGCGCATGGTCAGAAGCGCCGTCAGATATTCGCGCGCATGAATGGCTGCACTGACCACCACCTGGCGCGGTGCCTCCGGATTGCCCAGTACGCCCAGCCAGATCTCCCGCCCGGCTGCGGTTGTTCCGATGGAGCGATAGGAAAAGCGCGCGGGATAGGCACGGGCAAGCGCCTCCAGGTCGTCACACAGCGCCCCGTAGGAATACTTTGCCGCCGAAATATCCACAATTCCGCCGGTTGGGTCCTCCAGCACAGCCATTGCTGCCGAATAGGTCTCCTCCGCGCTCCAGACAGGCAGACTGTCATCCCACGGCAGCTGCGTTTCGGTCTCCTCCTCGGTCTTCCGCACCAAGCCGATCAGGCTGTCCAGCACCCGGCAGGAGGACAGCGCGCAAACCAGCGCCAGCAGCAGGGCGCCGATGCAAACGGTTCTTTTCAGCATGTTGTCCCCTTTCGATTCACTATGCTCTATTGTAACAGATTTTGCGCCAAAAGTCAAGAGGCATCCGACATTTCCCGCCTGACGAAATTTTTCGGGTTCCGGAACGTCTTTTCGCATAACCGTTCGCTTTCCGCGCGATACTAATCAAAAAAGCGGAGGTTTTCTATGCGATATTTATGGACCGAAGGCATTCCGCCCTTTCCGGAGCACCCCTTGGAATCCTCGGTAACTGCCGATGTTTGCGTCATCGGCGGCGGGATGGCCGGCGTGCTGACGGCGGCGGAACTGACCCGGCGCGGCGCGGACTGCATTCTGCTGGATGCCGCCACGCCCGGCATGGGCATTACCAAGGGCACAACGGCGGTCTTGACCGCGCAGCACGACCAACTCTATCACCGGCTGGCAAAGACCTACGGCAGGAACACCGCCGCCGGGGTCCTGCACGCCAATCTCGATGCACTGCGGCAGATCCGGAACCTGGCAGCGCACATCGACTGCGACTTTGAGACCCGCCCGTCCGTCATGTATTCCCGCACCGGGCGGGACGCGCTGCGCCGGGAAGCCGAATTTTTGCGCGTCATCGGGTTTCCTGCCGTCTACACGACCGCGCCCGGGCTGCCGTTTGCCGTTGTGGACGCGGTGGTTTACCCCGGCATGGCGCAGTTCCACCCGCTGAAATTTCTGCGCGCGATTGCCGGCAGACTGCGGGTCTACACCGGGACCATGGTGCGCGATCTGAAGCCCGGTGCCGGGGCGGTGCAGGTGATTACCGACCGTGGGACTGTGACCGCCCGGCATGCGATTGTTGCCACACATTTTCCCTTTCTCAACCGGCGCGGGCTATATTTCGTCAAGCAATACCAGCGGCGCTCCTATGTCATTGCCTATTCCGGCGTTCCGGACCTCGGCTGCACGGCAGAGGATGCCGGGGACGGGTTCTATCTGCGGAGCTACGGCGACCTGCTGCTGGTTGGCGGCGGCACGCACCGGACCGGCAGGCGCGGCACCGGGTTTGCTGCAATCGAGGTATTCCTGCGCACGCATTTTCCGGACGCGCGGGAGCACTGCCGCTGGGCGAACCAGGACTGCGTGACGCTGGATTACGTGCCCTATATCGGGCGCTACAGCCCTGCCCTGCCGCAGGTGCTGGTTGCAACCGGCTTCTGCCTCTGGGGCATGACGACCTCGCAGGTTGCCGCCGGTCTGCTTGCCGATGCCGTGGAAGGAAAGCAGAACCCCTACGCGGCTTTCTTCACCCCGCACCGGAGCCTGTTGCACCCGCAGCTGTTTGCCAATCTCGGTGCCACGCTCGGCGATTTTCTGATTCCGACCGTGCGGCGCTGCCCGCACCTTGGCTGCGCGCTCCGCTACAACCGCGCCGAGCACTCCTGGGATTGCCCCTGTCACGGCTCGCGCTTTGATGCGGCAGGGCATCTGATCGACAATCCCGCCACGCGGGACGCCCATGTCTGAGCGCGGGTTTGAGGGGTGGTACTACAAGCAGCGCGCCGGAGATTACATGCTCGCCTTCATCCCCGGGCGGGCGTCCGACGGCGCTTTTGTGCAGAGGATCGATCCCTCCGGCACGCGGTATTTTCCAATGCCGGATTTTCAGGTTGACGGCGACACGGTCCGCACGGGTGACTGTCTGTTCTCTCCGGGCGGTCTGCGGGTCTCCCTGCCCGGGGTGGAAGGCGTTCTGCGCTACGAGGCGCTGACGCCGCTCCGCTCGGATATTATGGGACCTTTTGCGCATCTGCCGATGCAATGCCGCCACGGCGTGGTGAGCATGTCGCATCTGGTCAGCGGGCGCGTCACGGTTGACGGCATTCCGCACGAATTTGACCGCGCGAGCGGCTACTGCGAAAAGGACCGCGGGCGCTCCTTTCCGCGTTCCTATCTCTGGGTGCAATGCAACGACTTTCCCTGTCCGGTATCGCTGATGGTCGCGCTGGCGCACATTCCCTTTCTCGGTTTTTCCTTCACCGGCTGTCTTGCGGTCCTGCTGTACGCCGGGCGGGAATACCGGTTTGCGACCTACCGG
>OIGD01002571.1_pt1 | contig 13789 bp, 11 predicted proteins | sample 1582211 | NCBI WGS metagenome assembly OIGD01 (sample SAMN04414078, study PRJEB24778) | human gut metagenome | material: faecal | host: Homo sapiens
GGCGATCAAATACCACATGGATTTGCGGTAAAAGCCCACATGCGGCAACGAAGTCATGGCGATGTCCGGGTCGAGGACAATCCGATATTTCAAAAGCGGATTGGATGAAATCAACTCCTCCAATCCGGCGAAATCCTGTTGGACGGCTTTGCCGTCCAGATAGTCCCGCAGGACAACGCGTTTGCTTTCCGGCAGATCGCGAAAATCACCCAGCAGTTGATACCCTTCGCCTTTTTCAATTTTATAGTCGTGGCTGCGGTCAACCAGCGCGGAAAACCTGGCATTCGGTTGTGCGTTATGATAAAACAGCGCGGTCAGTTCCGCGCGGTTCGTCGGGATTCCCGCAGAACGGAACATCAGCATTTCCGCTTTGATTTCCGCTTGCGTGTAATAATATACGCCATATCCGCAGAACACGGAAAGAATCCAAAGACCTAAAAACACAACGCCACTCATCCGCATCCCGCGTTTCAGCGGAGCACCCGTCAGCTGTTGACCGATTCCAATCCAGAGAACCAGCGCCACCGCCAGCAACAGAAGCGGCAGCGGACTCAAGGGGCCGATGGCGATAAGGAAAATCCAAAACAAGAGAGAGCAAAGAATCATGACTGCTGCACGGGTTTTTACGGTTTTTCCGCCGAATTCGGAGAAAATCCGCCACAGCACGACGTAGCGGAGCAGCGGCACAAAAAGTCCGATTTCCTTTGCCGTTGAGAGTGTCCGCGACCGCGCTTCTGCATAAGCGGACAGAAAATTACCCCAGCTCGCCGCGATGCCGATTGCCGCGAACACCAGCAACGATACTTGAGCCAGAGGAATGAGCCAAACCACGACTTTCAACAGCAGAATATTGATATTCCCGGTTGAAAATGGATCGCTTTTTCCGGTCGCTTCCGGCAGAAGCGCGGCGGTCAGGAGGTCGAGAATCCACGGCATTTGCATGACCACTAGATAAATACCCGCAATAATCAGGGTGTCCCGAACGGTGCAATGGAAAAATTCCTCTGCACTTTTCTCTTTGCGCGGTCCCATTCCTATTTTGAAAAACTTCATGACTTCGCCTCCTCTCACCGTGCGGATTTGTTCAAAATTTCATGTAACGCGGCTAAATATTTCCTTGAGCAGAGAATACCGCTTCTGCGGCAAAGAGATTTCAGCCCATCTTCATCGCCGGACTGCAGAAGAAAATACATCGCGGCAAATATAACTGAAGCACCGGGAGCATAGCCCAATTCCACCCGGTTGTCAGCGACATCTTCATCGTCCGGCTCTTCGCCTTCCGGATAAATATCATCGTCTTTCGGGTTCCATGGATAAGACCAGTACGCACAAAGGAAGTCGAATAGTTCCTGCCGATGTGTCCGATAGTTTTCCAGAAAGTCGCCGATATTCCAATCAACCGCTGCCATAGCTTGATACGAGGAGGTTTCAAGTCGCGAATCGTTCTCAAGATATTTTTTCCCGATGGTGGTTAAAACCTCCCGCTCCAGCGAGCGGATGATTTCATTGCGGGATAATTGTGCGATTTCCACACGCGTCCATACCGGATTGTTTCGCGGGGATTCCCGATGGAATTTTTGCGATTGTTTCGGTTTGTGTTTCTGATGAGACTCCTTGCCCTGATGTGAAAAAATAAATGATTTTGCCGCGATGTCCCACCACATACCTTGCACCCAAACAGAATTCTGCAGTAAAAGGAGTATTTCCGAAACCGCGCCTGTTTCAGTCATTTTATGCAAATACTCAACCGGAATATCACTGCAATCGACTTTGCTCCGATCAGTAAGAACGCCACACTGCCCGAAAACGGCTATCGAGGGAGAGTTATCCGTCGGATCGACAACGACAGCCAGTTGTTCCAAGTCCTTTTTCAGCGCAGTAATCGACAATACATTGAAAAAGACAATCATCTTGCAGGCGCGGCTTTTCTGAATTTCGGCATTGACTCTGACAATATTTTTCCCTCGCAAAATAGAACCATCCCGAAACGGAAAACGTTTTTCTACGATGATGTTGCCGCAAAGAGCATTGCACAGCATCTGATATGGCGGATTTTGCTTGAGTCCTTCACCTGTTGGAACAATCATCAGAACCCTGCCCGTTCCGGCAATCTGCCGGAGCCGCATACAAAAGTCATGCATAGCCGCGGTCATTTTCTCATCGGAGAGTTCCTGAAGTTTTTGATATTCCGCAAGTAATTTCTTTTGCATTTGTCCGGAGCAGAGTTTCCAGATGAAATAATATGGCACCAGCAAACACCCTCCGGCGAACGCACCGATTGTTCCGGCGAACCAATAGCCGCCGCCGATCAGATAAGCCGGAGCAAACAGAAAAATTATCCCAATGATTCTGTCCTCTCGATGATATCGTGAAGAATACCAGGGCAGACAGTTTAACCACACTCCGAGCCACACGACAAATATAGTGCAGAACAGCAAAAATTTCCAACTGAAAAAAAACATTTGCACCTCCTTCCACCGGGCAAGAACGGAACTGTCCGCGCCCGGAATATCGCATTGTGAACAGAGGGCAATCATGGTGCCGCCTCCTGACGGTTGGATTCGGTTTTTTGCGCGCGCTGCATCGCGTGACGTAACGGTCTGAGAAAGACAAACCAGTTCAAGAAAATTCCGCAGATGATTCCGGCAAGAATGCTGAGTAAAAGCATTTTACGCATTCCGGGATGGCGAACCACCGAAATCCAAGCCGGAGCAAGCGGTATCAATAGAATGACCAACCACACAAGCACCTCCGCCGGGCTGCCCATCATAATGAAGGGCAATGCCAAAAGAATGATTCCAAAGGTCAAGAGAACGAACACCGCGACGCCTTTCAAGAAACGGTAAACGGACGACCGCATCCAGTCATCGTAATCAACCGCATCCGGCATCGTTCTTTCGATGGCATGACTGATCCCCTTTGGCACGCATGCGAGAATGACCAGCAAGCAAATTCCGGGAGAGATGAAATCCCACGTCACTTGCCACCAGAAATATCCGAAAATCATCGGAATCAGCAAAAACAACATCAACAGAAACAATCCGCATGCGTTTGCTTTCCAGCGGTGTTTTCCCGAACAGGCTATTTCCGGTGTTTCTATATCTTCAACAGTCTCACACAATGTTATCTGGCAACGCGGGCAGAACACCGCCTCGGCCTCTTCGTGCCGGAAGGTCGTGTCACATTTCGGACAGCGATAAACAGTCATGAAAACATCCTCTTTTTTTATCAGTCGCAGGCATGGGTCACTCCGATACTGCCGCATTCCGGACAGAAGGCGAATACCAGTTGTACCCCGTCATAAGTGGTTTTAAAAGAAAATCTTTTTTGATTCGCCATCGTCACGATATAGGACATTTCACGGACAACGCCGCTGTGTTTTCTGCAATATGCACACGTCATGACGCCGATATTCTGAATGAATTCAAGTTCACCGCCGATCTGATTCGGCCCGCTGTAATTGCCATTCGGCCCCGGTTCCGCATCCGCTTCTTCCTCGGGAATCGGACGCAGTTCAAACGGGGTGCCAGGCGGCAGTTCATCGTTTCCGAAAGCCTCCAGCCATTCATCCAGATATTCTTCTGCGGTTACGGGAGTTGCTTCCTGATTGTATTCGGTGATGAGGATTGCATCCGTTTCCGGATTGATCCGGTATTGAAAGTCGCTTTCGAGAATGGCGCAGCGCATACAGTAATAAAAATCCAACGATTTCCGGTTGGCGGGAACCCGAAGCCGTGCCAGCTCCGGAGCGGTCAAATCCAGATGCAGATGACGGGTCAGCGGCAGGTGACATCCGGGGCATACGGCGTCCGGACGGGTTGTCTTGCCGTTGGCATAATGATCATATTTCGCGGTCTTGCAGAAATCCAGAAAATATCCGTCCGACAAAAACAGATTTTCAGCCTGATTATACGGTTTCCATTTTTCCGGCAGTTCAAGTTCCGGGAAAAAACAACGTTTCACAGCCGGATGGTGCAACAGCAAAAGCATCCAGAGATTCCAGCCGAGCGGGAGAAAAAATGCCGCCATATGAATTTTTCCGGCACCGTTCGGAAAAAATGTTCCCGTCTGATAAAACGTGACTCCCATCAGAAACAACAGGATCCCGACAAGCAGATAACAGGCAAAAATGACATTTTTTCGCCCGTCGTCATTCCGTTTCAGAATCAGAAGCCCGTTGTAGAAAAAATTTCCGGCCAACAACAGGCTGGCCCAGATATTGAGCTTGCCCATGCCGTGTTCAAATAAGCGGCAAATGTTGCAGGCGATTCCCAGTCCGGCAATGCAGACCGTGATCCATGTGGAAAAATTCAGCAGACACGCCGCCCGATGTTCATTGATTGTCACCATTATTCGATCCTCTGTTTCAGCTTTATCTTCTCCGGTCCCGCTGCCGGAACTTTCCATCGGCCACAATGCTTTTGCCGTTTTTTCGATTCCAGTTCGCGGCGTTTCACCGTGAACCGGCAGTTGCGCGGATTGGCGCAGCCCGGTCAGCGCCCCCGCCACGTCGACGACGAAAAAGAACCGCTCGTCATCAACAAGTTGTTGCCGGACTTCCCGGTTCTGAAAATTAACCGACACATTGGCGGGCATTTCCAGATTACTCATGATATTTTCTCCAGTTACACCGTATTACGCATATAATAGCATGACCAACAGAGTTTTTCCAGCGCTTGGAATTCATTTACGCACTTCTCCCTGCGGGGCGGAGGGCGTTGGGTCAAAAGTCATTCTGTCGGAATCGAAACAGCCGAAGCAACGGAAAAAGAGATACAGGAAAATTGCCACCCAGATGACACCCCCAGGAGAAACCGCGTTTCGGCGGAGTTTCTGGAGGTGCGTCCGCCACTGCCACCCATTTTGCCGCTTCGACCTGATTGTCCATGGTTTACAGAAACTCCATCCAGTTTTCTGCCTGGCCAAAAGAGCCGCTTGGCACAGAAAAAGTAAAATCCCGCTGGAATCAGCACGGGAAGCGCGGCAATTCCGCCGCGATACAGCGCATAAACGCCGCAGAGTAACGCAGTTCCCCAGAGCAGACGATACCCGCCGCGCGGCGAATCGTACAGTACCGTGGGAGTCAGCGCGGCGATTTCCTCCCGGTTCAACGGTTTATGTATAATCGTAATATCCATATTGAAATTTCCTTCTATTTGCTGACAGGTTTATGATATTGTAAATGAATCGGTTCGCGCGTCTCATGGTCGCACGGTATGGAAATATCCCGGAAACGGATCAGAGGGAAATCCTTCCAACTCCGCAGCAAAACATCCATATAACAAGGTAACATTCGGTTGGATAGCACCAACCGGAAATGATACCATGTTTCCCGATATTCCGGCGGCAGGGAATTTGCCGTATCCGTTTTCTGCGTCAATCCGGCATCAACGATTACAATATCCTGCAATTTTTCCGGCCGTCCGAGCCATTCGCCGGAAAGCGTAATCTGCCAGTCACATGGATAAATCACCGGGTACAGAATCAATTCCCCGTTCACCAAACAGATCGGATGCAACCGGCCATTTGTCCACTCTTCCGGATAACGGAACAACGGAATCACCAGCCGCCTGCGGTCATAGCGGATTTTATGAAAATCAAACTGGGCGTCGTGCAATAATCTCCTAAGAACACGCATATCCGCGACTTTCTCCATCCGCAAATCCAGCTTCCGGAATTTTTCGGTTTGCAAGTCTTGCCATTTCATAATTGATTTTCTCCCATTGACTCCGTTTCTCCGATTTTAAGCGGCACAGATAAAGCAGCCGGATTTGATTCCTGTTCGGTGAACTTCACTTGCAGCCTCCTCTGCGTAAGATACGATTCCACAGAAGAATCATAATATTTGCGCCACTATAGCAGGACCTTAGAAAAAACAGTGAAAACAGAACGACTGCAAGGCACAGTTCGCTGTAAAGCAATATCGAATCAAGCAAAGCCGGCAGTATTTGCGGATGACTATAACGATCCGCCGGAAACATTGACTTTGTTCCGCAACGGCTGTCGCGACAACTGTAATATTGAATCATGGCTTCCGCAAATTGAACAGGAAGATACATCGGCAAGCACCAAACAGTTTTGTCCCGTCCACCAAAATCCTTGTCATTATAGCGGATGAGGAAAAAATAATTATGGATGGAAAAAGAAAATGCCGGCAATTCCGAAGAAAACCGGGGATATTGGATTTTACCATCCGCAGAAATCTTCAAATTATGTATGGGATGAGTTCCTGCCGTCTCATTGTTCAGACAAAGAATCATTGGTTTTTCCTGATCCAGAATAATTACGCCGATTCCCTGACAGCCATTTAGAAATCCGGCAAAATTATATTCCGGGAAAAAATAAACGCCCAATAGCGGAGGAATGAAAAACCAGATAAATACACAAACATCTATTCCGCGCAGGAGCTTTCGGAATTTACATTTCCTCCATACGGAATCAGGAATTTCCGTGTTCAGAAATTTCCCGAACCATGATTTCTGCGTATTGAGGCTCACTTGCCGCCTCCTTCCGCTTTCCATGGATAATAAGAATCGCAAATCCCGTCCGACCACAAGCGGTGACGCAAATCTCCTGCGTGGGTTCGAGGGGCGTCTTCGATCACGATGAAACGCTCGCCGGAGAGCGTTCTTTCCGCACCGGGATACAAATAATTGCCGAACCGTTTACAATTTTCCTGCGACTTGTGGCGAAGAGTCTCTTCCTCCGGAAAATCTTTTGTCAGCAAGGTTGCAGGATAGCGTCCGTGCTCTTTCAGAAATGGAATGTATGCTTTCTGAAAATCATGTAAATTCCATTGGCAGAATTTTCGATTCGTTTTTTCCTTGGACTGGCACATGCAGACGGAAAAGAAAAGCAGAACCCCGGTAAAGCCCATGATGATCAGCAGCGCGCGGGCATCCGTCCGGATGACGCGTGCCAATCGCAACAGCAGAAAGACTGCGCCAGTGATTAAAATCAGATAAAAACCGCAGTGTCCCGGCCATTCATTATTATGGGAGTGAAGCGCGATGAATTCCTCCCATTCAAAAAAGACCGGATCGGCGAACCGCCCCTCCAGAGTCCGCCACCATTTTAACACGGCTTCGCCGCTCCAGACGCCCCACCACCAGAAAGCAGGAATGAACAGGAACAGCAACACGCAAACCGACCAATTGTTTTTCCAGTCCAGTCTTTCCACAAATTTCACTTGCCGCCTCCTTCCGGTGAACGTATTTGCGGGAAAAATTTTTTCTGAAATTGTTCAAACGTCGCTTCCCGGCAGATCAGTTTTCCCGACTTGTCATAAGTCCATACTTCCTGTTCAATGGACTCGGCGATCAAGTTGACGAAATGCGTCAGGGAACCGACGTAGTCATCCGTACCAGGCGTCTCAAGCACGTCGTGATAAACTCCGGTATTTCCCGGTGTCAGACCAAGGAAAAAACCATCGCCCGCGTCATCATGCAGCAGTATCAGGGAAGTCGCCCGGTCGGGCGATACCATGCGGATCAAGAGGGTATCACACTTTTCCCGGAGATCGACCGCGAAATCAATTCCCGCCACATTACAGCCGGGGATCAGTTCGCAATCCTCCATGCCGGAAACGAATTCATACCACATGTTCAATGCTTCAACCGTTTTCGTCTGTGTCGCATTACCAAGACGAATGCGCATTGATGGCTCCAGAGGTTTCCGCTTAGCCTGCAACCCGGGAGCCTTTGCGGTCAGAACTCTGTCCAGTCGGGCAAAGGCCTGCGTGAGTTCAGCTCGTTCCCCGGCACTCAGCAAAACGTCCGTAAATTTTGCCGGGTGCGCGAGTGACGTAAAGACGATTCCGACCAGAACCACGACCAGTATTACACCGATTCCGATCAGTCCGACGCATCCCTGCAGACACCCCTTGACGCCCCTGCCGTCGCGACCGGCAGTTTCTTCCGGCCGAAACGCCTGTAACCGTTTCAACTCCCGCCACGCCTTGATCCCGGAAAAGAGAGTCCACAACACCCAAACGTGAAAAGCGACCTCAATCCAGATACCGCTTCCGCCTTCAGGGATAAGCGGGATCAGCAGAATGGTATCGAACACAAAAAGCAGAAACGAAATCAGAATGAAACAGCGGTATTTCCGGGCAAGAAGCCAGCACAAGGCAAGAAGCACCACAAAAGCAATCGCAAAAGAAAGACAGAATGACGCAACAATTTCCGGCGATCCCGCTTCGACAGTATTTTTTCCCAGAATTACCATCAGAGAAGGAAAGAATGCGGAAAACGGAAACGTAATATCCGAATCTGTGGAAATCAGTATCACATTGACTGCGGAGAGCAGAACTGCAACGGCGAAATTGGTCACCGACCTGACATAGCGGTTCCGCGCAGCCTCCCATTCCGATGTGGTTGCCTCCGGTGCGGCGGAAACCGGAGGCAATGGGACGGATTCAGCGGGAACCGGTTCCGGTATTTCCGCCTCCGTCCCGACTTTTTCGTGAGGCGGAAACGCAGTACATATCTTGCGGTATTTCTCAATCGCAGCATCACTGAATCCCTCTTTTTTCAATGTTTCATTGGATGGAAACTCCTGTCCGCTGTTTTTGAAGTTGAAATAAATTTCTGCGGAATACATGGCTTTCTGAAAGGCTTCCAAATCCAAATGTTCAGCGGGATTGACTCCGTTGTTTTCAATCTTCCGTTTCCATTCCATCGCGGATTGCAGGAGTTCACGCGGAGATTGGCCGGGGAGTCCTTCCTTCTGAATACCGGGGATTGGTCTCAGGATGGGAATTTTCACGTTGCTGACAATCAGAACATTTCCATGTTCGAAGTATATGGAAATATCCGTCACAGTCCGGAAATTGCACCCCCCTCCCAAAATCGTCAGCCCCCAGCGAACCAGAAAATTCGGACGCATGCGTTTCACCTCCGCCCAGACCGTGCCGTCCGGTGAATGGAGAATCCGGGAAAAATTCTTTCTTCCAAAACCTGCGACTTCATCCGGCGGCGAACAAAAATCCCCGGCGGCAATCATTCCGGCGTCGGTTAGTTCATTGGAGACGCGATCAATTTCCCGGACATAACTTGACGGATAATTGCATGTGTCGGCTCGCGAAAACGTTTTGCCGCATTCCAGAAAGTCCCGAAAAACATTCCGGAAAGCCACGGCAATTTCCTTCTGTGATTTCTTTAAAGACACAAAGAACAGTATGGCGGAGACTACCGGAATCCACCAGCAGGCATTCGGCAGATCAATGCCGGGAATCACTTTCACAAGAATCATCACGATGAACGAAACGATAAACAGAATGATGGAACCGAGCCAGATATATGTCCATTTCATACAGCATACCTCCTTGATCAGGTTGCGTTTGATTCACATCCGAGCATATCGGGGACAACCGGAGAATCCTTGAATGGTAATATGGAACATGATAATCCCCGAGTTTATTATACTATAACAGGAGAATTTTTACAAGAGGCATTTTCCAAAAGTTCGCATATTTTTGTTGAAAAATTTGATTTTCGGATATTGATGATGTATCTTTTTGATGGCGGGGTATCATCGGCAAATGAAAAATGCTTTCATTATGCCCGCAGGAAACTGGCGATAGGAACGGCTGAGCATGTAAAACATAATAGTTCGTTGATTTCAACGGGAGTGAAGTTTGATTCTGCATCCAGACAATCAGTTCAAACATTGCCGGACCAGCGGCTCCGGCAGTTCACATATTTCATCCATCCGCTTACCGTCACAGACCGAGTTTCTCCTCGACAGTTGGAAACGCAGCATAAAGAAAGATCGCTTCACCCGGAATTTCGCCTTTTTTCAGGGAGCACTATTTGTTGTTGCAGGTTGTTATTTCCCGCAGCTGCTGCAATTAACCGGCCGCTGTATTTCTTCAAAATATTCTTTGGCAGTCTATGGCGTGACGGTCAGTTCATTGTGCATCGGTCTGATCGCGTCCGCAATGCTGTTGTCGGCAGTGGACTTATGGCGGTCGAGTTCCCGTTGTCCTCACTGCCATCGTCGATTTCTGCGGAAATCTTATCTGACGGCGGGGAACCGCTGCCCTCATTGCCGCGGAACGCTGTATGTTCCCGAAAAAATCGGTCGCCTGACTCTTCCGGAGTTTTCCTTTTACACTCCGGCCTATTTCTGTTTTCTGTCCGTTCCCATGCTGACTTGCCTGGGATGCGCGTCTTTTATCGGGGAAGTACCCAGAGCACTGTTGTATACTCAACTGGCATGGATCGGCACGGGAATATTGTGGATCGCGTTTTTTCCGCTGTTTGCATGGTACTTCGGCAAGTATTTATCCCGATGCGCGGGAAAAAAGCGCAAGGAAAACAGCTGTTCCGTCTGCGGAGGATATTATGATCCGCTGATCCTGCGTTTGAGCGGCAATTGTTCCGTCTGCGGTTCGCAGCTTGATCCCGATTGGCCGCCGCCGGAACCGGAATCACCGGCGAATCTGCCGAGAGTCAGGGAAGTCCGTACGCTACGGCAAAATAAAATGGATGCCGTTTTCGGGATTTTCCTGATTGTCTGGTGGATTTTTTCAGGGGTTCAACTGTTTTTGCCGAGCGAACACCTGCTCCAAATGATTCCGTCATTGTTTCCATGGGGATTTCTTCTCATATTTTTCTATATCCTCATCCGCATTTTTCGATCGTGGAAAATAGTGAAACCATTCTGGAAATGTCCCTATTGTCACTTTGGTCCGTTTCAGTTTCAAAAAGAACCGCCGGAATGGAATCCGCAAGGGCGTGACGTTATTGCCTGTCAATATTATTTCCTGCGCTGTCCCAACTGCCGCCGCAAGCTCGTCCGGGATGACGACGCGGGGAAAGGAGGCAGGCATGTGTAATCCGATTTCCAAAATGCCACCGAAAGATAAAATAGAAAAATTCGACCGTGCAGAATTTCTTACAGCGACCGATGTTTTAGAAAAAAAGCAGATCCGCATTTTTCGTTTCCTGACGGGGTATTCCGTTGTTTTCTTTACCTCATGGTTGATTTTGACGGGGATTTTTCATGTCAATATTCCATTCCTGATAGTTATTTTTGCAATAATTCCGGGGTTGGGAATCATGAACAAGGGAGCCCCAAAACGGCTCAGATGTCCAAACTGCGCTCATCCGCTTTTGCTCATCATGGATTGGCTGGGAAACGGAGATTCTCTATGGGAACTCCAAAGCCTCCGATATATTCTAGCCTCCGGCAGATGTTCGTATTGCCGGAAGGAGATTTTTCAAACTCCGGCAAAGCTTTATCCGACTTTATCCCGAAACGATCTTCAAGGCGGGAAAGGAATTGCTTCTTTTCGGGAGTTTTTTTTCATTATTCCTGCGATCGGCATGACTATTATGACATTTACCACCCTTTTTGCGACGGAAGTCGAGGCATCCCCGTCACTTCCATTCATCAATCTTGGAATCGCTTTTGTTGAACTGGTGTTTTCTGTGTGGCTTTTGGTCAACTCTTTCAAAAGAACCAATGCACGTCCAATCCTCTGCCCGGTATGTAATGGGGATTTGAGCAGAGATAATTTGCGAGCCATAGCCCGTGAAACTGGAGGATGCGGACTTTGCGGAGCAAAGATAGTTGCGGATTTTCCGGAAAACATAGAACCGGATCGTTCCGATACCACACGAATGAATTTGCTGAAATCCCGGCGAAAAGAAGGCAAATACGTCATGATTCTTGGCTTATTTTTTCTATTTGCGGCACTGCCGATAATCCTTGGCATATGGGTTCAAGCCTACCGTCTGCCAGAAATTGGGAAGCGGGCAACCGCCACTGTCCTTGCTGTAAATGAGAGCAAAAAATCGTTTTCTTTCGCCTATCGTTTTGATACGGAATCTGGAAAAACGCAAATATTTCAGCGTTCCGGCGGACGTGGAAAATTTGTACCGGGCAAAAAGTATCCGGTCATCTATTGGCAGCAATTACCATCCTTTCACACGCTGAACGGACAGCGGTCGGAAGTTTTTCTGCTAACAACGATCTTCCCGGGTTTGTTTGCCGTCATAGGATTAGCTTGCTTCCTGTCGGGACTTTGGGTGATGCGCGGCAACGATGTGGTCTGTGCCGGAGGCCAATTCATCCACCTGAAACCGGGTGAAATCCTTGCCGATCATTTTCCCGACGATGCGGAATGCGCCAGACTTCGCAATATCCGCCATCAAATAAATCTTCTAGTAGAAGTCAACAAGTCAAGTTCCACGCTGAAATACGGGTGGCTGTTCTGCCTGCTGCTCTGTTGCGGCGGAACGTTTGCCGGAATGAAGCTGCTCTCCGCCGGCCGACTGATCGGACAGGATGACACCAAAATTTACAATATTCTGTTTTATGGCGGCATCGTTTCCTTCGTCTTTGCAGGAGCCATGTTGATTTATGCCATCGTCGAAATTTACAGAATGCGTAAATCCGATGACAGAGGGAAAGGAGCGGGAGAATGAATAGTTCTTTACTGCCGCCGTCCGGCGGCTACCGGAGTTTGCGTTCGTTTCAGTTGGCACAGCTGATTTTCGACATTACCGTGCATTTTGTGAAACTCTATATTCCGCAAAACAGTCGGACTTGCGACCAGATGACGCCGGCCGCACGCAGCGGCGTCCAGAATATCGCCGAAGGTTCGGTCGCGTCCGCAACCAGTAAAAAGACCGAGCTCAAACTCACCAATGTCGCCCGCGCCAGTCTGGAAGAACTCAAGTTGGATTACGAGGACTATCTGCGTCAGCACGGGTTATGCCGCTGGAGCAAGGAACACCCGCTTTACCGGGAGTTCGTGGCGCTTCGAATCGGAACCAAACGACAATTCCGCGAATTTGTGCGAAGAGCAATGGACGGCAACGAACTTCAACAGACCACTACGGACAGGAGAATTGCGGCGTCCGCTACAGTCGGTCGCTGTCCGTTAAAGTCCGTTGTTGTTGCCAACGCGACGTTATTGCTGTTGCGCAGTGCCGACTACCTGCTGATGCGCCAGATTCAGCGTCAGGCCACCGACTTTGAGAAAAATGGCGGCTTCACCGAGCGTCTCTACCGCATCCGTTCCGGGAAACGCGACAAAAATGCTGGGAAAGGAACGGGAAAATGACGCGCACAAATGATAAATGGGACGATTTCAAAGGAATATTATGGCTGATGTCAGGAGTTCTGCTTCTGCCGTTTTGTTTCCTTTTCCTATATATTCCCGGAAAGGTCATGGAGGCAGTCCGTGTGCGGCAATACCGGAAACGGCGTAAAACGACCATTTGGCAGGTTCCGGTTTCGGAAGAAGATTTTCTGCGCGGCTGCGGAATCGAACCGGGCTCCGAACAAGCGGAAACGGCATTGCGCCTGCGGCGCTGTCTGGCGGAAGCTTCCGGACGGGCGCACAAGGTGACGGAGGAGGAGATCGCGCCGGATATGACTTGCGGCGAACTGGTGTGCGGCTGGAATCCTTACATGTATTGGCATGACGGATTTGACTCCGTAGGTTTTGAGGCAGCAAGGAAGCTCGGCAAGGGAAAAATTCCGCAGGAAGCATTCAAACGGCTGATCCAACCGGAAAAGAAATATCGGGTAACCATGCGCAAGTTGTTCCGCAATTTCTTAGATGCCCTCATGCCATATTTGCAGAATGTTCCCTTGACTTCGGCAAGTGCAAAAACAAGAACCGACGGCGAACAAGAAAAGCATAACATATCGGAACTACTCGGAGTTATTCCAGATAAAGAACAATTAGAGAAACGTCTTGCAGAATTCTATCAATTCGATTCCGAGCGGCTCAAAATCCGGGATAGTATGGAAACGTTGCAGACAGGGGAAT
>OIGD01002576.1_pt1 | contig 13774 bp, 10 predicted proteins | sample 1582211 | NCBI WGS metagenome assembly OIGD01 (sample SAMN04414078, study PRJEB24778) | human gut metagenome | material: faecal | host: Homo sapiens
GGAAAGCCTGCACCGTGTCAGGAAACCCCGCGCTTTCAAGCGCGGGTTGTTTAGGCGTGTCGAGAGCGTGAGCGTTGGTTATCAGACGCGCCTGCAGCTTAATGCCTTCGACATTGAAGAGTTTCTTTGGACGAAGGGTTTGGGCGGGGCCGTCACAGCTTTCTTTGCTTTAGCATGTGCTGGAACTCAAACCCTTCGCGCCGGAAGAGCTTTCCCGCCTGAACACGCTTTTCCGGACGTATGTGCGCGTGGGCGGAATACCTGCCGTCGTGCGCCGGTATCTGGAAACAGGCTCCTTGGAGGCGGCAGCAAAAGAGCAGAGGGTGTGCCTTAAAGCGGTCCGCGACAGTGTCCGGTGGTGTCCGGTGGTTTCCGGCGGGCGCAGAGCAAAGGCGGTCTCTTGCCGTGATTGACGAAGTGCCACGGCAGCTTCAAAACCGCAACAAACAGTTTGCCGTGTCGGGAATCGGCCCGCACGCAAGGCGAAGGGATTACATGGGAGTCGTTGAACGGCTTACTGACGCCGGAACTGCCGATCCGCGGCAACCGAGATCCCGAGCGGATGAATCTTTATTTCCACGATACCGGTCTTTTGGCGGCAGCAATGAAAGAGCACGCCCGAGAATCTTGTGCCGGCGGAGATTGCGGCAGGGGCTTCGCCTCACACGAAGATGCTGAAAACGCTGATTGAAAGCCCGGACTATCCCGACATCACCTGGGGACTGCGCTTGGCGGAGGCCAATATCAGCCGCAGCGGCAAGATCCTCTCATTTCCGCTTTTCTGCGTCTTTCTGATGCGACGCATCCTGAGAGAACTCGATTTTCCCGCATAACGAAAAACCCGCCGGCCGGTGAGCCCGCGGGTTTCTCAAGCATTTCAAAGCGGCAGTGGGTTACGCCAGACGAATACGTCCGTCCACGGCAATCGCTTCACCATTCTTTTCACTGATCATCAGCGGATTGATGTCAAGTTCTTCAATCGCCGGGAAGTCGGTGACAAGCTGCGAAATCCGCTGAAGGGTTTCTTCGACCTTGGCGATATCGGCGGGTGTTGTGCCGCGGGCGCCTTCAAGTAACTTATAGGCCTTAACGGAGCGCACCAGGTCGTGCGCGTCGATGTCGGTGAGGGGCGCGAGCGAAAAAGACACGTCCTTTAACACCTCAACAAAGACGCCGCCCAAGCCAAACATGATCATGGGCCCGTACTGGGGGTCTTTGGCTACGCCGCAGACCATCTCGCGGTTACCCTTGACCATCTCCTGGATGATGACGCCTTCAAGCCCTTCGAGAATGCCCTTGGCCTTCAGTTTCGCGATGAGGTCCTGATACTGGGCTTTAAGTTCTTCCACGGACTGGATGTTCACACGCACGCCGCCCACATCGGTCTTGTGCGAAGTGGTTTTGGAGGTCATCTTCATGACAACGGGAAAGCCCACAGCTTGAGCGGCCTTGCAGGCCTCTTCTTCGGTGCGTGCAAACTGTGCACGGCAGACGCGGATACCGTAGGCGTCGAGCACATCAATACTTTCGCGGGTGGTGAGTTCACTGCGCCCGTCGGCTTTGGCCGCGGCAAAAATGCCTTCGGCGCGAGACTTGTCGACCGTAAAGGTCTTGACGGCCCCGGCAGGGCGCGCAATCCAGCGCCGCTGCTGATCGAGCCGAGCCAATGCGTCCACGGCCTGTTCGGCGTACATGAAGAAGGGCACCGTCACGTCCATGTCGGAAAGTTCCGTAAAGAACCGGTTTTCCGTCATGAAGACGCCCACGATCGGTTTTTCAGGGTGATCAGCGCGGATGCGCATCAGTTCCTTCGCAACGTCAATGTCTTTAAGACCCAGGAACGGCAGATAGATGACGATCACCATATCGACGTTCGGATCTTTGAGAATCGTTTCGGTTGTGCGGCGGTAGTGTTCAAGGGGCGCGGAAGCGATCATGTCGACCGGGTTTTTCACGGAAGCCGCCGCGGGCAGGAACGTTCTGAGTTCTTCTTTTGTGGCGTCCGTGATCGGCGCCATCACCATGCCGTGCTCACAGATGGCGTCCGTGGCCATGATCCCGGGACCGCCGGAATTCGTGATGATCGCCACACGGTTACCCTTGGGGATCGGGCAGTTGGCAAAAACCTTCGCAGTCGCAAAGAGTTTTTCCAAAGAAAATTCACGGATCACGCCGCTCTGACGCAAAAGGGCGTCGGCGGCACGGTCTGACCCCGCAAGGCTTCCCGTGTGAGAGCTCGCGGCGCTTGCGCCCGCGGCGGAGCGCCCGGATTTAAGCGCCAGAATGGGTTTCTTTTTGGAAACGCGTGCGGCGAGGTTGCGGAAATTCGCCGGGTTCTGGATCGATTCCATGTAAAGGAGAATCTGCCGGACGTCGTCCACGTTTTCCCAGTATTCAATCGCGGTCTCGGCGTTCACATCGGCCTGGTTGCCGATGGAGATGAACTGCGAAAAGCCGATGTTGAGATCCTTAAGGATATTGAGAATGCCGCCACCTAAGGCCCCCGACTGCGACACAAAGCCGATGTCGCCGCGCTGTGGGAGGCTTTCTGCGAAACAGCCGTCCATGCGCACGGCAGGGTCGGTATTGACAACACCCAGGCAGTTCGGGCCCACACAGCGCATGCCGTAAGCCTTCACCTTGGCAGCAAGTTCTTTTTCCAGAGCCGCACCCGCTTCATCGGTTTCCTTAAAGCCCGCGCTGATCACCACAAGACCCGTGATGCCTTTTTCATGACACTGATCAATCGTGGAAAGCACAAAGGTGTTTTTCACAACGATGATCGCGAGATCCACGTCACCCGGGATATCAAGAACCGACGGGTAGGCCGTAAGCCCCTCAATGACGCCGCCCTTGGGGTTGACAGGGTAAATCTTTCCGGTAAAGCCGTACTCAATGAGGCGCTTTAAAAGGTCTGAGCCGATCGTGTTGGGCTTGGTGGAAGCGCCCACCACAGCAATCGAGCGCGGCTTCATGATGGAGTCAAGACTGGCCATGATGCGTTAGTCTCCGGTAGAAAATCAATTCGGGTGTGAGTGCGCAGCCTGTGAAACATCGGGGCACGCAGAAGGTGCCGGCAGGCGGGGCAGCTCAAAGGCAAAAATAATCTTTCGAGCATATCACAGCCCGAAGCTCATGGAAATCGTCCTGACAGACGAAAAAAGCCGCCCGAAGGCGGCTTTTGGTAAATGCCGGCAACCCGGTTACGGACGTTTGGCCGAGAGTTTGACGTTTAAGTCTTCCGTGGGCAGCGCCCCCTGAACGATGGTGCCGTCGGCAAAAATGATGGAGGGGGTGGACGTAAACCCGAACTTTTCCCCTAAGGCGAGGTTGCGGTCAAGAACCGAGGCATCGCACTTATCAGCCGCTTTTTCTGGTTCCGTGCCGTCCAGCATATGCGCCTGCCAAGCGGAAGCGGGGTTTTTCGAGCAGACGATGTCGCGGGCCATTTCCTTGGAATTGAGGATCGAATAGATGAAGTTGTAGACGGTGACGTTACCCGCGGCCTGAAGGTTACGCTCAAGCATCGAGCAGTATGTGCAGCGGGCGTCCGTGAACACCACAACCTTGCGCTCGCCGTTACCGTAGGTGACTTTGATCGCGTCGTTTAAGGGCAGGGTCTTCCAGTCCACACGGGAGAGTTCCTTCATGCGCTCGGCGGTGAGGTCGGTTTCCGTCTTCGTATCAAAGATCCGGCCGACAATGAGGTACTTCGCGGACTTATCCACGTAAAAGACGCGGCGGTTCATGAAGACTTCCCAGAGGCCTTCAATCGGAGCGGGTGTCACTTTGTCGACCTTCATGCCGGTCGTGGAGAAAATCCGGGCGGCAATTTCCTTTTCCTGAGCCCCGGTATCGGCGGCATTCACGGCGGCGGTGGTGAGAAGTCCTGCGGCAACAACAGCGGCCGCGGCGGCAAAAGTACGAATACGCATGAGTGAGCTACTCCGTCAGAGACGGCCGCAAGTTTAGCGGGTTTCAATCAAAAGCCTGAAAGCCAATTGCAAACAGATTTAAAGCGCCCGATAACGAAAGCCGCCCGACTTGGGGGCGGCTTTTATCGTGCATCAGATCGTGGGTTTTGAGTGATCGTCTCTGTTTTTCATTTCGACAATCAGGTCCCGCGCCCGCTTTTCCGCAAAGAGCATGTCGGGCACGAGATTTGCGCCCAAGGTCTGCGCAATCCCCGTGCGGTTAAGCTGGCGCAGGGGGTGGCCCGCAGCGCCAGCGATGATGAGCTCGTGCCCCCTGCGATGCAGGGCTCTCAGGTACACCTGGAGAATGTCCATCGCGGAGTTGTCGATATTGAGAAGATCTGTGAAGTCCAGAATCACGACCTTGGCGGCGTTCGCAGCCGTGATGCGCTTGGGATCGGTGACGCCTTCCAGTTTACTTACAGAACCGAAAAAGAGGGCGCCCGTCACCTTCCAGGCTTCAACGCTCGCGGGCATGTCAAAGGGCAGCGTTGTCTGTACCACGCGCGTGAGCGTGTTCATGCGGTAGATGAAGAACACACAGGAAATCACAAGCCCCACTTCCACGGCAACCGTGAGGTCAAAGATGACGGTGAGAAGGAACGTTGCCACAAGCGTCACCTTGTAGCTCATGGTCATCGCTCTTAAGCGCGAGAATTCCTTCCAGTTACCCATGTTCCAGGCCACAAACATGAGAATGGCCGCCAGGGCCGCAAGCGGAATGTCGCTTGCCAGGGGCGCCGCCGCGAGAATCACCACCAAAAGCGTAATTGCGTGCACGACGCCCGCCACGGGGCTGGCCGCACCGCTTTTGATGTTGGTGACCGTACGGGCAATGGTGCCGGTTGCGGGAATGCCGCCGAAAAAGGGCACCACAAAGTTGGCAATGCCCTGGCCCATCAGTTCCTGGTTGGGGTCGTGGCGGTCATCGGTCATCGCGTCGGAAACACGGGCGCACAAAAGGCTTTCGATGGCGCCCAAAAGCGCAATCGTGAGCATCGGGCCGATCAGCCCGCGCAAGGCTTCGAGACTGAAGTCAGGAAGCTGCAGATCGGGTAACTTCTGCGGGATTCCCCCAAACTTCGTGCCGATGGTTTCGACGGGCAGATTAAAGACGGAGACCACAACGGTGGAAAGCACCAGCACAATGACGGTTCCCGGCAGGTGCGCGATCCACCGCTTCCACGCGGGGCCTCCCATGGCGTAGCCCTTGGGCCAGAACTTCACCACCAGAAAACTCACCAGTGCCACCGCAAAAGCCCAGGGGTTAAAGGTCGCAATGTGAGAGGCAAGTGCTTCAATCTGACCGAAAAAGCCCGCGGGCATCTTGTCGATCGTAAGGCCCAGAAAGTCCTTGACCTGGCTTAACCCGATCAGAACCGCAATACCGTTGGTAAAGCCGATGACGATGGAGACCGGAATAAAGCGGATGAAACTTCCGAGCTTAAAAAGCCCCATGAGGAAAAGCAGAATTCCTGAACCCACGGTCGCAAGGAGGAGGTTTCCGAGTCCGTACTGCGCAATGATGCCGTAGATGATGACGATAAAGGCGCCGGCGGGACCGCCGATCTGCACGCGGCAGCCGCCGAAAACGGAAATGAGAAACCCCGCAATGATCGCGGTGTAGATGCCCGCTTCTGGCGGCACGCCGCTGGCGATGCCGAAAGCCATGGCTAACGGGAGCGCCACCATCCCGACCGTCAAACCGGCGCTGATGTCACGCGTGAGCATGCGCGTGTTGTAGTTTTTGAGCGTATCAAGGCTTACCGGGTGAAAGGGCGCCATCGGCAGGTGACTTAACGCCCCTTTGATCGAAGCAAACAGAGACATGGTGGTCTTCGGGCAACAGTCGTCTCACGACGAGGTTTTTTATGTACGAGTGTCCCCGCGAAAGAGAGCGGACTCTTTCGAACAAACAGACTGACGGGGAGAAAGCGTGATTGTAAAGGATTGCAACAGAAATTTCGCCTGTGGTTTCCGTCGCGGCGGACATGAAAAAGGGCGGAGATTTTTTCCGCCCTTGGGTTGCTTAAGGCTGTTTCTCAGTGAGGATAACGGCAGCCGAGGATGCGGGGGCCCGCGGCGTTGGTGACATCGGGAAGGTTGCCGGCATCACGGTTGATGTAGGCCCAGGCAAGCCAGGCAAAGGCCATGGCTTCCACATGCATGGGCGAAACACCGAGCGTTTCGGTGCTTCGCACAAGGATATCGTCGCCTGCGGCGTGCCGCAGGGCCTTCATGAGCGCCCCGTTTAAGGCGCCTCCGCCGCAGACATAGATTTCCTGGGTGCGGCCCGCAAACTTTCTGACGGCGTCCACAATCGTGCGGGCCGTGAGTTCGGTAAGCGTTGCCTGGACGTCCGCGGGTTCTTCGCCCGAGAGCTTTCCTTCAAGCCACGCAAGATTAAAGTACTCGCGCCCCGTGCTCTTCGGGGGTTCCTTCGTGAAGTAGGGGTCTGCGAGAAGCTTTTCCAAAAGTTCCGGGCGCACGGTGCCCGTGTCGGCCCAGGCGCCGTTGGCGTCAAAGGCGCGGCCGAGGTTTTTCTGGCACCAGGCGTCAAGCAGAATGTTGCCCGGGCCGCAGTCAAAGCCCGTCACCTTGCCGTAGCTCTTTTTCGGGGGCAGGAACGTGATGTTGGCGATGCCGCCGATATTGACGATGCTTCTTGCGGTGTCGCTTGTGAAGACCTGGCTGTGAAAAGCCGGCACCAGGGGCGCACCTTGGCCGCCCGCGGCCACATCGCGGCTTCTGAAGTCGGCGATCACGTCAACGCCCGCAAGTTCCGCGATCCACGCGGGGTTATTAAGCTGCAGCGTCCAGCCTTCTTCGGGGCGGTGGCGGATTGTCTGGCCGTGAACGCCCGCCGCCGCCACTTCCATGCGCGGAATGTCGGCTTCGTTCAAAAGTTCATGAATGGCCTGCGCGTAGAGTTTCGCAAGCGTCACGGACATGCGGCCCGCGCGGTCAATTTCGTTGTCGCCCGGAGAGCACAGGCTTAAGAGCTCGGCGCGGACTTCCTTCGGGAAGGCCTGGTAGTGGTGTCCGAGAAAAACGGGCGACGTACCCGCAAAATCAACGGCGACGGCATCAACGCCGTCAAGACTCGTGCCGGACATCAGTCCGAGGGTAATGGTTTTTTTCATAATGAAAGCGGTTTCGGGCGGACAAATCAGAGAGGGCGCCATCGGGCACCCCGATCGAGCTCATTTTAGTGCCCTGCCGCTTTTTCGTCTGAGGTCTTCTGAGCAGATGCTTTGGCGGAAGCCGCCTGCACGCCTTCGAGCATGGCGAGTTTTTTCTGCAATGGGATCGAACGCACTTCCATCTGTGCGATCTGATAGGGGGTTAACACCGGCTGGTCGGGGAGGTTCGCGGTCATGGGGTTGATCTGCACGCCGTCCACCTTGAGTTCGTAGTGAAGGTGCGGGCCTGTGGCAAGCCCCGTCTGTCCTACTTTGCCGATGATTTCACCGTACTTCACGGTGTCGCCCTTTCGTAAGCCCTTTGTGATGGAGGAAAGGTGCGCGTACACGGTCTGGTATTCCGGTCCGTGCTGCAGACGGATGTAGTTGCCGTAACCGGTGCCCACACCCGCGAACACCACCACGCCGTCGGCGGCGGCTCTCACGGTTGCACCCCAGGGTGCACGAAAGTCCGTTCCCTGGTGCGGGCGCACGACGCCTGTGATCGGATGGCGCCGCAACGGCGCAAATTCCGAGCTTACGCTCTTGATGTCAAGTGGTACGCGCATAAAGACGCGCTTGGCGATATGGCCCCGGGCGTCATAGTAGTGTCCGCCCTTACCGTCGTTACCAAACCAGAAAAGTTCAGTGGTTTTGCCTTTGTGATCAAGCGCCATCGCAAGGAGCTTGCCGTAGCGCACGAAATTGCCTTGTGCGTACTTCGTTTCGTAGATGAGGCGCCAGGTGTCGCCGGGCACGAGTTCCGAGACAATGTCGCGGTCAAAGTCAAACGCATCGTGCATCTGACTGACAATATTTTTGGGAATGCCGGCGCGGGTGAGGCTCGCCTGGGGATTATCCTCTACGCGGCCGCTTGCGAGGTTTTGCTGCACTTCGTAGCGGAAAGGCTTGATTTCGGCCGTGAGTTTGCCGGCCGGATTGCGCGCAATATTTAAAACGCGGCCCGCTGTCTCATCGCTCCCGTCGGTGTAAAGGTCAAGCGTTTCAAGCCGGCCGTCGGCGCGGATGGAGGCCATCACGAAGTTGCCTTCAGCCGGGCTCACCAGGCCCCGGGCATCGGGATTGGTTTCAATAAAGCGGAAGGCCTCAGTATCGCGGATACCGAGGCGGGCCATGAGTGAGGTAAGCGTATCGGCGTGCTGCGTAAAGCCGCTTCGCACAACGGGTTCATCGGCAATGGTGATTGAGGCAACCTGATGCCTCAGGTCGGGCATGCGGATCGGGATATAGGCCGTTCTCTGATAGCTTTCCAGGGGCGCTGAGTCCTGCGGCACCGTTTTCCAGAGCGCCCAGGCGCCGGCCGCAGGAAGAAGCACAATGACCGCACCGGCCGCAAGGCGCGAGCGCAGCATGCGCCGCGTCTGCGGCGTGTTGCGTGCATAGTCCGACGCCGTTTTTAAAACGGCGCGGCCCAGGCTGCGCAGGGCGGAACCCATGAGTCTCGGAGAGGTCATTGCAATGAGAAACAGTGGAAAAACCGTGTCGGGCTCCATTATAGATGGGCGGTATCTGCGGGCCCTGCGGCGTTACAATCTCCCATTTACGGTTTACATGCCGCTTCCTTTACATTCGCAGACGGTGCATCATGGCTGAAAACAAGCGTCCGGACACGGGTTCGGAAACCACGGAAACGAAAAAATACGAAGTAACGCCCGACATTGTTGAGGCGATGAATACCATCCGCCGCGGCACGGATACGCTTTTAATCGAAAGCGAACTCGAGCAGAAACTCGCCCGCAGCAAAGTGACCGGTGAGCCGTTGCGCTGTAAGCTGGGTCTTGACCCCACGGCCCCCGACATTCACGTGGGGCACACGGTGGTTTTAAATAAACTGCGGCAGCTGCAGGACCTCGGGCACACCGTGATCTTTCTGATCGGTGACTTTACGGCCGCCATCGGCGACCCCTCGGGCCGCAACGTGACGCGTCCGCCGCTTTCTCCCGAGCAGATCAAGATTAATGCGGAGACGTACCTTAATCAGGCAGGGCTTGTGCTGGATCTCACGAAGACCGAAGTGCGCTACAACAGCGAGTGGAATAACGCTTTGGGCGCAACGGGGCTCATCCGCCTCGCGTCGCGCTATACGCTTGCGCGTCTTCTGGAGCGCGATGATTTCGCAAAGCGCTTTGCCGCGGAACTCCCCATTGCCATGCATGAGCTCATCTATCCCCTCATGCAGGGTTATGACTCGGTGGCGTTAAAAAGCGACATTGAATTGGGCGGGTCGGATCAGCGCTTTAACCTTCTTGTCGGCCGTGAACTGCAGCGCCAGTACGATCAGGAACCGCAGTGCATTCTGACGATGCCGCTTCTGGTGGGCTTGGACGGCGTCGAGAAGATGAGTAAGAGTAAGCACAACTACATCGGCATCACCGATACCCCGAACGATATGTTCGGCAAGGTGATGAGTATTTCGGATACGCTGATGTGGAACTGGTACGACCTCTTAAGCCTCAGGCCCAACGCCGAGATTGCAAAATTGAAGGAAGAATGCGCCGCGGGACGTAATCCCCGTGACGCGAAGGTCCTGCTTGCCAAGGAAATCATCGCGCGCTTTCATTCCGCCAAAGAGGCTGACGCCGCGGAAGCCGAATTTAATGCGCGCTTCAGAGGGGGCGCTGCGCCCTCGGACATGCCCGAAGTCACGGTGCAGGCCGAAACCGCGGACGGCATCGGCATTTTGCAGATGATTAAGGAAGCGGGGCTCGCGCCGAGCAACACTGAAGCCGGCCGCAACGTTACGCAGGGCGGCGTGCATTTGAACGGCGACAAGGTCTCGGACAAGGGCCTGCGGCTGAAGGCCGGTACCTACACGCTTCAGGTCGGTAAGCGTAAGTGGGCCAAGGTCACGGTGGTCGTGAAATGATCTGCATTCTGCAGCGCGTGCGTGAAGCGCAGGTGACGGTCGATGACGCCGTTGTCGGCAAAATAGGCCGGGGCCTCATGGTTCTCGTCTGCGCCGAGCGCGAAGACACCGAAGAAAAAGCGGTGAAACTCGCGCAAAAGCTTTTGCGCTACCGCGTTTTTTCGGACGATGCGGGGAAGATGAATAAGTCCGTGAAGAACATCGCAGGCGACGTGCTTGTCATCTCGCAGTTCACGCTTGCCGCCGACACCAATTCCGGCAACCGCCCGAGCTTTACGCCGGCAGCCGCGCCTGATGTCGGACGTCACCTCTACGAAGTATTTTTGAAGGAAGTGCAAGCCTCGGGCTTAAAGACCGAACACGGGATTTTCGGTGCGCACATGATGGTGTCGCTTACCAACGACGGCCCCGTCACCTTTACGCTCAGAAATTAAAAAGGCCTTCGGCCCGAGCTGAAACAATCGGGCCGGGAAGCCTTATCAGCGGGAGAAAGCTTTAAAAGCAGCCTTCTCCCGTTTTTACTGCCTGCGTCAGTCCTCTTCGTCCTTACGCTGATAGTGCGACGCAAGTTCCTGCGCCTTCTGCGCGGGCACCGTGTGGTAGTCCGCGAGATCCATCGTAAAGGCTCCGGCGCCCTGCGTGAGGGCATGAAGCCTTGCGGCGTAGCCGGTGAGTTCGGAAAGCGGGACCAGAGCCTTGATTTCCATTACGCCGGGCGCGAGGTTGTCGGTGCCCTGCACCTGACCGCGGCGGGCGGCAATGTCGCCCGTGATCGCACCCATGGTGCTTTCCGGAGCCGATACCGCAATCTCAACAATGGGCTCGAGAATCTGCGGCTGGGCTTTGGCAAGCGCATCGAGCATGGCTTTGCGGCCGGCGGCCACAAAGGCCACTTCCTTACTGTCCACGGGATGGGACTTGCCGTCATAGACCGTCACACGGATATCGGTGATGGGGTAACCGGCCATATAGCCCGTGGCAAGCACTTCCCTCACGCCTTTTTCCACGGCCGGAATGAGGTTAAAGGGAATGACGCCGCCCTTAACCCTATCCACAAACTCAAAGCCGGCGCCGCGCGGCAGGGGTTCCACCTTAAGAAACACTTCCCCGAACTGGCCGGCGCCGCCCGTCTGCTTCTTGTGGCGGGCGTGGCCTTCGGCGGCTGCCCCGATCGTTTCACGGTAGGGAACAGAAGGCGCGCTTGTCGTCACTTCAAGCTTGAACTGATCCTTCATGCGCTCAAGCACCGTGCGCACGTGCATTTCGGTAAGTCCCCGCAGCACCGTTTCGTTTAATTGCACGTCATGATCCACCGCAAGCGTGGGGTCTTCGGCAAGCATCTTCTGCAGAACCTCGCCCATGCGGCTTTCGTCCCCGCGGCGTGCGGGTTCAATCGCAAGGCCGAACATCGGACGGGGATAGGGCGGGCGCGGCAGCACAATGCCGGCGTCGGCCGGGTCTGAATGCAGCACACAGCCGTAGTAGAGGTCGTCCACCTTACTTAAGGCGCCGATGTCGCCCGCGTGCAGTTCATCGGTGTCCGCTGTGTTTTTGCCCTGCAGTAAGAGGGGATGCACAACCTTAAAGGGTTTCTTGGCGTCTCCGGCGTAGAGCTCGGTCCCTGCCTTAATGCGGCCGCGGTGCACGCGGAAAACGCCGATCTTGCCGACAAACGGGTCGCTCACCACCTTAAAGACACGGGCAATCACGGGCTGGTCCGGATCGGGTGCAATATGCACGGGGTTACCCTGTGCGTCCACAAAGGGCGCGGCATTGGCTTCCACAGGTGCGGGCATATGGCGGATGATGACCTTGATGAGGTCGCGGATACCGATCAGGTTTTTGGCGCTTGTGAAGCACACCGGGATGATGTGGCCTTCGCGGAGGGCCTTGGTGATCGGGGCGTGCAGCGTACTCGGATCGGCGTCGCCTTCTTCGAGGTACTTTTCCATCGTGGCGTCGTCGACTTCCACCACGCGCTCAATAAAGGCGCGGTGCACGTCCGAGACCGTCATGATGTCGCTTTCGCCTGTGTCGCGGTCAAAGCAGTCGATGACGCGGGTCATGCCCTTGGCGGGAAGGTTAATGGGAAGCACGCCGTCACCGAACGCTTCTTTGAGTTCGCTAAGAAGCTTCGGCAGATCCACACCCTCGGCATCAATCTTATTGATCACAATCATGCGGCAGTGGCCGCCGCGGCCCGCCCACTTCATCATGCGGCGGGTCATGAGTTCAATGCCCTTGGCGGCATCAATCACCACGACGACGTTTTTAACGGCATCAAGCGCTGACAAAGCCTGACCCACATAGTCCGGGTACCCCGGGGTGTCGATCACGTGCACGCGCACGGGCGTCAGGTCAGGCATCGCGGTGTCAAGATGCACCACGGCTGTTCTCAGAGAATGACCGACCGCTTTTTCCTGCGGGTCGTTGTCGCAGACCGTTGTCCCTTTTTCGATGCTGCCGCACTCGGCGATCGCGCCCGTGCGCATGAGCATGGCTTCAATCAGACTCGTTTTGCCGGCCCCGCCGTGGCCGACCAGCGCTACGGTACGAAGGTTCTCAGTGGAGTAATTGGACATAGGTCTTTCTCCTTATCTGTCGATTGGTTCCTCCATTGTGCGCTGTGTCGACTCAAAAAGAAAGGAAAACGGCAAAGTTTTTTCGCACCGGTAAAGAATTTCGGAATATCAGTCCTTCGGACAGCAAAAAAGCCCGACCTTGCGGACGGGCTTTCAGCGGAAATTGCTCCTTAGGTCAGAGCAATTCAGACCGATTAGATCTTACCGACGAGATCGGCACCGGGTTTCAGCGTCTTGGCACCCGGGGTCCAGCGGGCCGGGCAGACCTCACCCGGATGCGCGGCAACGTACTGAGCAGCTTCGAGCTTACGCAGAAGTTCCTTGGCATCGCGGCCGATGTTGCCGTTATGAAGTTCGATCACAACGATCTGGCCTTCGGGGTTGATGAGGAACGTGCCGCGTTCGGCCATACCGTCGGCTTCGATCAGAACACCGAAGTTACGGGAGATGGCGAGCGTCGGGTCACCGATCATCGGGAACTTCACCTTACCCACGGCCGGGCTCGAAGAATGCCAGGCCATGTGCGTGAAGTGGCTGTCGGTGGAAACCGCGTAGATTTCGCAACCGAGCTTTTTGAAGGTGTCGTAGTTGTCAGCGAGGTCTTCGAGTTCGGTCGGGCAGATGAAGGTGAAGTCGGCCGGGTAGAAGAACACCACGGACCACTTGCCTTTGAGTTCCTTGTCGGTGACCTGAACGAAGTCGTTGTTGAGGTAGGCCTGTGCCTTAAAAGGCAGCACGGTCGTACGAAGAAGAGACATTGTTAACTCCAGTATTTAATCATTGGTGTGAAGGACAAAACAAAGGAAAGTGACGCCCGAAGGCGATCGCTTTTTCCTTCACGGACGGCCGTGACGATAGCATGAGGCTTAGCCCTCAAACCTTACGTTTTTTTCTGCGCAGGCTGAGCAAATGTTTCAAAACGCGATTTCGCTTTAAATTCAGTGCGCAAAAAAATCTGCCGATTCGCGGAGCTTAAAACAGCCAATAGCCAAAAGCAAAAATCGAATTCCGCCACCTCCGGAAGTGTCTTGTAAACAATCCCCCGTCTGAAGACGGGGGCTTTATTGGTGCGCTCGGCATGAGCGCGTTCTAACGGGTGAAAGTCCCGAGTGCAGGGGGTAGCACCAAGCACATAGCCAAGAGCAAGGG
>OIGD01002582.1_pt1 | contig 13751 bp, 11 predicted proteins | sample 1582211 | NCBI WGS metagenome assembly OIGD01 (sample SAMN04414078, study PRJEB24778) | human gut metagenome | material: faecal | host: Homo sapiens
ATTCTACCATAGGAGGCTCTTTTTTTCAATTGTCCGTTTTTAACGGACTTGTGCAAAGGTGGTAAGAAACCGGGTTCTTTTTTCTTTTCATTGCCTTGCAGGTAGCGCTTGCGGTATTCGCGCGGAGAGAGTCCTGTCTCCTCTTTGAAGCGGGCGGAAAAGGCGCTTTGGTCGCTGTAGCCGACTGCGGCGGCGATTTCGTAGACCGGGAGCGCGTTGGGCAGCTGGAGCAGCGACTTTGCAACCGCAATCCGCTTGCGGACAATGGAGCGTTGCGGGGAGTAGCCAAGCGCGGTGTCGTAGAGCCGCCGCAGATAGGAGACGGAGATGTGCAGGCTGTCGGCGATTTCCTCCACGGTCAGGTCCTCGGCGTAGTGCTGCCCGATGTACTGCTCGCTGTGGTCAAGATGGATGTTGTTGCCGACGTAGCGGTCGTTGCTGACCGGAATATCCGCAACGGAGAGCGCGTAGAAAAAGCGGCTCAGCAGCAGGAAGGGGAGATCGCCGGTCTGCTTTTTGTAGACCGTGTCCAAAAACAGATCCTTCAGCGTTTTCAGCTGCGCGTCGTTCAGCTTGCCGTCGAAGTTCTTCGGCAGATGGAGGACGCTCATAATCAGCTCCAGCTCCCGCCCGGCAAGACCGATCCAGGCAAGCGTCATGGGGTTTTCGGCGTCCGATTCGATGAGGTGTTCCTCGTTCGGCAGGACAAAAAAGATGTTGCCCCGTTCCACCACGCGCCCGTTGATATTGCCCTTTCCGTGACGTGAACAATAACAACATGCGCGACAGCGGCGATCTGTTCGGTCTGGTGTCGGCACAGGGAAACATGCTGGACCCGTATCAGTACGGCGCGAACCTCCCCTGCCTGACCGTGAACGACTTCGGCGAACTGGAAATCAACAGCCGGCTGACCGGTGACTTTGGCGTCAGCCTCTGTGACCGCCTGCGCGACCTGTTCCACAACAACGATGGCGCTTACTGCGCGTCAAAAGAGCTGCCTGATTACTACGCCATGGCGCAGGGACGCGCGCTGTTTGAAGTGGAAACGGCGGGCTACATCATCAAGACCCTGAACCCATCGGAGATCAATTACGGGATTCTGCCGATGCCGAAGTACGACAGCGAGCAGACCGGCGGCTACCACACCTGCCTGTCGATGGTCTACAGCAGCTTCTCCATTCCGGAGATTGCAAACGATGCGGCAGAGTCTGCGGCGGTGCTGGAGGCGCTGGCACATGACAGCTATACGCAGCTGATTCCCTACATCTACGAGAACAACCTGAAATCGCGTTATTCCAAGCGCCCGCAGGATGCCAGAATGTTTGACCTGCTGACCGAGGGCATTGTGTACGACCCGGGTCGCGTGATGGACAACGTGGACATCTTCTCGCTGTTCCGCCGGGCAATCCGCGACGACGTGACGCTGGGCAGCTACTTTGAGGCAAACAAATCGGTCTTTGAGAACGGGCTGAACGACATCAACTTTGCGTTCTCGGAGTAAGGAGCGGCGTATGAAGAGAAGAAAGACGCTGTGCGCGCTGACTTCGGGGCTGCTTGCGGTCCTGTTGCTGGCGGGCTGCGCCGGGGACCCGGCAGTTACGCCGGGCAGCACGGAGAGCGAAAGCGAGAGCACGACGACCGCCGCTGCCGAGCCGGAAACAACCCCGCTGGAGTTGGTACGGGACGGGAAGACCGAATACAGCATCGTCTATCCCGATTCGCCGAGCAGCGGGGAACTGAACGCTTCGGTGCAGCTTCAGACGCTGTTCCGCAGCAAACTCGGCGTGCGGATTGAAAGCGATACTGACTATACCATCCGGGAGGGGCAGCCCGAAAAGCGGATCCTGCTGGGCGCGACCTGCGCGGCGGAATCCGAGGAAGCCTACCGCGATCTGCAGTATCACGCCTTCCGCATTGCCGTAAAGGGGAGCAACCTCTGCATTGCAGCCTATTCGGAGGACGGATGGCTGGCAGCGTTGGAATGGATGGACAACACCCTCTTTGGGGGCGCAACAGAGTCTGACGGAAAGAAGAGTGTAACGGTGAATATCACGGAAGTAACCGGCGGGAACCGGGAGTACCCGATCAAGAGCTGGACCATCGCTGGGCAGGCGCTGAACGCCTACCGCCTGATTTGGGCGACGGAAGACCAACAGAGCATAGCAGAAACGCTGCGGGAGACGCTTGCCGAGCAGACCGGATGGGTGCTGCCGGTCTTCCGCGACACGGAGACCGAACCGAGCGACTACGAAATTCTGCTCGGGGAGACCAACCGCGCGGAATCGCAGGCGGTTGCCGCTCCTGCTGCGCTGACCTACAGGCATGAAAATGCAGTTCCTGCAATCATCTCGCGGGAGAAGTGGGAGCAGGCACAGTTTTTGCTCCGTGACAATGTGGAACGCAATATCCGCGCCGGACAGAATGCACCGCACCACCGCTATACAGGGCTAATCAAGTGCGGAGATTGCGGCTCCTCCTTCGTCTGCCGAAAGCGTGTTTGGAAGGACAATGTGCGCTACGAGTACACTTGCAACGGGTATCATCGCTATGGAAAAGAAAACTGCTCTCCCCACCGTGTGGATGAAGCGCAGCTTGACAAACTGATTTACGATGAACTGTTGGAAATGAAAGAGGGAGCAGAAGCGAATTACAAGAGCATCGAGCACGATGTGAAAAAGTGGCTATCGCAAAAGAATACATCCGAGAAAAAGGTCAAAGCGCTGTCGGACAAGCTCAAACAGCGAAAGAGCGACCAAGAGCAGATTCTTCTTGAGCGGATACGTGACCGTGAACACGCAGATATTTATACGGGGATGCTGACGAAATGTGAAAAGGACATCGCCAATATCACAGCAGAGCTTGCCGCAATTCAGGATTACGATGCCACTATTCGAAAACGAAAAGCGGAAATGAAAAGCAGCATTGATATTCTTGGGGAGATCGTCAAGGAGGGAGCAATCAGCGACAGCAACCTGCGGCTGTTGATTGACGATATTGTCATCTCGGAATGCGGGGGCAAGCTATCCATCAACATCCACCTCAAAGCCGCGTTCCGAAGCCATCTGGACATTTACGACGAAAACGGGCAGTTGACCGATAAGGCATTCGCGGTATCGTAAAAGCCGTTGGCAGACGCACAACCTTGCCAATGTCAGAAAGCACAATAGGGGATACAGATTTTTGTGAAAAGAAGCCAAAACGCAAACCATCGTTCCGATGCGTCTGCCAAGTGAAAAGGGAGCGAAAAGCAAAGAAAAATCCTCAGAAACAGACGTTTCTGAGGATTTTTTGGTGCGGGCAAGAGGACTTGAACCTCCATGAAATTGCTTTCACTAGAACCTGAATCTAGCGCGTCTGCCAATTCCGCCATGCCCGCATATGAAGTTGTGACCGTTAATTTTTACACGGAGCGATCTCTCCGTGGACGGGGCACTCTCTAAATCAGAAGCTATCACCGAGGTGACATCACCTGAATCTAGCGCGTCTGCCAATTCCGCCATGCCCGCTTGGAACAGATAATATTATACCAGATTATTTGCTGTTTGTCAAGGGGTTTTTGAAAATTTCTTCTGCTCTTTTTTTCGGGGCATTTCGGGGACCGCTTTTTTCATTTTTTTGTTATTTTACTCTTGCATTTCCCGGGCGATTGTGTTACAATTATATTGTACACTTGTTTGCTTTTTCTCTGAAAACGGACGGTATTTTACTTATGGTCTTTTCTGCTCTTTTTTTCCTGTTCTTTTTCTTTGTCATCTGCATGGCGCTGGTCTACACCCGCAAAACGCTGCGGGGGCAGAATGCCGTGCTTCTCGTTTTTTCCCTGATTTTCTATGCCTGGAGCGGTCCGGTTCTGCTGCTTCTGCTCTGCGCCATGACCTTCATCTGCTGGCTTGCCGGGCGGGTGCTGGGCAGCGTGCGGACGCTGTTTTACCGCCGGGTGGTCCTCTTTATGACGGTTGCTGCCTGTGTCCTGATCTTCGGCTTTTTCAAATACTCCGATTTTCTTGCCGGGACGCTGCAAGCTATTTTCCGCTTTGACGCGGTGCTGCCGGACATCATTCTGCCGATCGGCATTTCGTTCTACACCTTCCAGCTGCTCTCCTATGTCATCGACGTTTACCGCGAAGAGACCGAGCCGCAGCGAAATTACCTGACGCTCCTGCTCTACGCGGCGCTGTTCCACCAATGCGTTGCCGGACCGATTGTGCGCTACAGCGACATCTGCGCCGAGCTGCAGAACCGGACCGTCCGGCTCTCGGACATTTCCGCAGGCATCACGCGCTTTTCCCTGGGGCTTGCGAAGAAGGCGATTCTTGCCAATTACTGCGGGTCCCTTGCGGATGCGGCGCTTTCGACAGAAGCCCTTGCGGGGGCATCCAGCGGAACGGTCTTCCTGGGGACGGTCTTTTACATGCTCCAGATCTATCTGGATTTCTCCGCTTACTCCGACATGGCAATCGGCATGGGACTGATGTGCGGTCTGCATTACTGCGAGAACTTCAACTACCCGTATTGCGCCGATTCGGTGACCGACTTCTGGCGGCGCTGGCACATTTCGCTCTCCACCTTCTTCCGCGATTACGTGTACATCCCGCTTGGCGGAAACCGGCGCGGCAGACGGCGGCAGATTCTCAACATGCTGGTGGTCTGGCTCCTGACGGGGCTTTGGCACGGGGCATCGTGGAACTATGTGCTCTGGGGGCTTTACTATTTCGTCCTGCTGGCGGGGGAGAAGCTGCTGGTACACAAGCCGTATGGCGAGTTGCCGCTTTGGAGAAAGCTGCTGCGGCGCTGCGGCGTGCTGGCGGCGGTCTGGTTCGGCTGGATGCTGTTCTATTTTGAGGACCTGTCGCAGCTGGGCAGCGCGATTGCCTGCCTGTTCTTCCGGCATGGGTTCTGGGACCTGACCGCGCGGCTGACGCTCCTGAACAACCTGTTTTTCCTCGCGGTCGCAATTGCGGCATGCACGCCGATTCTGCCGCTGGTGACGCGGAAGGTGCGCGAGGCGGCAAAGCAGACCCCGGCATGGCAGGGGTTGGTCAATGCGGTTTCGGTCGTGTCGCCCGTGGCGCTGCTGTTCTTCTCGTTCCTGTCGCTGGTCGGGAACACCTACAATCCGTTCCTGTATTTCCAATTCTGATTGGAGGATCTCATGAATACGCAACAAAAAGAACCGCTGGAAGGAATCGGTAAGCCGGAACCGCAGCAGCCACGGCGGCAGCCGCAGACCACGCTGAGCCGGAAAGAGAAGACCGATGTTGCCAAGATTCTGGGCTTTGCGGGCGCCTTGGTGGTGCTGGCGCTGGTGGGAATGCTGATTTTTCTGCGTCCATCGACCTCCGAGGTGGAGGGGCGGGAACTGACCAAATTCCCGCAGTTTACCTGGGACAGCTTTTGGGACGGCTCCTATTTTTCCGCAATCACGACCTGGTATGCCGATACCTTTCCGGGGCGGGACGGGCTGATTTCCATGCAGCACGCGCTGGAGGAGTTTTACGGCATCCGCACGACGCGCATCGTCCGTCCTGGCACAACAACCACCCCGGGGCAGACGCCGGGGAGCGAAGAGGAGGGGGACGTTTCGATTGAGCAGCCGTCGGACGGTGTTTACATCAAAAAGGACAGCGCGTTTGAAATCTATGTTTATCATGAAGAAAAGGCAACGCGCTATGCGGCGGTGCTGAACCGGGCGCACGAGCTGATGCCGAATGTGGAGCTTTACGACATTGTGGTGCCGCTGTCCTACGCGGTCAACATGAGCCGCGGGGAGCAGAAGAGCATCGGGGCTTCCGATGCGGAGGCGGCGATTGCGAACATTTACGGCAAGATGGGCAGCGGTGTCAAGACGGTTTCCATCCTGCCCGAACTGCTGGCGCACAAGGACGAATATCTCTATTTCCGCACCGACCACCATTGGACGGCGCGCGGCGCTTACCGGGCATACCGCGTCTTTTGCGAGGAGAGCGGGACCGTTCCGCGCGAGCTGAGCAGCTGGGAATCGCAGACTTTTACCGGGTTCCGGGGATCGCTTTGGGCAAAGGCGACCGGCGCGAACCTGAAGGAAGATTATGTGGAGGCATGGCTGCCGAACGCCACGAACAAGATGAAGGTCTGGGACTGGACCGACTACGGCAAGGAGACCCAGAAGGAGATCATCACCGAAAACTATCCGATTATTCAGACCCGGACCGGAAACGGCTCGGAGGACGGGTATTTCTACGGTCCGCGCTGGAAATACAACTGCTTCATCGCCGGGGATAACGCGCTTTCGGTTATTCAGAACCCGAACCTGAGCGACGGCTCGAAGATTCTGGTGGTAAAGGAATCTTTCGGCAATGCGTTTGTGCCGTTCCTGGTGGACCAATACCAGACGGTGTATGTGGTGGATTACCGCTTCTTTACCAAGCGCATGAAGATGTCTCTGCCTGCATATGTGCAGCAAGAGGGGATTGGGCGGGTGGTCTTTCTCAACAATATGAATGCCATCTCGTCCACCTGGATTTTGAGCGAAATGGAAGGACTTTTAAAATAAGAACTGTTCTTATTATTAAATCTATATCCCAAAAGGGGCTTTTCGGCGTCGGAAAGCCTCTTTTTTCTTCTTTTTAAATAAAATCCTCCGCATGCCCCTTGATTTTCGGGGGAAAATCCTGTATAATAGTATGGAATACCGTATGACACGGCGTGTATGCTGCCGAATGTGGAAAGCCGGACGGCAAAACAGGCTTTGCGAATGGAATCGGGGCGGGGGCATGCCGCATCATGCGGGAATGACGGAAAGGAATGTGTGAATGGACGAGCAAATACTGAACGAGCTGATTCGGGATGCGGTAAACGACACCGACCTGACCCCGGAGGAGATTCCGGCAATCGACCTGTACCTTGACCAGATCACCTGCCTGGCATCGGATAAGCTGCGCGAGGGGTCCCCGCGTTTTTACGACCGCGCGCTGACCAAAACGATGGTCAACAACTACTCCAAAGACGGGCTGATTTCCCCGATTAAAGGGAAGAAATACACCAAGGAGCATTTTTTGCAGATGCTGCTGGTCTATGCCATGAAGAACACGCTTTCCATCGGCGAGATTAAGCGGATTCTGCAGAATCTCTACCGCGTGGAGGGCTTTGACGGCGAGATGCTGACCGACATCTACCGGCGGTATCTGGACATCAAAGCCTACGAGCGGAAAAACGCCTGCCGGTTTATCAAAATTTTTCTGCGGAGCGCGGGGCTGGACATTGAGAAAGAGGAGGACTTTGTGGTCATCCTGCTGGCGCTGACGTCGATCTCGTCCTACCTGAAAAACATCACGCAGGCGCTCCTGGAGGACCACTACCCGGACACTGCCGAGGAAAAAGAGCGCGAGGAGAAGGAAAAGCGCGAGGCGGCAAAGCGGGAGAAGGAGAGCCGGCGGGCAGCTGCGCGGTCTGCAACTGCAAAACCGGAGCCGGAAACAGACGATGCAGCCAAAGCTGAATGAGATGAGCGTGCCTGCGCTGGCGTACCTCGGGGACAGCGTGATGGAGCTTTTGGTGCGCCGGGAGCTGGTCGCGCGGCAGGGGATCGCAACGGCAGGGGACCTGAACCGCGCGGCGCTGGAATACGTCCGGGCGGGCGCGCAGGCGGCTGCAATGGACCGGATTCTGCCGGAGCTGACCGAGGAAGAGGCGCGCTGGTATAAGCGCGGGCGCAATTCGGGGCATCTGAATATCCCCAAAAACGCAAGCCCCGCGGAGTACCGGCGCGCAACCGGCATGGAGACCCTGTTCGCGTTTCTCTACCTCACCGGGCAGACCGAACGCATGGAATCGCTGTTTGCGCTGGCGTACCCGGCGGCGGGGTAGGGGACTGGTTGTTCTTTTGCCTGTTGTGTCGTACCCTCTCAAATCCTCCCCGCATTCATCCCACTTTCATCCCCCCAAAAAATCCTGTTCCACATCACATTTGAATTTGAAAGGAAGAAACCCATGAACAATCCAAAAATCAAAATTACCGTTGCCGATTTCGGCGAAATCACCGCTGAGCTTTACCCCGAAAAGGCGCCCAAGACGGTGGCGAATTTCCTGTCGCTGGTGGACAGCGGCTTCTATTCCGGGACCGTTTTCCATCGCGTCATCCCCGGCTTCATGATTCAGGGCGGCGGCTACGGCGAGGGCTTTGCCGAAAAGGACGCGCCGTCGATTTACGGCGAATTTGCCGCCAACGGCTTTGGCGCGAATGATTTGCACCATGCGCCCGGCGTGCTTTCGATGGCGCGCACCTCCGACCCCAACTCTGCGTCCAGCCAGTTCTTTATCATGCACGGCGATGCACGCTATCTGGATGGGCAGTACGCCGGGTTCGGAGCGGTCACCGACGGCATGGACGTGGTCAACCGGATTGCCGCAACGCCGACCGGGCGGATGGGCTGGTTTGAGGATGTCCCGCGCGAGACCGTCAGGATTGAAAAGATCGAACGCGTATAACGCACCGGCGTCACGCGGAAAGGAGCACCGTATGAATACCAGGCTGTTGAAGCTGCTCAACAAGGATGCACGCACCGAGCCCGCCGACCTCGCCGTGATGCTGGGGGAGAGCGAGGAAGAGGTACGTCGCGAAATCGATGAGTTGGAGGCGGCAGGCATCATCCGCGGCTACAAGGCGGTTATCGACTGGGAGCGCCTGAACGATGCCTACGTGTCGGCAATCATCGAGCTGAAGGTCACCCCGAAGGCGGGGCTGGGCTTCGAGGAGGTTGCCGCGCGGGTGATGCGATACCCCGAGGTGGAGTCGGTCTACCTGATGTCCGGCGTGTATGACCTCAACGTTGTGGTCAAGGGCAGGACCCTGCACGACGTGGCGCGGTTTGTCGCAAAGGAGCTGTCCACCATCGAGTCGGTTACGTCCACCGCAACGCATTTCGTCCTGCGCCGTTACAAGGAGATGGACGTGGAGCTGATGGGCGAGACGGCAGACGAGCGCGGGAGCTATCTGCTGTGATGGACTACGGAAAGTTGCTGTCGCCCGTGGTGCAGGAGATCAAGCCCTCCGGCATCCGGAAGTTTTTCGACATTGCAAACACGATGAAGGATGTGATTTCCCTGGGGGTGGGAGAGCCGGATTTTCCGACCCCGTGGGAAATTCGCAAAGCAGGCATCCTGTCGCTGGAAGCCGGCAAAACGCGCTACACGGCAAACCGTGGCTTGGAGCAGCTGCGCGGGGAGATTGCCGCATGGATGGCGCGCAAATACGGACTGGAATACGACCCGGCAACGGAGATTCTGGTCACGGTCGGCGGCTCGGAAGCCATCGACGGCACCATCCGCGCGGTGGTCTCGCCCGGAGATGAGGTCATCATCCCGCAGCCGAGCTACGTTTGCTACGAGCCGCTGGTGCGCATGACCGGCGGGATCCCGGTCATTCTGGAGACCACCGCAGAGCACGATTTCAAGGTCACGCCCGAGATGCTGCGCGGGGCACTTTCGGACCGCACAAAGCTGCTGATTCTGCCGTATCCCTGCAACCCGACAGGCGGCATTATGGAACGCGCAGACCTGGAAAAACTCGCTGACGTATTGAGGAAAACGAATGTTTTGGTCCTCTCGGACGAGATCTATTCGGAGCTGACCTTCGGCGGCAAGCGGCATGTGTCGGCGGCATCGGTCCCCGGCATGCGGGAGCGGACCGTGGTGGTCAACGGCTTCTCCAAAACCTTCTCCATGACCGGCTGGCGCATGGGTTTTGCCTGCGGTCCCGGGGAGCTGATGAAGCAGATTACGAAGATTCACCAGTTTGCCATCATGTGCGCGCCGACAACCGCGCAGTACGCGGCGATTGAAGCCCTGCGGCACGGCGACGATGCCGTTGAGGCGATGCGGGAGGAATACGACATGCGGCGGCGCCTGATTGTGGCGGGCTTCAACCGCCTGGGGTTGACCTGCCGCGAGCCGAAAGGGGCGTTTTACGCCTTCCCATGCATCCGGTCAACCGGCATGACCAGTGACGGATTTTGCGAGAAACTGCTGTACGCCGAACGGGTCGCGGTCGTGCCCGGAACGGCGTTCGGACAGGGCGGTGAGGGCTTCATCCGCGCGTCCTATTGCTATTCGACCGACCATATCAAAGAAGCCCTTCGCAGGATTGAAAAATTTTTGAATCAATAAAAGGAAAGACCTTGCACCGCCCCGAATCTCCCTTCAGGGAAAGTTCTTGGAGTTCTTAGAACCTTCTTTCAAGAAGGTTCTAAGCGGGGTTTGGGGCAGCGCCCCAAGGTCTTACAGGTACCCCCATGAAAGCAGTTATAACCGTGACCGGCAAAGACAGTGTCGGCATCATCGCCGACGTTGCAGGCGTTTGCGCACAATACGGCGCGAACATTCAGGACATCACGCAAACGGTGCTGTCCGACTATTTTGCAATGATCATGCTGGCGTCCATCGATGAGTTGAAGACCGATTTTGCGCAGTTTGTCGATGCGCTTGCAGCGCTGGGCAAGAAGCGCGGGCTGGACATTCACACCATGCATGAAGACATCTTCAACACCATGCATCACGTCTGAGGAGGCGCCCCGGCAATGATAAACACACAGGACGTGCTGGAAACCATTCAGATGATCCGCGAGGAGAACCTCGACATCCGCACCATCACCATGGGCATCTCCCTTTGGGATTGCGTCAGCGAGGACACCGACCGGCTCTGCACGAAAATTTACGACAAAATCACCCGGCAGGCAGAGCGGCTGGTGTCGGTCGGCTGCGCAATCGAGAAAAAATACGGCATTCCGATTGTCAACAAGCGCGTGTCGGTTACGCCGGTTTCGCTGATCGGCGGCAACGCAACGCCGGAGGGCTACCTTAAAATCGCGCACACGCTGCAGCGCGCGGCAGACACGCTGGGAATCAACTTCCTCGGCGGCTTTTCGGCGCTGGTGCAGAAGGGGATGACCAAAGGCGCGGATGCGATGATTTCAATCATTCCCGAAGCGCTTGCCGAGACGCAGAACATCTGCTCGTCGGTCAATGTGGCAAGCACAAAGGCGGGCATCAACATGGATGCGGTTGCGCGGATGGGCGCAACGATTAAGCGGGCTGCGTATCTGACCCGTGACGCGGAGTCAATCGGCTGCGCGAAGCTGGTGGTCTTTGCGAATGTCCCGGAGGACAACCCCTTTATGGCGGGTGCGTTCTGCGGCATTGGCGAGCCGGAGGCGGCGATCAACGTCGGCGTGAGCGGCCCCGGCGTGGTGGCATCGGCAATCCGGCGGGCAGGAGATTGCGATCTGTCCGCGCTTGCGGAGGTCATCAAAAAAACGGCGTTCAAGGTTACGCGAGTAGGCCAGCTGGTTGCACAGGAAGCGTCCAGAAGACTTGGTATTCCGTTTGGCATCATCGATCTTTCTCTGGCACCGACTCCGGCGATCGGAGATTCCGTAGCTGATATTCTTTGCGAGATCGGTCTGGAATATGCAGGAGCACCGGGCACAACAGCGGCACTTGCGCTTTTGAACGATCAGGTAAAGAAGGGCGGCGTTATGGCTTCTTCTTATGTTGGTGGTTTAAGCGGTGCATTTATCCCTGTCAGCGAAGATCAGCGTATGATAGATGCTGTATCAGCAGGAGCACTTTCCCTTGAGAAATTAGAGGCAATGACCTGTGTATGTTCAGTTGGACTTGATATGATCGCAATTCCCGGTGATACATCAGCAGCTACCATTTCCGGTATCATTGCAGATGAGATGGCACTCGGTATGATCAATCAGAAGACAACGGCTGTACGTCTGATCCCTGTTATCGGTAAGGGTGTTGGTGATCAGGCTGAATTTGGTGGACTGCTTGGCTATGCGCCGATCATGCCGGTCAACCGGTTTTCATGTGAAAAATTTATTAACCGTGGAGGCAGAATCCCTGCGCCTATCCACAGTTTCAAGAACTAATATAAATAACGGAGAACAAAATGAGAAAGCTTGCATTATCAGATGAGATTTTAATGAGTATCGAAAAACCTGCCAGATATATCGGAGGGGAATATAACAGTGTCATGAAGGACAAGGAACAAGTCGATGTCAGATTTTGCATGTGTTTCCCGGATGTGTACGAGATCGGAATGTCCCATCTCGGCATCCAGATTTTATATGACATGTTCAACCGGAGAGAAGATACCTGGTGTGAACGTGTCTATTCTCCGTGGCCGGATCTGCATAAAGTTATGAAAGAACAGCACACTCCGTTATTTGCCCTGGAATCTCAAGATCCTTTAAAAGAGTTTGATTTTCTTGGAATCACTCTTCAGTATGAGATGTGTTATACGAATATTTTACAGGTGCTTGATCTGGCTGAGATACCGATCTGGTCGAAGGACCGGAAAAAAGGGGATCCGATCGTGATCGCAGGTGGTCCCTGTTCTTACAATCCGGAACCGATCGCTGATTTCTTTGATATTTTTTATATCGGAGAGGGCGAGACGGTGTATGGTGATCTGATCGAATTATATAAGATCTATAAACATTCCGATATGACAAGAGAAGAATTCCTGATCAAGGTGTCACAGATTCCGGGGCTTTATGTGCCGGCTCTTTATGATGTCACTTATCATGAGGATGGAACGATCGCATCCTTTGGACCAAAATACGAAGAGGTTCCAAAGACGATCCTTAAGCAGGTAGTTACGGATATGTCATCTGCTGTCTATCCGGAGAAGCCGGTTGTTTCTTATATGAAGGTTACACAGGACCGTGTTGTATTAGAGATCATGCGTGGCTGTATCCGTGGATGTCGGTTCTGTCAGGCGGGTATGATCTATCGTCCGACCAGACCGAAGGATGTAAACGTACTGAAGCATTATGCAGAGGCTATGTTAGACAATACCGGTCAGGAGGAGATTACCTTCAGTTCGCTTAGTTCCAGTGATTATCAGTCACTTCCTGAGCTTACGGACTGTCTGATCGAGAAGATGGACAACAATCATGTCAATATCTCCCTGCCATCTCTCAGAATCGATGCATTTTCCCTTGATGTTATGCAAAAGATTCAGGATATCAAGAAGAATTCCCTGACATTTGCACCGGAAGCCGGAACACAACGATTAAGAAATGTTATAAATAAAGGTCTGACGAAAGAGAATATATTAAACGGTTCGTTACAGGCGTTCCTTGGCGGCTGGAATAAGGTCAAACTGTATTTTATGATGGGACTTCCGACAGAGACTTATGACGATATTACAGGTATTGCTGATCTATCAGAGGAGATCAGTGAGCTGTATTTTGCAAATATACCAAAGGAGAAGCGGGATGGCCGTGTCATGGTATCGGCTTCCGCATCTTATTTCGTACCAAAACCATTTACACCATTCCAGTGGGCGCCGATGATAACACCGGAGGAATTCCAGAAGCGTGCGTATTTTGTAAAAGATAAATTCCGCGAAGCAAAGAACCACAAGAGTCTGAAATTCGCATATCATGAGGCGGATATTACGATTCTTGAAGGACTGCTTGCCAGAGGTGACCGCAAGCTCTGTCAGGTGATCTACGATGTCTATCAGTCAGGACAGATCTTTGATGCGTGGACGGAATATTTTGATAAATCAAATTGGGACAATGCGCTTGAAAAAAATCATATTGATATCGGCTTCTATACCTATCGTGACAGAAGTGTAGATGAGATCCTTCCGTGGGATTTCATAGATATCGGAGTGACAAGAAAGTTTATGGAAAAGGAATGGGAGCGCGCACAAGCAGAGGTCGTTACACCAAACTGCCGGATGCAGTGTTCCGGCT
>OIGD01002585.1_pt1 | contig 13724 bp, 10 predicted proteins | sample 1582211 | NCBI WGS metagenome assembly OIGD01 (sample SAMN04414078, study PRJEB24778) | human gut metagenome | material: faecal | host: Homo sapiens
TTGCCGTATTTGCCATACGGGAAGCATTCAAATCCGGGCGGAACGTAACAATCTTGCCATGCTCCGTAGTATATGCTTTCAAACCTTCAAAACAAGTCTGTGCATACTGCAATACACCGGCACATTCATTCATAACGACATTGGCGTCCTTTGTCATCACGCCATCATCCCAAGCGCCATTCTTAAAATTTGATACATAACGCTCATCGGTCTGATAATAACCAAAGCCAATATTGGACCAATCGATATCTTTCTTTTCCATCTAGAATTCCTTCTTTCTTCTGTCATTTCACTGACTTTTGTCCTTGTTCTATCTTACTCCATCCACCTAGCACTGTCAAGACAGCAATGCTAAATTTTCACGAAAGCTACAAGCCATGCAAAAAAACAAACTCACGCTGCTTCGTCGGGAGCTCGCTCACGTAAGAAGCAGTGGAAGATTGTCTTTTTATAGGGCGACAGCCCGTGACCGAGCAGGCTCTGCCTGCGAGGTTGCATGGCTTGTGTAGTATAACGCGACAGCCCGTGACCGAGTGAGCTTTGCTCGCGAGGTTGCATGGCGCAGCTTGCGAGGCGACAGATTAGAAGATTCCTTGGCGCACCAGCGAGCCCGGCAACTTGCTTCATGCAACGCAAATTGTCTCCAAAGTCCAAAAACGTTGCATACGCAGAAAAATATTCCATTCCCAATGCAACGCAATCTCTCAAATCAGCAAAAAAGAGTTGTTTCTGTGTCGTGATTCGCCTAAAAACGTCGCAAAACAAGAAAAATATGCAACCCTTTACCTCATATCAAGACAAAAGCGTTGTTTTAGACACCCCAGACAAAATCCCCCGGCTAAACCACCCCATCTTCCCTCATACAGTAGAGATTTTATATCTTTTTGGTATCCTGCGTATAAATACGCGGGTATCTGGCATGCTTGCATGCCGATACCCCTGCGCGTTTATCAGCGGGAGCGGCGCAGGAATACCAAAAAGATATAAAATCTCCGCTTGAAACCATCCCCCCTTTCATTGTAAAATAAACTCAACCACACAAAAAGGAGACCGTTATGAAACACATTTTATGCTATGGCGATTCAAACACACACGGATACATTCCCGGTGGCGGACGCTATGATGACGATACACGCTATACCGGTATTCTCGCCAAATTACTCGGCAGCGACTACCGGATTATCGAGGAAGGACTAAACAGCAGAACCTCTTCCTTTGATGACCCTTTTGAGCCATACAAAAACGGAATGGACTGTCTGGTTCCCTGCTTAGACTCGCATAAGCCATTGGATTTAACCATTCTTATGTTAGGAAGCAACGACATGAAAGTTTATTTCTCACCTTCCGTCGAAAAAATTGCAGGAAGTCTCGCCAAAGTATGCCAGACAATCCTAATGGTAAGCGAGGCACCGGTTCTGTTAGTAAGCCCGATTTATCTGGGCGATAACATGGCAGATTCCGACTTTGCAGCAAGTTTTCCGCCATCTTCCATTGCAATTTCGCATGAACTTGGCGGTGCACTTGAAGAAGTTGCAAGACAACTGGACATTCCATTTTTAGATGCCGCAAAAGTCACCCTGCCATCAAAAGAAGACAGTCTTCACTTAACAAAAGAAGGACATCTGGCACTTGCCAAAGCACTTGCCAAAAAAGTAAAAGAAATCTTAGAATAAGCGAGGCGATCATATGAATGTAGTAGGAATTATAGCAGAATACAATCCCTTTCACGAAGGACATGCCTATCAGATTCAAAAAGCAAAGGAACAATGTGGTGCAGAATTCGCCGTTGTCGTAATGAACGGTGATTTTGTCCAGCGTGGCGAACCTGCCATTTTTGATAAATATACCCGCACAAAAGAAGCACTTTTAGGCGGTGCCGACCTCATTTTTGAACTGCCGGTCCGGTTCGGTCTATCAAGCGCCGGTGATTTTGCCATGGGCGGCGTTCTCGCATTGAACGCTCTTCCATTTGTCACACATTTATGTTTTGGCACGGAAACCGGCGACCTCACCCCTCTTTTGCAGGCCGCCACCTTTCTTTGCGATGAACCCGATTCCTACCGCACGCGCGTGAAACACTTTGTGAAACAGGGTATTCTCTATCCAAAAGCCCGCTCACTTGCCTTGGCTGCTGAATCCGGGCTGCCAACAGAAACCTGGGACTCGCCAAACAACATTCTTGGCTTAGAATACTGCGTCGCCCTGCAAAAGCTTCATTCTAAAATTAAACCTTTTACCATACGGCGCGAGGGGCAGGGATACCATGACAATGACACACCGGCACTCTCCGATTTTCCTTCTGCTACTTTTCTGCGCAAAAAAATTCGCAAAGCCGGGGAAAAGGAAAACCTTTCGCTAAGCGATTTTTCATCCCTGATTGGCTACTCTCTTTTAACCGCAAAAGATTTGTGCCGGATAAAAGATATTACGCCGGATTTGTCTGACCGCATCCGGAATGAATTGCCAAAATACCGGGAGATAAATGAATTCGTAAAGACAATTAAAAATCCGTCCCTCACAACCGGACGAATCAAGCGCAGCTTCTTTCAGTGCCTGTTTGACATCGAAAAAGAAGAACCGGTTATGCCGTATCTGCGTGTTTTAGGCATGAAAAAAGAAGCATCTTCCCTGCTTTCACAAAAAGAAAATGCTTCTTGTCAGATTCTCACAAAACTTGCCTTTGATGTGCCAAAAATGGACGATACTGCAAAAAAACTCTTCGCAAAGGACTTACTCGCTTCCGATTTATACCGGCAAGTCTTTTGTCATAAATACAATCAGACACTGCCTAATGAATATCAGCACTCGCCGATTGTCCTTTGAGTCTGCCATATAATTTCGTCATTTTTCTGATTTTTTCACAAAGTTTATCATCAAACACGCCACCGGCCATCCGCCATTTCCAGTTGCCGCCAAGTGTCGATGGTGTATTTATTCTTGCCGAATTTGGCAGACACAGATAATCCTGTGCAGGAATAATGCAAAGATCCGAAACACTTCCCATCGCCAGCGCAATCAAATCCCATGTCAATTTTTTCTTCGAAGTAAACCGGCTGCGGTTCATATAGCGAAGTGCCACATCCTTATCCTCTTTTTTCAACTCATCAAAAAAACTATACGTTGTCGCATTATCATGCGTTCCGGTATAAACGACCGAATTTCTGTCATAATGATACGGCAGATAATCGCTGTCCTCTCTGGAATCAAATGCAAACTGTAACACTTTCATCCCAGGGAAACCGGAATCCGCCAAAAGTTTGCGGACCGAATCAGTTAAAAATCCCAAATCCTCAGCAAGAATCGGAAGTTTTCCCATTTGATTCTCCAAAGTCTCAAACAACTCAATGCCCGGACCTTTTTCCCACTCACCAAATTCCGCGGTTGCATCTCCATACGGAATCGCATAATATTCATCAAAGCCGCGGAAATGGTCAATGCGGAGCATATCATACAACTCGTAACACGTTTTAATTCTTGAAATCCACCACGAATACCCCTGATTCTTGTGAACATCCCAGCGGTACAATGGATTTCCCCAGAGCTGCCCGGTTGCAGAAAAAGCATCGGGCGGACATCCCGCAACTGCCGTCGGCAGTCCATTTTCATCAAATTGAAACAATTCCGGATGTGCCCAGGTATCCGCACTGTCTAAGGCAACATAAATCGGAATATCCCCAATAATTGAAATCCCTTTGTCATTAGCATATTTTTTCAACGCCGCCCATTGAGTATAAAATTCATACTGAACAAATTGATAAAAATTAACATCTTCCAGCAAACGGTTTCGATAAGACACCATTGCCTCCGGCGAACGAAGCCTAATAGCATCCTCCCACTCCAAATAACTTTTTCCGGACTTATTATCTTTAATTGCCATAAACAAGGCATAATCAGCAAGCCACTCGGAATTTTCCTGCACAAACGCCTGATAAGAAACATCCGCTTCAATACTACTGTTTGCATATGCCTTCCGTAACAGACCAAGCCGCTTCTGAAACAACACATCATAGTGTACTTCTTTACCACTCGTTCCTTCGGCGGCGCGAATGCAGTCATTCTCGGTTAAGTATCCTTTTTTCACAAGGTCATCCGGTGAAATAAAATACGGATTTCCGGCGAAAGTGGAAAATGCCTGATATGGCGAATCTCCATAGCCGGTCGGTCCCATCGGCAAAATCTGCCAGTAACTTTGACCCGCCTTCACCAACTGGTCTACAAAATCATAAGCACACCGGTCAAAACAGCCAATCCCATACTTGGAGGGGAGGCTGGCAACCGGGAGCAAAACACCACTGCTTCTTTTCATAACCTATGCTCCTTCTATCTGTGGCAGCACTTAATTTGCTGCTAATAACGCTTTACTTACTTTCACATCAAATTTATCCGACCATATCTTGTATGTCTTTTGAAAACTTTCCGTCTGTTTTTCAGACACAAGCTGGTTCCGGTACTGCTGCTGCAATGCCGCAGAATTGGTCTGAATACAATGTGCAATATAAAAACCATCTTTTTCCTCAATAAGTGCGGATGTCTGATTCTTTTTCAGGCTGACAACAGCTTTTGCAAGATTAGTACGGCTGTCCTGATTTCCAATTACATACTCAATCGCATCTGCCTGTGTTTTGTTTTTTGCCACCGTGTAAAAACTATTCTGTGAGCTTGTCACTTCACTCAAAATCTGCGACATCGTATTTTTCACGGTTTCCTTATTTTTCGCGTTCGCTGCCTGATAAATCAATTCCACCTTAGCTGCCGAAAGTGTATTGGCCGCATAATCAATTTTGAGTTTTCCCATCTGTACATTGTACATTTTCTGCGCCAGTTTGTTTTCCTCGAAAATTTTAGAAAGTACCTTTAATTCAATTCCCTGCGTCTGCTTGTCCTTCGCCGAAATCGAATCAAACACCGTCTTTGCCCGGTAGTCTGCCTCTTCCTTTTCATCCGTTTCAAGCTGCACCTTCTCGATAGCCGCCTCTTTGCCAATTACCTTTACCTGAATAATCTGGCGAAGCACCGATTCAATCGCTTCCTGTCCGACAGACTTATCTTTTACCGCTTTATTGTACTTCCAGATATCGGTTCCCAAAATACTCTCATACTGATTCTTCATAAAATAATAGTAGGTCTTGTATTCCTTATAAGAAACTGTCGTCTTTCCGGTGTAACGTACACTGTTTCGGACATAATCCTCTTTTAAGTTACTATTTGATACCGATGCCGCACGCTCGGAAGAGCTTGTTTCCTCCACCGCCTCGCTTCCGCAGCCAACAACACCAATACACATGCTGACACATACTAGTATTGCCAAAATAAATCGTTTCATATCGTTCCTCCTCATTCTTTATTTGATATGCTAAGTGCACGAATTTCATCTACTATTTTCTCCGCCTCCGAAAGCACATTACCCGTATATTGATAAACAAAATATGGTTTTGCCCCCGGCACAAAACGAAGTTTTCTCCCCATCGATGCGATGAGTTTAGGAATTCCTTCCACATCAATTTTCGCCTGTGGATACATCGCAAACTGAAGCTGCTCTTTTTTACTTGCCACCTCCATAATAAACGCTTCATGCGCCTTCGCTTTCAAAATGGCAATATTCAAAAGATTCATTACACTCTTTGGCGGCTCACCAAAACGGTCAACCAACTCATCAATCATGTCTGTTTTTTCGTCTTCCGTCTCAAGTTCCGCAATTCTTTTATAAATGTCCAGTTTTTGGAATTCATTTTTAATATAACTGACCGGAATAAATGCGTCAACCTTTATTTCGACACTCGTTTCATATTCTTCCTCCGGCACTTCTTCTCCTTTGCACTTTTTCACCGCTTCATTGAGCATTTTACAGTACAAATCATACCCGACTGCTTCCATGTGTCCATGCTGGCTTGCACCCAAAAGATTACCTGCCCCTCGTATTTCCAAATCCCTCATGGAAATGCGGAATCCCGAACCAAGTTCCGTAAACTCCTTAATCGCCGCCAGACGTTTTTCTGCCACTTCTTTTAGCAATTTGTCCCGTTTATAAAGGAGAAATGCATAAGCCGTGCGGTTACTTCTTCCCACACGTCCGCGTAACTGGTAAAGCTGGGACAGTCCAAGCCTGTCTGCATCCTCAATAATAATCGTATTTACATTCGGAATATCAAGCCCGGTTTCCACAATCGTAGTCGCTACCAAAACATCAATCTCGCCCTCAACAAACCGAAACATCGTCCGCTCCAGTTCACGTTCATTCATCTGTCCATGGGCAAAGGCAACCACCGCTTCCGGCACAAGTTTCGCAATTTCATTTGCCACAATATCCATATTGCCAACACGATTGTATACATAGTACACCTGACCGCCTCTTCCGATTTCTCGTAAAATGGCTTCTCTTACAATCGGCTCACTTTTTTCCATAACAAATGTCTGAATCGGCATACGGTCTACCGGCGGCTCCTCCAAAACACTCATATCGCGGATTCCAACCAAACTCATATGAAGGGTTCTCGGAATTGGTGTCGCCGTCAGCGTCAGCACATCAATATCATTTTTCATCTGCTTTAATTTTTCTTTGTGCGTCACACCAAACCGCTGTTCCTCGTCAATCATCAAAAGTCCCAGATTCTTATAAGAAACACTTTTGCTTAGAAGCCTGTGAGTTCCAATGACAATATCAACACTGCCCTTTTTCAAACCCTCAATCGTTTTTTTCTGCTCCGACGGTGTTCGCAGACGGCATAATAATTCCACGTTAATTCCGTAATCTCTCATGCGCTGTGAAAAAGTATTGTAATGCTGTGCCGCGAGAATCGTTGTCGGCACTAAAAAGGCAACCTGGCAGCCATCCATCACCGCCTTAAACGCGGCACGAATCGCAATCTCTGTCTTGCCATAGCCAACATCGCCGCAAATCAAACGGTCCATAATGCGGCTGCTTTCCATATCTGCCTTTGTCGCCTCAATTGCCTTTAACTGGTCTTCCGTTTCCTCATACGGGAAAAGTTCTTCAAATTCTTTCTGCCAGACCGTATCTTTTTCAAAACAATGACCTTTTTTTGCCTGCCTCTTGGCATACAATTCGACAAGTTCCCCGGCAATCTCCTTAACCGCACCTTTCACCCTCGTTTTCGTCTTTTTCCATTCCGGCGAATTCAATCGGTTCAGCTTTGGAACTTTGGCATCACTTCCCGCATATTTTTGCAGCACTTCAAGTGATGTCGCAGGCACATACAAATTACTTCCTGCCGCATACGCCACCTTCAGATAATCTTTTGTCACATGATCTTTTTCAATTTTTTCAATCCCCTGATAAATGCCAAGACCATGATTTTCATGAACAACATAGTCACCGATTTTTAAGTCGTTAAAACTGTGAATCGCAGCACCATTATACTGCTTTACTTTTCGTTTTTTCTTTTTCTTTGCGCCGAAAATATCACCTTCTGTGACAACGACAAAACGAAGCGTGGGATACTCAAATCCTCTTCGCAGATTTCCTCTTGCCACCATGATTTCTCCCGGCATGATTTCACGCTCAAAATTTCCTTCATAAGATGCCGTCAAATCAAAATCCTGCAAGTCCTCACACAGTCTGCGCCCTCTTGTCTCCGACCCGGACAGCAAAAGCACACGGTATCCGTTTTTCTTAAACCGCTGTAAATCCTTTGCCAGCATCGAAAAATTATTGTTATAGGAAGGTGCCGCCTGCACAGAAATGAAAAATTTGTGCTTCACGGTCAAATCGGAAATCGGCGTATCAAGAGTCGTCAGCAAAACAAGCGGATTGTCCTGCAGCCGTTTCATCACTTCCGGCAAAGAATACAAAATGTCCATCTGTCGGGGCAGAATATATCCCTTTTCCAACCTCGTACTCATGCTCTCTCGAAACTCATATTCCACCGTCTCCGCACGCTCTATTAAACGCGCCGGCTCATCAAGAAAAACAAGCGTTTTTCGATGAACAAAATAATCAAAAAAGGAAACGACGTGCTTTTCAAAATACAAAATATAACTTTCAAGATTTACCATGCCGTGATAAGCATGAAATGTTTCCTCAAAACTCTCAATGTTCTGGCGAAGTCTTGCTGCTTCTTCATTTTTCCCCTGCTCTTTTAACTCTTTTACGGTCTTTTCCATATCAAGCCGTATTTCCCTAAGGCCTCTCACCGCGGTATCTTCGGTCATAAACACTTCTGCCGCCGGGTAAATTTCGATTTCCGAAAGGTCTTCCACGGAACGCTGGCTCTCCACATCAATCCGGCGAATCGTATCAACTTCATCATCCCACAAATCAATTCGGCACGGGCACTCCTCAGTCAAAGGATAAATATCTATAATCCCGCCCCTTACCGAAAATTCGCCTTCACCTTCCACCTGGGAAACATTTGCATATCCCATTGCGGAAAGTTTATGCTGCATCTCTTCTAAATCAAGCAAATCACCCGGTTCAATCCGAATCCGCTGGCTTTCATATTTTTCATAAGGTACACAGGCATCCATACCCGCATCAATCGTCGTGATAATAGTCACCGGTTTGTCTCCGGCAAGCGCCTGAATTGCCTTTAACCGCTCTGCCACAATGGCACTTCCGTGGACGTCTGCACTGTAGAAAATCAAATCCTTCGCCGGATAATACATCACATTTTTATCATACAAACGATAATCCTCTAAAAGCTCTCTGGCACGGATTTCGTTGTACGTGACAATTAGGCGGACGTCAGCCAAATCTTCCATGCCGTAAATCATATGACACTTCTGTGCTTCCATACCGCCCACTACGGTAACCGGAGTCTCCCCCTTATCAACCGCAAGCCTTAATTGGGTATATTCCTCCATTTCACGGAGGGGTGCTAATAATGTCTCCACCGTTTACTCTCCTACTTTCTTTCCATTTACCGCATTCATTGCCGTCTTTACATCTTCCTGCAAAATGGCCAGAAGTCCCTCTTCTGCCAATGCAAACACATCGCGGATTTTTGCATCATCTTCTTTGCTAAAACGTCCCAACACATGTTTTACCAAATCTCCATTTTCCGGTTTTGCCCCCACGCCAATTTTAATTCTCGGAAATTCCTGCGTTCCCAGATGTGCAATAATACTTTTGATTCCATTGTGCCCGCCCGCACTTCCTTTTGGGCGAATCCTCACCTGTCCGACCGGCATACTGATATCATCGTAAATAATCACGATTTCATCCGTCGTCAACTTGTAATAATCCATGAGTGCACGCACACTCTCTCCACTCAGATTCATATACGTCTGCGGCTGCACAAGCATAACCTTCTGCCCCTCAATCACACCTTTTCCAACAATCGCTTTTCCTTCTTTACTGCGAAGTGCAATTCCATATTTATCACTCAGATAAGTCACCATATCAAAACCAATATTATGTCTCGTCGCTGCATATTCCGTTCCCGGATTTCCAAGTCCAACAATTAAAAACATTTTCCTCATCCTTTCCGTTTCCAACATGTAACGCCCGGCGGCATCTTAAGATACCCCCGGGTCAATTTTATTTTCTTAGATTCTGGTTGTATTTTCTTACATGTAATAGTGATAATATCCCGAATGGTCAAAAATATTATACACGGTTCCTGCTATCGCAAATCCGACAATTAAAAGGATTATCACAAGAACTACCGTAATTAAAAGCCAGCAAAAATAGGACCTTGCGTAGTTTCTCAAATTAATGCGGTTTGTACCACCCACGGCAAATACAATTGCAAAAATAAATCCAATAATCGGAATGCTGAACAGTAATGTATATAAGAAATAACTCCATGCGCCAAGCGGTGTATAATCAAACCGTGGGTCGTAATTCCGGACAAAATGAAGTCCCCTCATTTAATGGTTTCCCACAATTTCCACAAAACATGGTTTATCCTCCTTATTTCCTTCATCTTACTTGTGGTTTTTATTGTAACATATCCGGCTTGTTTTGCAAACACGGAAAAGAACATTGAGGAAAAAAGAATTATTACTTTAGACAATGCTTTATTTCATCCAGTGAAACCTGGTAATGTGTAATCTTTGCGGTTTTCTTCTTTACAAGAACAGCAACCTTTATATCCAGATACTTCTCCGTATAGGAATTGCTCGGTATAAATTCTTTGCCTATCTTTTCTGCATAATTTTCATTATAAACGGTTTCTTCTTTTGTCTTCACCCCGTTTTCTTTGGCAAATTGAATCCGTTTTTGCTCCGGCAGTTCATTCCATTTTTTCATGATTTTATGCATTTGTGTAACCTGCGTATCACGCGTGTCCTCGCTCTGCGTTTCCCCCTGCGCCATTTTGAATGCTTCCTGTGCTTTATCTTCATTTGCCTTTGTCTTATCCAATGACACTTCAAATAAAACACTGACACCTTTGTACTTCGGATTTACCGAAATCTCTCCTGTCTTTTTATTGTAACAGAAGTTTTCAGCGCCCGGTGCCCGGTCACTCACACCTAAATAAACACCATGATTTGCAAAAATATCGAGATTATCACACTCATAAATATAATAGCGGATACCATCAATTAACTGGCTTTCCGAACTTCCGCCCATGATAAAAAGATTATACTGCCACGGTGCCTTTCCCTTTACAAAAGGCGATGCAATCATCCGTTCATCCTTTTTCTTTGTATTTTCTACTGCCACAACATAATACGATTTTTCCTTCGACACACCGGAATTAATCTCCTCGTCAAGCAATTTCTTTCCGCTCACTTTTCCGAGATAACTAATTTTATAGTCACCTGACTTTTTCGTTACGACCTGCTCCGATAATCCCGCAAATTCTTTTGCCAGCCTATCATTTCCCATCTGCTCTGCTGCCTCATTTGCCGTGAGCAAATGAACCGCTGCATAGGCCGTCGTTCCACCAACAAGCAGGCACAACGCAATGACCGCTGCTTTCATAAAATGACTGCCGGCAAAATTTCTCCGGCGTTTCTGTAAAATTGCTTGATAAATCTTTTCTTTATCCTCCTTTGAGCACTCCATTTTCTGATAAATATCTTTAATCTCCATTTCTATTCCTCCCTGGTCTGATATACACTGCCTTGATTAACTCCGACAGCATTTCCTTCATTCAATTCCTGTTTCAACAATTTCTTTGCTTTCTGCAAATACGTTCGTATCGTAGATTCCGGCTTTTTCAATAATTTTGCAATCTGCACACTGTTGCATCCCTCGTAATAATAAAGATACACAACGGTTTTGTATTTCACCGGGAGATTTAACACAAGTTCAAGCATTTCAATTTCATATTCATCATAGCGCCCTTTTGTCTCCTCATTTTCCTGCCAGCTTCGATTTTTCCGCCACCAATGTTTCAAAATATTTTTGCAGACATTTCCCGCTGTGACAAGAAGCCACCCTTTTACATGTTCTTTTTCTTTCACGCGCTCCATTGCCTGATAAAAGCGGCAAAAAGTTTCCTGCACGGCATCCTCCGTGTCCATCTTATTTTTCATATACGAAAAGCAAAGCCGGTACACATCCTGCATATAAGCATCGTATACCTTTTGAAATCTCGCTTCCTTATCGACGTCGTATAAAGAATGTTCCACTTTCATCCCTCCTTTCACTTAATATACAATTGGCAATGGATTTGCGTCGAGTTTTTTTCTTATTTTTCAAAAAAACTTTCAGTTGGACCCAAATAGGATTCCGGAAGTTCCTTGTCTTTTTCCCATAACACAATCCGTTCCAGAACAATTGCCGGGCTCATGCCGTAAAAATAAAGGCGGTTGCATCCCTTTTTACATATCGCTTCCGTTTCCGTAATTTTAATCTGCTCATACGCTTCTTTCTGCCACTGAGCACTGGTAAAAAAAGGCTTATCCTCTTCTTTCACCGTATTGATTATTTTCACATTTCCCTCGTTCAATGAATATCCAAGATACTGCCTGCTCTCATTTGTCACCGGAGTTGTTGGTGCCAGATAAAAACGCAGGTTGTACTCGCCGCCTTCCGGCACATAAAAATCATAGGCAATCCATGGGCGGTCATTTTCCCCGTAAAAATCCTTTGTCACAGGATATACTTTTACCGCCGTGTCCGTTCTGCCATACGGAGAAAGTGTTATAAATCCAGTATTTTTTACATCTTTTTTCGCTGTGTAGTGACCGGCATCCATTGCCACACGTCCATTATCCCAAAGAAAATATCCGGATGGATACTTCTTTTCTTCTTCTGCCTCAATATGGATTTCTGCCTCGCCATACCCGACATTTTTCACAAAAAATTTGCCTGTCTCTTTTCCCTTTAACTGCGATTTGTCAATTGTAACCGTGATATGTTCTGTCTTAGCAACTGTTCCCTGTTTTTTAGAAAAATGAAGCCACGGGCAATCCGTGTGAATTTCATATTGGACTTCTTTTTCACTGCCACAGGCAATTTCAAAAGCTATTTCTGATACATCCTTTCTCATGGCATCCCGCCAGACAAGCGGACGCTCGCACCAGAAACCACCTGTGAGATAGTGCTCATCATTTTTCTTTGCTACAATCATCCTCGGCTCATCCGCAGGATAAGCATAAGTGCGGAGCGGATACTGGCAGTTTTCATCGTTCCAGTTTTCATCACGGAATCCAATATGTTTGGATAAACCAAAGCCATAAAAAGCACCATCGTCAATTTCGTGATAATCCTTTACATACTCCTTATCCGCTTTGATACATGCTAAAACTTCATCTGCCAAATCATTGGCTTCCATGCGGTTTTGCTTTGCATAGAGTTTATTGCGCCCGGCAAGAATCCACATTTTCATCAAGTTTGCTGTACCGCATACCGGAAAATAAAACAAGGAAACAAATGCACCTAACATTTCTATTGGGCATGCTCTTCGTGCCTCTTTTGCTGTGTTGAGCAGTTTTTCACAACACCTCAAAACATCCTCCGCTTCAAAAAAATGTACCGGATGATATACCCGCTCATTCATTACTTCATGTTTTCTCCTTGCCAGCAGCCGGTTATAATCCCATAAGGCTTCTGTCATCCGGGAAAGTATGCTTTCCTCAAAACAGGCAGCGAACTGTGTCCTCAGCCATTTCTTCGTATATTCTTTTGTAATCGCTGCATCCCTTCCGCCCCATTTATCAATATCATATGCCAAATCCAGGAAAAAGGAAAGACCGTATTCCTGGGTCCCGATATCTCCAATGTTAGTAACCCAGATTTCCTGCACACCAAATTCATATGCCGCAGTCATCTGCTCCCACAATTTAGGCAGATACGTTGAACCAATCCACTCAAACGCCATCGGTCCACCATGCATATCCATATGATAATACATTCCGTAACCGCCCTTGTGATTACGCATCGCTTTTGTCGGCAGTGTGCGTGCTGCGCCCTGATTATTATCGCTAAGCATCAGAGTCACGCCCTCTAATTCCGGTTCATCCAACAATCCTTTTGTCTTTTCATCCCCATAAAAGAATCCCTCAACCTCTGTAAAAAGTACCATTATGCGCGGAACTTCATCCAAGTTTTCATTGATTGTTTCTCTTATTAACTGATTCTGCGTCTTCAACACACGGCGCAAAAGACTGACATTGTCCTCCATTGTTGCATCTGCACCGAGAATTGCCGTGTCATTTTCACCGCGCATTCCCATCGTAATTACATTTTCAAAGGAGCGGTTGCGAATCAGTCCGTCCCGCCAAAAATTCGTAATTCCATCTTCATTCGTAAGAAAACTCCATGCGTCACCATACGGCGAATCTTCCCCCCGCATTTTTCCGTATTCCGC
>OIGD01002587.1_pt1 | contig 13718 bp, 10 predicted proteins | sample 1582211 | NCBI WGS metagenome assembly OIGD01 (sample SAMN04414078, study PRJEB24778) | human gut metagenome | material: faecal | host: Homo sapiens
TCGGCAGCGGTTTGTATCTGGAAGTTGCAGACGGTGCAGCAGAAAATGGTACCAATGTACAGCAGGGCGCAGCCGAAGAAAGCACCGCTAATACCTGGAAGCTGGTCGATGCCGGAAACGGATATTATTATGTACGTTCCTGTGTAGGAGATGGCAAGACCTACTACTTGGATCTTGCATATGGAAATCCGGAGGATGGTGCCAATATTGGAATCTGGTCGGATACCAAGTCTGATGCACAGCTCTTTAAATTTGTAAAGAATGCAGACGGTTCCTACACTATTACCACCAAGGCGACAAAGGATGCCAGCTGTCTGGGCGTTTCCGGAAATTCTACGGAATTGGGTGCCAATGTTTTGCAGTGGAGCTGCAATGAAACAGATTCCCAAAAGTGGATTGCGGAAAAAATCACCATCAAAGATGGTATGGAACTGGATGAAAGCAAATGCTACATGTTCAAAAATGTAGGAAGCGGAAAGTATCTGGAAGTAGATGGTGGAAAGAAAGAGAATGGAGCCAACGTTCAGCAGTGGGGCGCAGACGGCCCGGCTGCACACAATGTTTGGCACGTTAAGAAGATCAATTGGGGCTATTACTACATTTATTCTGCATTGGGAGATGGGCAGACATTCCTGCTGAATGTAGATGGAAGTGGAACAGATGGCACCAATGTAAATATTCAGGAAAAGAATGGCTACAGCAGCCAATACTTTAAATTGGTCGATCTGGAAGACGGAAGCATTGCCATTGTGACGCGTGCTTCTAAAGATCTGTCCGCCGTGGCAGTGGCATCGGATTCTACGGACAGCGGTGCCAACATCCTGCAATGGAGCTTTTCCGGTGCCGATAGCCAGAAGTGGATCTTAGAGGAAGTAGACTATACGCTTCCGGTTGTGACAACAACTCCTGTCACCACCACAACAGCAGCGCCAACGACTACAGAAACAACTGTTACAACAGCTGCTACCACTGCTGGTACAGTTCCGCCTGCATCGGTTACAACGACTGTTACCCATGCAACGGAACAGCCTGCTACGACCACCAACACAACCATTTCTTCCTCTGCATTGTTTGGGGATGTCAACTTGGATGGAACGGTTTCACTGTCTGATTTGATTACGTTCCAGAAGTATTGGCGTGGTGCGATTGCGTTTAATGCACAGCAGGATATCAATGCGAACTGTGATGCAACGGATGCTGCACTGGATCAACAAGATGTTATGGCATTGCTGGAATTCCTGATCGGAAGAATCAGCGGGTTGCCCAAGCAATAAAAAATAGAATGCACAGCCGGCAGCTGTACCGTGATTTTGGTATGGCTGCCGGCTTTTATTTTTGCTTTCAAATCCCAAATTAGACTGGAAACGCAGTACATGCTGTGGCAATGGGAGAAAGTGGGAACTTCTTCTAAAATATACCACGAAAAATCGACCGTTCCTGCAAGAATGGTTCGGTATAATGAGAATAACCCCCTTTGAGCAGAGGATGGCATCATTGGATGGGCAGTATTTCACAGAAGGGAACACAACAGCTATGCGCATGACAAAATTCTTTCAGCAATCCATTTTTTCCCCGGTTCTTGTAGAAGCAGGACTTGCATTTTTTGCAGGTTTTCTTTTTTCTGCGGCAACCATTGGCAGCATTCCATCTCCCATTCCCATTGCCATTGCAGGGAGTCTGTCCCCGCTTGGCAGCATTTCGGTTCTAGTTGGGATGCTGCTGATGGACTTGTTTACCGGTACTTTGCTGGAACATTTGGTGTTTTTGTTTGCGCTGGTTCTGTTGGCATCTGTGCAGATCTTCCGCACGCAGACACAATCCGGCGTGCGGATTGCCTGGCAAACCGGACTGTGCGTATTCGCAGCAACGATTGCAGCCGCAGTCCTTTCCGATCTGAGTGGGTATCAGGTGCTTGCCAACACCACAGCCGCTTGCATGACCGGAACGGCTGCTTATTTTGTTCATACCGTTTTAAACGGATTTCGCACCAATGGAAAAATTCAGCTGAAGTCTTCCATGGGATGTGCAGCGGCTGTGGTTTACATTCTGGCCATTGCAACGCTTGGCTCCTTCGACTTTCCGACCATGAATCCCGGCAGAATCGCTGGCATTGCCGTTACGTTGCTTGCCGCCAGAAAGTATAAGCATACAGGCGGCGTTGTTTGCGGTGCGCTGACCACTTGCGGTGTAATGCTTTGCAACAATACGGTTGGTCTGCCGCTGTTGTTTTTGCCCATTACAGGATTGTTGGCAGGATATCTGGCAAGTATGCCGGGAATTGCATTTGCAGCCATTTTTGCAGCGCTGAATTTATTGGCGCAGATTACATTTGGGGTACAGGAACTGGAATTTTCTGTTTTTTCGGACATGCTGCTTGGCTGTATTGCTTTTTTGCTGTTACAGCCAGTCTGCCTGGAAAAATGGATTGTGGCATCTTGGGGGGAAGACCGAACGGCTTTACAGTCCGTGGATACCCGTTTGCAATTCTTGGCGGATTCCATTGGAAGTGTGCGGGAAGACACCAAAGCCATTTCTACAATTTTAAAGAATCAGCAGCGCTGCAAGGAGGATCCGGTTCGTCTGAGTGATACAATATGCAAAAGCTGCAAGCATCGGCTGCATTGCTGGGAAAAGGAATATGAAACCACACGAGCTGCATTTCAGCAGCTGGGAAGTCGGCGGAATTTACAGCTTTCTACGATTCCAAAAGAATTACAGTACTGTACCCGTAAGAATCAGCTCGTTGCAGTTTTTGAGCAGGCAAGACGGGAACGCAAAACCCAGCAGCTGATTGCAGAGAAGCTGGAAGAAAACCGTACCATTCTGTTTGAACAGTTGCAGGCAACTGAAGAATTGGTCGCATCGATCGGCAGTAAAATGGCAGTGCGCTACAGCGGTGAAATTACCGATACGGTCTTGCGCAAGCTGGAACATTATGGTTATTATTGTGATTCTGTTGTTGCCTATTACAATGCACAAAATCGTCTGATGATTGAGCTGTACTGTCAGTATCAGGGACTGGATCACTGCATGCCAACCATTTGTCATATTCTTTCGGAAACATTAAATGTGACGCTACAAGAATTGGATCCCATTAAAAATGAGTCCAGCATGCGTTATCGCATTGCACAATGTAGCACCTATCGATTGGAGACAGCCTGTGCCGCTTTAACAGCAGAAGTCGGACAGCCTTCCGGAGATACATCGGTTTCCTTTCAGGATGGGAGCGGAACGGCATATATTGTCATTTCTGATGGCATGGGAAGCGGCAGTCAGGCTGCACTGGAATCCAAAATGCTGACGGAACTCTTCCGTAAGCTGATCAGCAGTGGCATGTCCTGTCATGCAGCCATTCGCATGCTGAATGGATTGATGCTGACCAAGTCCGATCAGGAGACATTTGCTACACTGGATGTGGCAGCCATTGATCTGGATACCTGCCAGCTGCACATGATGAAATCCGGTGCCAGTGCAACTCTTTTGCGGCATAACGGCATGGTGCGAAAAATTAGCGCGCCGACGTTTCCGATTGGCATGCAGCCGGTCAGTGAAGTACAGGAAACAGATTTGGATTTTTGCGCCAATGATATCTTGATTATGCTCTCGGACGGCGTTTCAGAGGCAACGTATCAGTTCATCAAACAGTTGTTGCTTTCCAGTAACGATTTGGAATATATTGTAAAGGAAATCTGCTCCAAATCGGATTTGTTTGCCGGAGGACAACATTATGATGATGTAACCGTTTACGGAGTGCGTGCTGTATTATCGGAATATTAATGCTTGGAAAAGAGATGAAAATAAAATCATCAAAATTTTCTGTGCACATGTTTGTGCAACCTGCACAAACATGTGCAAAATAATATGGGCGATTCTATGAAGTTTATTGTCCAATCCTAAAAAAGCTTGAATAATGTACAAATATATGTTAAAATATATGTACCAGAAAAAAAGGAGGGGTTGCGATGCCATCGTCGTATCAATCAAATGAAAATGATTTTCCGCTTTACTTATTTCATCAAGGAAAGAACTATGAGGCATATAAATTCTTTGGAGCACATGCTTTTCGCAGAGGCAGGGGAAGCTATCATCGCTTCCGGGTTTGGGCGCCAAATGCAGTGAGCGTTTCTGTGATCGGCGAGTTCAACCAATGGGATCGCACACGCAATCCAATGGAGAAAATCTCAGATTCTGTCTGGGAAGTTACCATTCCGCATTTGAAGCAATTCGCTTCTTATAAATACAGCATTGAAACGGCAGATCACCGTATTTTAGATAAAGCCGATCCATACGGCGTACATTTTGAAACAAGACCAGGTACCGCTTCGAAGCTATATGAAAGCAATTATACCTGGGAAGATGATGCGTGGCAGAAACAGAAAAAACTGCATTCTGTTTATAAAAGTCCGATGAATATTTATGAAGTTCATTTGGGTTCCTGGAAGAAAAAAGAAGGGGAGACATTCCCCGGTTATCTCGGATTTGCAGAAGAAATCATTCCGTATCTGAAAAAAATGTCCTATACCCATGTGGAATTCATGCCACTGACAGAATATCCTTATGATGGATCCTGGGGCTATCAGGTAACGGGTTACTATGCACCGACCTCCCGGCATGGAACGCCGGACGATTTTAAGAAAATGGTGGACTTGTTCCACCAGGCAGGAATTGGTGTAATTCTGGACTGGGTGCCGGCACATTTTCCAAAAGATGCCGCAGGACTTTGCGAGTTCGACGGATCGTATTGTTATGAATATGCTGATCCGTTGAAAATGGAGCATAAAGCCTGGGGAACCCGTGTCTTTGACTATGGAAAGGGAGAGGTTTGCTCCTTCCTTATTTCCAGTGCTTGCTACTGGCTGGAAGAATATCACATCGATGGCATTCGGGTAGACGCCGTTGCATCGATGCTGTACTTGGATTATGACCGACCGGATGGAGAATGGCGGGCAAATGTGTACGGCGGACATGAAAACTTAGAAGCCGTAAATTTCCTGCGCCGCTTAAATGAAGCTGCATTCGCTAAGCATCCGGATGTTTTAATGATTGCAGAAGAGTCTACCGCATGGCCGCTGGTTACAAAACCAACCGATATTGGCGGATTGGGATTCAATTTCAAGTGGAATATGGGCTGGATGAACGATATGCTCAGCTATATTTCAATGGATCCGATTTATCGTGCGTTTAATCATGATAAATTGACTTTCTCATTTTTCTATTGCTTTTCGGAAAACTACATTTTACCAATTTCACATGATGAAATTGTTTATGGAAAATGCTCCATGCTGAATAAAATGGCAGGTGATCGGGAGGAAAAATTTGCTTCCTATCGTGCATTCCTGGGCTATATGATGGCGCATCCAGGAAAGAAACTGCTGTTTATGGGACAGGAATTTGCGCAGTCCAATGAGTGGAACTATCAAACGCAGCTGGATTGGCAGCTGCTGGAGCAGCAGGATCATCAGCAGATGCTTCTGTTTAGTGAAAAATTAAATCGATTTTATCTGGAACATCCGCAGCTTTGGCAGGATGATGATTCCTGGCAGGGCTTTAGCTGGATTTCGCATGATGACTACCAGCAAAGCGTTATTGCATTCCGACGGATTGATGATGACGGAAAAGAACTGGTGATTGTCTGCAATTTCTGCCCGGTAAAGCGTACTGATTATTGCATTGGCGTTCCAAAGGAAGGACGGTATCGTCTGGTCTTTAATACAGATGCCGTCGAGTTCGGTGGAACAGGTGTCAGTGAAAAAGTGTTTAAAACCACAAAGATTGGCATGCATGACTGTCCGCAGAGTATTTCTATGACATTGGCGCCGCTTTCCGTTGTTTATTTGGAGTATGCTCCGGTGAAGCGCAAGAGTGTGAAAAAGAGCACTGCCGCAAAACCAAGAACCACTGCCGCAAAGAAACCCAGAGCGAAAGCAAAAGGAACGGTTTCATCTACTTGAGCAGCAGATGGATCAGGATTCGGAATCATGGACACCGCAACATGCAGTCCATGATTCCTTCAGATTGCTTGAAGGATTTGTCTTCTATTTTATGGAGACAAGTTTGAAAATGTAGTTAGGAGGAACATTATGAAAATCAAAAAAAAGTGCATCGCAATGCTGTTAGCAGGCGGGCAGGGAAGTCGACTGTATGCGTTAACGCAGAAGATGGCAAAGCCAGCCATTCCGTATGGCGGAAAAAACCGTTTCATTGACTTTCCGCTTTCCAATTGCATCAATTCTGGAATTGACACAGTTGGCGTATTAACACAGTATCAGCCATTGGTGCTGAATGAGTACATTGGAAATGGTCAGCCATGGGATTTGGATAAAATGCATGGCGGCGTACATGTTCTGCCGCCGTACCAGACGGCTGCCGGTGCTTCCTGGTATGAGGGCACTGCCAATGCAATTTATCAGAATATGGCATTCATTGAACGCTATGATCCGGAATATGTTCTTGTTCTGGGCGGTGACCATATTTATAAGATGGATTACTCCAAAATGTTGGATTATCATATTGCCAATCAGGCAGACAGCACCATTGCTGTTTTGGATGTACCACGTTCGGAAGCTTCTCGGTTTGGTATCATGACCTGTAATGAAGAAGGCCGTGTCGTTGATTTCACCGAAAAGCCGAAGGAACCAAAGTCCACGCTGGCTTCCATGGGAATCTACATCTTTACATGGGAAAAACTGAGAAAATACTTAATTGAAAATGAAGAAGCCAATACTGGCTCCAAAGACTTCGGAAAAGATATCATTCCGGCTATGCTGGGCAACCAGGAACGTCTGTTTGCATATGAGTTTGAAGGCTACTGGAAGGATGTCGGAACACTGGATAGTCTTTGGGATGCCAATATGGATCTGCTGAGTCCGAGCCTGCCGCTGGATTTGTACGATCAGAATTGGAAGATTTACTCTCGCCATAACAATCTGCCGCCGCAGCACATTGGTTCCAATGCGCACGTGGAAAACTCCATGATTACAGAGGGCAGCAACATTGACGGTACCATTGATTTTTCTGTAATTTCTTCCGGTGTTACCATCGAAGAAGGCGCTTCTGTTAAGTACAGCGTCATCATGCCGGGTACTGTGATCAAAAAAGGTGCTGTTGTAGAGTATGCCATCATTGGAGAAAATTGTGTGATTGAACCGGGAGCTGTAATTGGAATGAGCCCAGAAACCGTTGAAAATCGAGATGACTGGGGCATTGCAGTTTTGGGACACAACATTACCATTTCTTCTGGAACAAAGGTACTTCCGAAAGAAATTGTTTCTGAAAATAGATAAGGCGGTGGCAAAATGAGTATCAATAAAAATGTTTTGGGTTTGATTTTTGCAAGTATTCATGATTCTGCGGTCATCGATTTAACCAAGCAGCGCACAATGGGTTCCATCCCGTTTGGCGGTCGGTATCGGTTGATTGATTTTCCGCTGTCAAATATGGTGAATTCCGGCATCAAAGAAGTTGGTGTCATTACAAAGTCCAATTATGGTTCTTTGCTGGATCATCTGGGATCCGGAAGAGAATGGGACTTGGCAAGCAAGAAAGGTGGTCTGCACTTGCTGCCTCCGTTTAGCCAGGTAGGCGGCGGAATTTATGAAGGCAGACTGGAAGCCTTGAACAATGTTTGGAGCTTTGTGGAACATGCAAAGGCAGAATATGTTGTTCTGACCAACTGCGATGTTGTTGCCAATATTGACTTCAACGAAGCATTGCAGCAGCACATTGAATCCGATGCAGATATTACAGCAATCTATGCAAAAACAATGTATGATGCTTCTGCGGAAGAATCCTCTGCAACCATTTTGCAGATTGATGAGGAAAATACCATTAAGGAAGTACTGATCAATCCGCAGATTTCCGGTGAATGCAATGTCAGCCTGGATATGTTCATTATGAAGACCGACTTCTTGAAGAAGATGGTCAAGGAAGCAGCCAGCAAGAGTCAGCATAGCCTGATTCGGGACGTACTGCAAAGCAAAAAGGATGAATTCTTATTTAAAGCATATGCTTATCAAGGGATGTTCCTGCGGATTAACAGTATGCGCAACTACTATCAGTCCAATCTGGAACTGCTCAATCAGGACGTTCGCAACAGCCTGTTCTGTGCAGATGCGCCGATTTATACCAAGGTCGGAGACAATGCACCGGTAAAATACGGTCTGGAATCCAATGTGAAGAATTCCTGCATTGCAGACGGCTGCATGGTAGAAGGAACCGTTGAAAACTGCATCCTGTTCCGTGGCGTTAAAATCGGAAAGGGTTCCGTTGTTAAGAATTCTGTTTTGATGCAGGGTACGACCATTGGTGCAAATTGCAGCATGGATTGTATTGTAACCGATAAAAATGTGGAAATTTCAGATGAGCGTGTTTTGACAGGTTCTGCTGAATATCCGTTGTATTTGGGAAAGAACGCAAAAATCTAAATCAAACGGGATCTGCCGGCTCCCTGAAATGGGAGTCGGCTTTTTCCTGTGTTGTGGCACAAGTTTTAGGATAGATTTGTACGATAGAAAGGACGATCAACTTGAAAATTCTATATGCTGCCAGTGAAGCGCTTCCGTTTGCAGCTTCCGGCGGACTTGCCGATGTAGTCGGTTCTCTGCCGACTGCTGTTGCCCAGGAGGGGCACGACTGTCGGGTGGTTCTGCCGCTGTACCGCTGTGTCAAGCCGGATGTGCGGAATACACTGACGTACTTAACCGATATCACAGTCGATGTAGCATGGAGAAAACAGTATTGCGGAATCTATACCAAAAAAGTAGGCAATGTGCAATACTACTTATTGGATAATCCGTATTATTTTATGCGGGACGGCATGTACGGCTTTTATGATGACTGTGAGCGGTTTGTATTCTTTTCCAGAGCTGTTTTGGAAATATTGCCCGTGATCGGATTCCATCCGGATATTATTCACTGCAATGACTGGCAGACTGCGATGATTCCGGTATTCTATCGTGTGCTATATCAATATCATCAGGAATTTGCGAATATCCGCACGGTTTATACCATTCACAATATTCAGTATCAGGGTATTTATGGAAAAGAAGTGGTCTCAGAATTGATGGGATTGCCGACTTACCATATCAATTTGCTGGAATATGACGGCAGCATCAATTTGATGAAAGGTGCCATTGAAACAGCAGATCAAATTTCAACAGTAAGCCCCAGTTATGCGAAGGAAATTCTGGATCCGTGGTATTCTTATGGAATGGATCGTGCACTGGTGCGGCATCAGGATTCCATTGCAGGCATTTTAAATGGCATTGATGTAAAGAGCTATAATCCGGAAACCGATTCCAATCTGGAAGCCAATTATTCTATTTCCAAGATCGGCAATAAGAAAACTTGCCGCAAAGCTTTGCTGCAAGAAATGCAGTTGCAGCCAATGGATGGCCCCGTAATTGGCATTGTCACACGTTTTGTTGGACATAAGGGGATTTCCCTGATTCAGCAGGCATTCGAAGAAATTCTGTCTCTTGGCTGTCAGTTTGTCATTCTCGGAAGTGGCGAGAAAATTTTTGAAGATTTCTTCACAGAAATGCAGTTCCAGTATCCCAAACAGGTTCATACAACACTTGGCTTCCAGCCGGCTTTGGCGAGACGCATTTATGCGGGAGCAGACCTCTTCCTGATGCCGTCACAGAATGAACCATGTGGTCTGGCACAAATGGTAGCCATGCGTTATGGTACCATTCCAATTGTACGGGAAACCGGTGGATTAAAAGATTCTGTAACCGATGCAGGCGATCCTTCCGGCAATGGCTTTACCTTTAAAACTTACGATGCCGGCGATATGTTAGATGCCGTAAAGCGTGCCTGTGCGCTGTTTGCCGACAAGAGAAAGTGGAATGCATTGGTAAAGCGCGCAATGTCATGTGACTTCAGCTGGGATCATTCCGCATTGGATTATATTGCCATGTATGAGAATTTGATTTCGTAGGAGAATGGTCGATGAGAATTCTTTTTTGTAAAATAGGCTGGATGAAATATTATAAAGGCGTATCGGAGAAGGATCCTATTTACAACGGCGGTGCTTTTGTAAGAGAAAACGGAAATGGCGGAGAAGCTTATAATTTTGAGGCGGTTTCAACAGAAGCAGACGGCGTAAACTGCTATGGCTTTTTTGAGACAAAATTCAAAAACGGCTACAAAAGTGCAAATCGTGTCAACAATCAGCTGCACATTGAACGGATCGATGCCTGTGCCAAAAATCTGAACGAACTGGATGATGTACTGGTTGTCTGGTGCGCTACAAAGGAACGAAACGAATACAAAGTGGGCGGTTGGTATCAGCATGCATGGGTATCGTTTCTATCAGGTGTTGCAGTTTGAAAATGGCTACATACAGGATTTCAATGTGAAAGCCAAAAAAGAAGATTGCGTCTTGCTGCCGTATGAGGAACAAAACCGTGTTCAGTGGAATGCACCCATTTCCAAGATGCGTGGATATGGATTTGGGCAGTCTTTGGTATGGTATGCCAGTGAAGCGGACACTGCACCGGCTGTATCGTATGTGCAGAATTTGGTGGATGCCATTCATGCCTACAGCGGAAAGAATTATCTGGATATCGATGAGACAAACGATCCAGCTTTGCAGCAATGGAACGCTTGCCGATAAAAAACTGCTCCGGCTTAGAAACCGGAGCAGTTTGATTGTTGAATGAATAGAAAAGAGAAAAAAGAACCGTCTGATTGTCCTCAGATGGTTCTTTTCCCTATCGTAACAAAATTAAGGGGAACCGCATGTGCATCTACGCTTCCGGCTTCTTTCTGTTATAATGCTTGCTTCAGAGCCTGTGCCAGCTGATCCGGGCAGGAAGTCGGCCGTCCATTGCATTGGATGTGTTCCAACTTTTCAATGGCATCCGAAACTTTCATTCCTTTTACCAGCGCACATATGCCCTTTAGGTTTCCATTGCATCCGCCGACAAAGCTTACATCTTGAATGGTGTCGTCTTCAACATGAATCGCAATTTGACGGGAACAGACGCCGTGCGGTACATATGTATACTGCATGTACAAGACTCCTTTCACAAAAAAGTATATAAGCTGCATGAAATGCCTCTTATACAATTTCATTATAGCATAGCGTCTATAAAAAATCAAGCTGTATTTTCGTGATTTTGCAGGAAATTTGTAGATTTGTGAAGAAGCTGTTTCGTACTGCTTCGCACGTTTGGCAGCAAAGGTGGCAGAGCGTCTCCGCTTATGATTTTTGTGTTCTGTTTTTTTGATAAATGATGCGCATACCGTTCAGCAGAAGGGTACTGTCCAATGTGATGGGATATCGACAGTAGGGAATGATGACTTCCGCTAAGCCGCCTGTTGCAACCGCTGTGACAGGTTGCTGCATTTCCTGTTCAATTTGTTGCAAGATGCCGTCCAATCCATAGGCGGTTCCATACAGAACACCGCTTCGCATGCAGTCCACTGTGTTGGTTGCAATCATCTTTTTTGGCTTTTCCAGGTCAATGGTTTGCAGAAGCGAGGTTTTTTCTGTTAATGCTGCCAAAGAAATACCGACACCGGGCAGAATCATTCCGCCGACATACTCTTCCTGTTTGTTGATAACAGAAATGGTGGTGGCAGTTCCCATGTCGATGACGGCAATGGGAGCTTGATAGGTGTGCAGCGCAGCAACTGCTGTTACAACCAAGTTCGAGCCAAGCTGAGCCGGATTGTCAATGGTAATATGCAGTCCTGTTTTGATGCCGGGACCAACCAGAAGTGTTTCCTGTTTGGTAATGGTTTCAACAGCGCGCTTGACGGTATTGGTAACAGACGGAACAACAGATGCAATGATGTTTCCTTCAATTTCTGAAACCGGAATCTGATAGATTTCCAGAATGGTTTTGAAGGAAACAGCATACTCCAATGTGGTATTGGTTCGGTTGGTGGAAATACGTTCCACAAATACGATGCGGTCTTTTTGAAAGCAGCCCACAACAATGTGGGTGTTTCCGATATCAATTGCAAGGACCATAATGCAGGGAATCCCTCCTTTTAGGTTGCTTCTAGGCGGGTACAGATTACACTTGTGAATACAGCCGAAACAACGGCTTCCGCAAGAGCATTTCCGCCAACAAATGCGAAAATAAAGACAAAGATTGGCTTTCCAGGTGCTAGGGTGTTCCAGCTATTTTGAATCCAATCGGTGTTTCGAAACAGCAGAAGCAGCGCTGTCACATAAAAAATCGTGTTGAACAACGCCGCACAAAGTCCCGTCAAGGCATAGCGGATACTTAGAATCGTACAGCGTTTCCATAGAATTCGGTCAAGCAGACCGGTACAGAATCCCATTGCAATCCGTGGAACAAAACAGAGTAGGACTGCACGAATGGGCTGAATGCTGAACAAAGCGGTGCTCATGGGATTGCCGCCGAAGCATTGCAGAAAACTCGTAGCGCCAAAGAGTGCGCCCAGTCCTGCACCGGCGGCGGAACCATAGCGTGCGGCACCAATTGCCACCGGAATCATGCAAAATGTAATGGAGCAAACGGATAGATGCAGGTATCCCAATGGGGTCAATGCCAGCAGGATGAGAAGGGCACTTAGCAGCCCCAATTCAGAAAGCCGTCGAATGGATGATTGATGCTGTGTCATATGCCTCCTAATCGGTCTGGTTACAGAGCGTAGTCTGTAACCGTTTCGGAATCAGCGTTTATAGGTAGTATGACACAGTTGGATGCTTTTCTTGCATGGTTGAAAAAATAGATAAAATGTTCCCTTGCGGAACAAGATGCCGCAAGGGAACCGCCATGCAGGATAGCATGTTACTGCTTATAATGCCTTTCGGATTGCTTCCATCAGGTCTTCATACCGTTCGAAAGCAGGAATTTCCGGGTAATCCTTTTTGATTTGTTCGGTGCTCCGGAACAGGAAGCCAGCCTTGCTTGCTTGAATCATGGCAAGATCGTTGTGGCTGTCTCCGCTGGCAATGGTGTCATATCCAATGGATTGCAGCGCCCGAACAGTAGTCAGTTTGGAGTTTTCCACCCGCATTCGAAAACCGGTGATTTCTGTACTTTGACTTCTCGCAGCGCCTCTTAAAACCGGTGATCTCTCCGTCCGGAGCAACCTCCAGAGAATTACAGAAAATTGTCGGCCAGCCCAGCTTCTTCATCAGAGGGCCTGCAAACTGTACGAAGGTATCACTGATGATGATGACCTGAGTCAGTTCGCGAAGCTTGTCCAGAAATTCTTTGGCGCCCGGGATCGGATCGATTTTGGAAATGGTTTCCTGAATCTCCTTCAGTCCAAGGCCATGTTCTTTCAAAATGTTGAGACGGTATTTCATTAGTTTATCGTAGTCCGGCTCATCTCTTGTTGTTCTTTTTAATTCCGGGATACCGGTTTCTTCTGCAAATGCGATCCAGATTTCAGGAACCAGTACGCCTTCAAGGTCTAAACAGACAATTTCCATAATTTCTCCTCCGTTCTGAGATAACTTTATTCTTGTAGCATGGTACCGCGTCTCTTTAAGTGTGTATTCGTATATCATTATAACCGAAAAATATCGAAATCGCTATATAAAATTACAGAAAAGTAGATTTCCTTAATTCATTCAAAAGGAATCCTGCTTGTATCACATCGGCAGTTAGTGATATGATAAACAGGAAGAAATAATGAGAGGCTTGGTGAAATAGAAATGAAACAGGAAAATTATATAAAAGGAATGGTTATGATCATTCTGTCGGCATTTTTCTTTGCATGCATGA
>OIGD01002588.1_pt1 | contig 13715 bp, 13 predicted proteins | sample 1582211 | NCBI WGS metagenome assembly OIGD01 (sample SAMN04414078, study PRJEB24778) | human gut metagenome | material: faecal | host: Homo sapiens
TTGTAATGTTGTTTTGTCTGATGTAATTTAAAATCCAATATGGATAGATTTATAGTTCAATCTTAATTGTAATGTTGTTTTGTCTGATGTAATTTAAAATCCAATATGGATAGATTTATAGTTCAATCTTAATTGTAATGTTGTTTTGTCTGATGTAATTTAAAATCCAATATGGATAGATTTATAGGATTTCTATATCGCCGCTGGCGACAGGTGGCGGCTATTTAAAATCCAATATGGATAGATTTATAGACACACACAGTAGCAAGAACATCAATCAAATCCGTATTTAAAATCCAATATGGATAGATTTATAGGGACTATTTCAAGCTCTACGGCTTGCGAGTTTATACATTTAAAATCCAATATGGATAGATTTATAGCCGCAATATGGTATAATTAACTCGCATTCTGTATAATTTAAAATCCAATATGGATAGATTTATAGTATCAACAGCATAAAAATCACTACATATAAATCAGCATTTAAAATCCAATATGGATAGATTTATAGGATTAAATTTATAATTCTGTGACGGGAAGTCAGAAAAATTTAAAATCCAATATGGATAGATTTATAGATTCAGATTAGTTGCAACAACTGCAAAATTACAATGATTTAAAATCCAATATGGATAGATTTATAGTCGTTTCCGTTTTCAATCAGTGAATAATTCTCAATATTTAAAATCCAATATGGATAGATTTATAGCGAAGAATTTATTTTACTTAACAAAATTTTTCAAGGATTTAAAATCCAATATGGATAGATTTATAGTATATCGTTTTTATGTGATTTTGTTTTTGATGAACTATTTAAAATCCAATATGGATAGATTTATAGTGCCGTGTTAATCGTTTTGCCCGCTAACTCATTAATATTTAAAATCCAATATGGATAGATTTATAGAAAACGGTTGTTCAATAATTCCAAAGGCGAATGAAAATTTAAAATCCAATATGGATAGATTTATAGTGTATTAACATAATATAAGCCGTATTTTTCACCGTTATTTAAAATCCAATATGGATAGATTTATAGAATCAATCACTATTATTACAGATACAGAAAAAGCAGATTTAAAATCCAATATGGATAGATTTATAGCGCATATGCACCGTAATCATTTTCAAAATCATAAAAATTTAAAATCCAATATGGATAGATTTATAGTTCTTCTTTGTTTTTGTATTGTACTCAACTTGTCCCATTTAAAATCCAATATGGATAGATTTATAGCAGAACAGAGCCATTCTCGATTTAATCGAGTTCGATATTTAAAATCCAATATGGATAGATTTATAGAAAATACTGTTGAATATCAATCAATGTTTGCAGCGTATTTAAAATCCAATATGGATAGATTTATAGCGGCAAAATCTTCTAACGTAACCCGTTTTTGTCAGATTTAAAATCCAATATGGATAGATTTATAGCTGCTCATTTCTTACAAAATAATCAATCATTTCTTATTTAAAATCCAATATGGATAGATTTATAGTAAACATCTGTTCAAATAGTTAGCATCAATGGATTTATTTAAAATCCAATATGGATAGATTTATAGGTCATTTTCCGCACTTGAGCATTTAAAAGAAATTTGATTTAAAATCCAATATGGATAGATTTATAGCCGTGGGATAAAATGATAAGTAATCATCGGCATTTTTCTGTGCTGTTTTGTCGATATACCAAATATTTATCAAATATTACTGTCATTTCAATATACCAAAAGCAACTATACCGATGATTACTTGATTTTTAGGTTCTGTCAACCTGCCGGGGGTTTTGTGCTATGTCAGGTCGACAATAAAAGCGTTACAAAAAATTTGATGTTTTATCATCCGTTTTTCCAAGAAAATCTTTATTCATCCACCGTTCTTCACGGGTATGAAACATTATTACCGAATCCTTGTCTTTTCTGATATAAACATCAAGTTCTTTTTGCAAAGCAAGTGAGTTTGCTTTACTTAAGTTTCCTTCAAAAACAGAGTTTTGAATATGTACAAGATATTTTTTGCAAATCTTAAATACCTTTGGAAGTATTTTTCTGCCCTTTTCATCACATATTATATCATATACAAGAATTACATACAATATTTACCACCACATTTCAAAGCCTTTATATTCTTTTTCTCCTATAATGTGCTTTATCAGTTTATAAAGTTCAAGTCTGATTAAGAATTGATAAGATACATTTTTATTAAGTTCTTTGTGAAAAATAGTTGTCTTTAATTTCTCGTCAAATTCAGATGTAATTATTCGTGACGCTCTTTCGGTAAGCTGCAAACCGTTAAGTCCTTCTACAAAACTGCTTTCTGTTATTTGTTTTCGATTAAGCAAAGAAAAGATCAGACGATCCGCAATCAGCGGTTTGAAAATTTCCGAAACATCAAGTGCAAGAGAATATCGCCTTGTACCCGGCTGATGAAGATAGCTTATTGTAGGATTAAGTTGGGTTTTATAAATTTCCGCCAGAGTTTTTGTATATACAAGAGAATTGACATATGAAATAAGGCTGTTAATCATATTGTCGGCAGGATGATAAACTCTTTTATCAAATTCAATATTCTGATCAATAATTACATTCCACGCTTTGTAATATTCCTGACGAATATTACCTTCAATTCCCATCAACTCTTCTATGGTTTCTACATCTGCAAGTTTTCTCCTCAAATTTTCAATAGCAGCCATTTGCTCTGACACATTCTTGCCTCTGCCGTTGTAGTATCTTAAGTTTCTGTAAATATTATAAGACGCAGCAACTATAAATTCTCTTGCTATTGATAATCTGTTTGAATAGTCGCCGTAAGCAAGCACTTGCTTAACCAAAAGCTGACCTGCAAGTTTTGTTTCCTTTGGGCAAAAACTTCCTATGTAAAATTGATAGTAATTGAAGAAATGTACAAGTATTTCGTATTTTGAAAATAAGTTCAGCAATTTAGATGTGACCGTTATTTCATTCATAATATAAATTTCTTTAATATTTTCTATCGGAAGATCTTTTACATTTCCGTCAATTGCAGTAAATCTTAATGTGTTGTCTTTTTGAGTTAAATTGCCTGACGAATATATGTAATAACTTTCCTGCATTTTATCACCTCAAATACAGCACAAATCATAGTAAGCACATGATTTGCAAATTCTTTTACTTTCAAATTTTGGCGGCAAAGCAGCCGATATAATTTTTACTATATCAGCTGCCGCACTTTCAAGCTCTCTTTCATCTTCTTCGCTAAGTTCAACATTAAGACTTTGCTTTAGCAAAGGATAATCAATTCTGCCTTTTATTCCCTCTACCCCACGCTTTTTCAGATAATAAAGATAGTATTTAAGTTGAGCAATACCCGCTTCCTCTATCTTTCTGCTTTTCTTTACCTCATGTAAAAGTTTATGCTCGGTAATAAAATCAATATTGATTGTGTTGTCGATCATAATATGTTTTTTCTTTTGCTTATAAGTAGTTTCATCTATAAGTTTTCCAATTTTGACATTTTCGTTTTCACTTTCCATTGCCAAACCGTTTGAAAAATACCACAGCTTTCTTTTACAAACATAGTAATAATAAATATGCATACCCGAAATATTATTTTCGTCCATAATCATACCTCATATAAAATTATCAGGTTCTCCGTTATCATCAGATTTATCTTGCTTTTTGGCTTTCTTTTCCTTATCAAATCTGATGCCGCATTCGGAATCATAACTGCTGTTAATAACAGGTAATTCAGTATATGGCATTTTTAATTTTTTTATTTCGTAATCGTCTATTCTGAATTTAGGTACGGAAACCGTGAAGCCAAGTATTTCTTCGTTTGCCTTAAGTTTATCATCTCTTGAATAAGTATCTGATTTTAAAACATCCAAAGCTTTTTCTATGGCACTCTCATTTTGATTATAAACATCAATCGGCACAGCGTCACTTCTGTCAATACTTCTTATTCCATCTTTTTTAAGAGAGAGATAATCGACATTTTCTTTATAATATTTATAAATTTTACGATATTCTTGAAAATATTTTGATTTTTCGATTTTTTCAACCGAAAGGTACTCATCTATAAGTTCTTTTTTAAGAACTTCAGAGATAATTCCGTCAACGCTTAAAATCGCCTGTTTTGACAACGAATGAATAGCATCGTCAACAAAACGATGTGCATTACCTTGAATTTCAGTAAATACAAAACAATTGGAAGATGAAAAGTCTTTATTACCCTTTCTGTTTACTCTGCCAAAGCGTTGGAACAGGGAAAATAAATCCGATAACTCGGTAATAAGAATATCAAAATCAATGTCAAGACTTGCTTCGACTACGGATGTTGAAATCCATATTTCAGGTATATTCATACTTTCGTTAGTTTTTTCAGAGGCTGCCAAAATCGCATTTTCTTTAGTTTTTCTGTCATTTTTTGTAAAATTGGAATGAAACAGATTTACACTTGCGTTAATATCCGAATTTTTTATTTCGGTATACATCTTATTTGCAATATCAATTGAATTGCAAACGACAAGATATTTTTTTACTTTATCGCATATTGTATCATCAAATATTTTTATAATATCGTCAGACTGCAAGTTTTTTTCATATACTTTTACATTATGCCTTAGCTTTCCTTTATCAGAAAAATCGGATGTTTTTACATCTGTTCCGAGTATTTTTTCAATCTCGTTCCTTACAAACGGAGGCAAAGTTGCGGTAATTACAGCCACTTTACCACCCAAAGTATGAATCATCTCAATTGCATAAATAATTGCAGCCAAAACATCAGGTGAATACATCTGTATCTCATCAATAATAAACTTTGAATATGACGCTACCGCAAGTTTGTATTCATAACCTGCATATTTCAATGCAAAGTCAAATATCTGATCAGGCGTACAAATTGTAATCGGAAGTGCAAGCTGTTTACTGCATTGTGCATACGCAAAATCATAATTTTTTCCGCTAATTATTGAATCTTCCAAATAATAGGATTTCATATCGGAGTGAACAAGTGCCACTCTTTCCTTGTAATCTTCTTGAGAATTATCTCCGCAAAGTTTTTTAATTCTTTCGTACATCGCATTGATAGCTGTTTTTAACGGCAAAACGAAAAAGCATTTATTGTCCCCGCACCAAAGCAATCCCGCCTCGGTTTTGCCCATACCTGTAGGTGCGGTTACAATTAAATTGCTGTCGGTATTTTTAATGCAAAATTCTTGCAATTCATTGTAATGTATATTTCGGGTATTTTTCCAATTGTTTAAAGACTCAGTCAAAAAATCGTTGACCTTTTCGCAGTCAAGACCTGCACTTGCACTGTAATCGCATTTATGTAAAAGACCTTTTAATAAAACAGCGTATTGTTTTTCTTCATCAGAAAGTTCGGTTTCAAATAAAGCTTTGATTTTCTTAATATTTCTCTTCATTTTATTGTAAGAGTTTGTATCAAAGCCAAATTCAGCAAGGAATTTTTCTATAAGCTCACGGTTTTCTTTAAACACTGTAACAGGAGAGTCTTTGTTATAGTGATGATAAAGCACAGCAAAATATACGCTTATAGGTTTTATACATTCTGATTTATCAATAAAAAAAGTCGAAAGTATACTGTGTGGAATTTCTTGTTCAGGTTGAAAATTTCCGCCTTTAGTAATTCTTTTTTGAAATTGAGAATTTGCCTTACCGTTATCATGTTTTAAACATGAAACAAGTAAATCAGCGTATAAATCATCAGATTTTATATAGCCGAGCTTATAGAGCAGTTTTGCCTGCTCTATAAGCTCATTTGAATGTTGTCCGATTGTTTTGTCGGGTTTTGCAAGTTTATCTTCTATATTCATTACAAATACCTCAAGCTAAAAACACTGAATATATACCGTTCTCGGTTTTGTCAAGCATTATGCCTTTACAACCGTTTTCAATATAGTTAAGTTGACAGAAAATAATAGGTACACGATTAAACACTCGTTTTCTCATACCGCCCTTTAACTGCACTGTTTTGTAATCCTTAGGCATTAAATATTTTGTACCGCCTGTGTATCCGCCTTCCGTTTTAGAGATTATATCCATATCGTCTTTATTAATTTCGAGATACTCGACAGGCATATAAACATCAAAATCAGTTTCTCCGTAATCGACATCTTCGTCAACATCAAAAAGCTCTGTTTCCGCACACTCAAGAACTTCTACAAAATCCTCTCCTCTGCCGATTGCAGTAAGATTTCCGATATTATCCATAATATCATTCATAGTATTTTCATCTGCAACTATATGAATGATAAGTTCAATATCGCAGAGAAGTTCATAATACTTAGGGCCTTTTGCAAGCGTTCTGAAATGGGAATACGGAATAGTATACTTTACCTTTTCGTACTCATCATACACAGCCTTTATATGCTTAATACGCTTATCAAATTCTTTTACTTCTTCGGCAGAAATATTTTCATCGGCTTTCATTTCTTTGAGCCGAGTTTTCATTTTATTAATGATTTTTTTATGCTTGTCGATTCTGCGTTTTGTACGCTTTAAAAAGCGGTATTCTTCAAGCAATTTTTCATTAATTACATTAATTGTAATGCCTTTTTCAAAGCTGTTTCCTTGAGCCTTTTGTGCAGTAGCCACAACCTGATATGCACTTGAAAGCATATCGGGATTTTTCATTTTTACAAGCAAATTTCTGTCATCATTAAGACTGTTAAGAAAACAATCGTCCTTATACATTTTTGCTTTTAGAGAACCGTACTTTCCCTGTACGCTTACTTGCATAGGATGATAAGATGTATAACCGCAAGCCTTATGAAGTGCTCCGATAACAGTTGAATACGGCGGTAAAGGAAATGTCATACGGTTTTGTACAGTTTCTTCTTTTTTGTAATTTGCACTGTTTTGTTTTATATGAAGTCTAATTGCTTTCATATTAATTCCGCCTTACTCTGAAAAATACTCTTTAACCTGACCTCTGAGATTTTCAAAAAATTCTGTCATACTTACAGGATTAAGTTCTCTTACAATTTCGTCCTCGTTTGAAAGCTCGCCGTTACGCATAAGTGCACAACTGTAACCTTGAGCAAGTTTTTCCTTAATCGGCTCTATAATAAGTCTTTTGCCTGAAACAGAAACCGCATTTTCAAAAATATGTGTTTTTCTCGGTGAAAGACCGCCTACCACAAAAATCGGCTCTGCGTTATCAAGATTTCCTTTAACAACAAGTGAAAGATTTTCTACTGCGTTAATAAGAGCAATTACTCTTTCGCACTTTTCTGCGTTATCTGCCTCTGCACCAAAGTTTTCGTCCTTACCGATTTTTTCAAGGTCAATTGTAAGACTGTAAATTTTAGATGACTTGTCATATTCATACTGATAAGGCATAAGACCGCAATCCTTTGCATTGTTTTGAACATTTAAACCATGTGCCATAGCATAATTGGTTGCAAGGTAAAGGTTATTGTGAAAACGGGCATCATTAATAAACGGCTCTGTAGCAACAGCGTCTGTAAGATAGAAAGAACTGTTACGGATGTATGTAACATCTTTTGTTGACATATATCCACCCTCAAGCGCACGGCATGTTGCGGCATTTACATCTTCATTAACAAGTTTTTGCATTGCTCCGTCGATTGATGTCTGTAAATCATCATAAAAACCCGACTGAACACAGATAGCGTTTTTAAGGCTCTCACGACTTCTTGTAGCGTACTCTTTTCCGCCTCTGAATACCTTTTGTACACTTGAAATATTACCGAGGCTTTCGCCGTAGTTGCTTGTCATATTTGCGATTACAGTTAATGTTAATGCTTTATTTTTCATAATAAAATCTCCTTTATATTAGTTATTTTTTGAGCTTACTTCAATTAATGCGCTTGCAAAAGCAAATGCAAGATCTTTATTTTCTTCCGCATTTTCAAGAAATGTATAGAAAAATGAAAATTCCATTCCGACATAAGCAGACAAACTAAGTATAATCTCTTTTGCTCTGTCGTAATCATGTGCGCAAAGAGCACTGATTATTTTTTGCTTATATGAATTAATTTTATTACTGCTTTTCATTTCAATTAGTTTTTTAGAAGTTAAAAATCCACAACTTTTTGCTGACTTAATTTCATCCATAATTTCATTTCCTTTCCAAGATACATTTATGTCTATTAGCATATCAGTTCTGCTTTTTATATAGCCTTTAACGGCATTATCATCAAAATAAAACTTAAGCATCATTAAAATTACATCGTCAAGCAACACATTGTTAAGACAACGCATATAAACTTCTTTCTCAAGATTAAACCAATAATCATCATTGATTTTTTTGACAAAGTTTAATGATTTCCCCGATAATTCTCTTAACTTTTTTAATCTTTCAAGTCGTACAAAGAATGTTTCGTAATAAGCCTTATCTTGAGATTTTGATATAATTTCAACATCATAGCTTATATAATCCTTTGAATTTTGCAAAACAAGCATTAGTTTGTTTTTGTCGTCTTTATTTTCTGTACTGCTAAGTTGATTTGAAAAAGCATAGTTTGTTTGAGTTAAAGACTTAACAGAAAAATTGTTATTCACAAAATAAGTTTCTCTCATATCAGAATTTGAAAAAGCAAACGGTATAAAATCAAATTCTAAAATATCATTGCTCTCAAAACTTTCCTTTGAAAAACAAAAGCCGAGATTACTTGTTTTCCTGTCTTTGTCAACATTGTAGCCTCTAAGTCTGCAAGTGCTGTTATCTTCAGTAAAAATAAGTCGTTCATTGCAGTAATTCTTATAAAGGTTATTGCCGTTTTTAAAGATATTTTTTATAATTTCCGCCCTGTTTTCTTCAATGGTTGAAATAAAAATATCTTTATTTGTTCCATCAAATTTTATTTTGTCAAATAGCCCTTTAAGAACTGTTTTGCTCTTAACAAGGTCGTTTACCAATTTAATTTGTTCTTCACTGAATTCTTGACTTTCGAGAATGTTTAAAATATTTTTGTGAGTCATATATTTTTCAAAATAGTTCTCTGCAAACTCAAGATATTTTTCTTCTGTTATATCTTCACTTTTGTAAATAATACCGTCAAAGCCGTGGATATAATTATCGGGCTTTTCTTCAACATCATAGAGGACTTTGTAATCAATTCCAAAGTAATCAAAATATTTACATAAACCGACAACGGCTGCTGCAAACCTCCAATCGGTAGGCTGCAGCAAAGTGTCATAATCAAAGTAATCAATCTTTGTTTTCATTAATTCGGTTCACCTCCCTCCGATAAAAGCTCGGCAAAGCCAAATCCTGCGGATTTTCGTGAACCTATACCGCTTTTCAGCAGATAATTAATAACCGATTTATCGGCATTAATACTAAAACTGCCTAAACTGCATTCAATGTAGTTTTTGTAGTGATAAACCACTGTTTTTTTTGCGTTTAACGGTTTAATTTCAAAGTTTGAAATTAACTTCTCGTCAAAACCGCTTTCAACAAGCTGCTCTTTAATTACCTGTTTTGCAATCTCCGTAAAATCCGGATTAGCAACCGAAATATACTTATCCGAATTATTCTCGGCTTTATGTAATCTGATACACAAAGGGCTAAGCATTTTCACAACAGCGGATGATGAAGTAACATTTTTTTCCGGCATAAGATTAACACTGACAAGTTTCATTTCGTTGCCGAGCGGAGCGGGAATCGGCTTGTCCTTTTGCTTTATAAAAGCAGACATAAAAATACATCCCGTATTATAGTCAGCTGTTGAAAAAGTAATGTTTAGTTGATTTTTCCCGAGTTGAATTTCCGTTTTAGAAAACTTCGGCATAGGCAGATTCACCGCAAAAGTAAAATTTCTGCGTTCCGGTGTAAAATAATATTTTTCATAATATTTTCCCTCGGCAATATCTGACAGTGACCGTTTAAAAAACGAAAGCATAATTCGTCGATAATCAATCGGCAGCTTATTGTTTTGCAAATAAAATCGCAATAAGATTTTCATATTTACCTCCATTTATTATTTTAATAGTATTAGATTTTGTTATTAGAGTTATGATATTTCACAACTCTAATTACAGTATAGCGTTCACAATTTTGTTTGTCAATACCTAATATATATTTTCTAAGAAAAATTTTTATAAATAAGCTTATAAATACATTTATTTTTATAAATTTAGTACATTTGATATTTACAATTAATTATGATATAATTTAATAAATCTTTCCAAAATGGATTTTAAATAATATTTATTTACACCACCTTTTTAATCTATCCAAATTGGATTTTGTCTTTACCATACTCTTTTGTCAAGGTGAACCCGTGGTATTTCTCGTTTTTTCCTCAAAAATCCGAACTTCACTTTGGCAATTTAGGTTTGTCTTTACCATATTATAACATTTTCACTGTACCATAATCCGTACTTTGAATTTGATTTATAAAAAAGATAAAAGGCTCTCGATAAAAATTCGAGGGCCTTTGATTTTTAAAATCATATTTCGTTATATGTTTTGGAGTAATGATTATAAATTATGATTTACCGGAATATTTTGCACGGCAATTATAAAAGTTTGGTCAAACTTTTATAATTGTGACGGTAGGGTAAACAAAATTTATCTCCATTTTTAAATATTTAAATCATTCTATGCTTTTTCCATCTGCCTGACAAATACCTTACAAGATATGCTGCAGCACGAGCATACCAATCAACAAACATACCGATCCATACACCTAAAACGCCCATATCAAGAACCATAACAAGTATATAACTGCAAACTATTCTGAATATCCACATTAAAATCATACTTACACCGAGTGAAAAGTTTACATCTGTACACTTGCACAATTTGAGATATATTTCTTTGAACATTCTAACATAATAAATGCATTTATTTAAATATACAGATGTATTTTTAGTATATTATTACAATTAAAAATTAGCCGCTTGTATATATAATACTATTTAAGATATTATATTATAAATGTGGTTTTAAATCAAAGTTAATATTCACTAACTTCAATATTTGGCATTTTCTGCTGTTTTTCTGTGTTACCAACATTTTATAATTGATTATCAAAGATATAATAAGTTATCCTTCGGTAAAAATTATAAGTAAGTAATTTGTATAAATGATATTATATATCTTGATGTATGTTAAAATTATAATCATCGTTAAACTTAGAGCTTAATATAAAACAGTTAAAATTTTCTTAAAAATTTTATAATCTGAAATTAACGCTTGACAAATATTATCTGTAATGATATAATACTATTTGTTGCAGAGATAAGCGGATGTAGTTTAGTGGTAGAACTTCAGCCTTCCAAGCTGATCGTGTGGGTTCGATTCCCATCATCCGCTCCACAAAAGGTGCTGTAAAGAAACAGCATATTAAAAAGCCGAGATTCACGAAAAAGTGAGTCTCGGTGTTTTTTTACTTGCATTGCTGAATATTGTATCCGGGCAATAATCGGTCGTTACCCTTATTTGCATTGGCAGTTATCTTTGTTCCGTCTATGTAGATATGCGACATATCCTGCTTTCCTTGACAGCAAGGTGTTTATTTAGAGCAATATGATGAAAAACCTCGTTAAATGTATATACCAGATCAGAAATTTCTATTATTTTTTCAATTTCCGGTTATAATTTTAATTGATACTGTGTATAATGCACCTTGTTGATGTGGTTTTTCATTGATAGTAAATTATATCACAAAAACGACTGCATTCCTACCTTTCGGTTAGAATGCAGTCGTTTTTTATTTGGGCTGTTATTATGGTGCCAACAACGTAGACATTTACAACTCGCTGGCTCTCTTGACGATTGATTAAATAATCACTCAAGCTTAATTATAATTTATCATATAATCTATTATTTATCAAGACTATTTATACAACTTTCTTTAAAACCGGAATCTTACTAAGTATAAAAGAAATTAAGTATGCAAAAACAACTGATACTATAAATACTACAGGAATATTAATTAAAGCGAAATCAATATTGACTTTTTCTATAATCCTATACATAATTGTTACAATTAAAGCATGTATAGCATACATTCCTAAACTACATTTCGAAATGGAATTTATAATATTATTAGTATGCATATTTTTAAATTTATCTTTTATAATTACAAAAACTGCTACTGTTTGAAATAAAACATTAATATATAAATTTTCATACATATTCAAAGCTTTTCCTGTAGTAATTGAAAGTATATATGTTCCCATAATAGTTATCAGTACGCCAAATAGACCCAATATATATATTATTCTTTTATTCTTAAGTTCATAATTATTAATATACCAACCTAAAATAAAATATGTTGTAAAACCACCTACATATTTTAATGATAAATTATTTTCTATAATATCATTTATATATTCAAATAAATTACTATAGTTACTTCCTATACTAATGATTTGTGGAATTATATATGTAAAAATTATAGATAAAATAATAAAATACTCCACATATTTTTTATTAGTATCATTTACCCATAATCGTAACAATGGAACTATAAGATATAGTCCGATTATCAAATAAACAAACCATAAATGATAATGTCCCTTAATTAAAGAACCTATAATATTAATGATATCAATAGATTCATGTTTTATTATTATTGAACCTACTATTTTAAACATAAAACAATAAAAAACCGACCAAAAAGCAAAAAAAGCAATCATTTTTATTATATGTTTAATTAATTTTTGAGTTGAAAATTGATAGTTCTTATCAAGCATTAAAGCTCCTGATATCATAATAAATAATGGAACTCCTATTCTTGCTAATCCATCAAATATATTACCTACCCAAAAATTAAACGAACCAATATCTTTAACAAAATACTGTGCACAAGAATGAACCATAATTACTGAAAAGCAAGCTATAACCCTTAAGACATCCAGGTAAACTATTCTATTACTTTTTGTCATTTTATTTCCCCCTCAATCAAGCTATATTATATAATGTTTTTTGACAATATGTCAATAATTTTTAAGAATTTTGTTAAATATAAAACAATTCATTACAAATTATTTCTTCAGCTTGATTTTTAATAGTGTTCATAGTTCCAACCCAATAAAGCATATCTGTATTTTTCATTTCTTCGGTCAAATCACTATTATCTTTTAGTTGTTTAATAATTTGTTCAACCCTTAATGTAGCTTGTTCTTGAATATCTTTTAGATGAGTATTTAATGTACCATCTAAAAACATTATTGAATAGTCAGCTTTTTTATGCTTTTTTAGGTAGTTTAATCTCATTTTGCCATATTTATTAAGAGTTATATTTTCTTGTTTTGGCATTGTAATATTTGAAATATAATAATCACCCTCTAACTTTCTAATTCAGATAATTTTATCTTTTTTGCTAGATTGGATATATAAACGTCATTAGAATAGTTAAAGACCAGAAATGCGGTATCTTTTACAATTACTCTATGTGGCTCAATATAAGAGATATTGGTTTTCTCAATTTTTCTTATACTACCATTAACAAAAGTAGGAGTAACCTTTGAGAACTCACATATAAACTCTAGTCTTTTCTTTAAGTTTTCCTCAAATAGTAGTTCTTCTTTAATTATCTTCATTTCAAGCACCATCCTTTCTTTTTAGGATATTGGATGATGTTTTTTGGCAAAGAAAAAATCATCCAATTTACTTGAATGATTTTTAATCTATCTGTTAGTTCGAACAGATACGTCATTGGTGCGAGTGACGGAGTGAAAAAAATAAGTACACTTTCTGCCTCGTTTGATACGGCTTGTTAAATTTATAAA
>OIGD01002592.1_pt1 | contig 13697 bp, 8 predicted proteins | sample 1582211 | NCBI WGS metagenome assembly OIGD01 (sample SAMN04414078, study PRJEB24778) | human gut metagenome | material: faecal | host: Homo sapiens
TCCCTCATTGAATGGCGCTACAGGTTCCTGCCCTTTCACGTCGTCCATATTCTTACCGGTAGCCATCAACTTATATTCCGGGGTTCCCGGATAATAATATCCCCTGCCATTCTTCACCTGACTGTCATACTGGAAGCGATGCTTGACTCCTTTCGTTATACGGTAATCCTCGTTATCAAACAAGCAATACCAATGAAAACGATTGCCTACCCAAGGGCCTTTCTGCAATACCCCTCCGGCATCCTGCATGCCGCAGTACCATTGATGTACTCCGTTACCATACTCTTCGTCAGCACTCCTTGTCCGTACGGAAAACATATGTTCACTTTCATCAAAACCGCTTTTCTTCCACAATTCATCAAAAGACAACAGTCTGTAAGTCCCATAACTCACATCAGGATTCCTCCCCATTATAATACCTGCATAATACGCCGCTTTCTCATAACAGTCTTTCCAGTTAAGCGATTCATAACCTGCCACCTGTGTCTTCTCGAATGTATTCGAAACCGGATTAGTCAATATTTTCGTTCCTGCATTATAACTATAGGAAGGACCGGACTTCACAATCATCTTTTCTCCTGCCGGAAGCGCACCCGCCCCCATAGTGGCATACACTTTTGCCAGCAGGCCAATCGCAGTGCCCGCAGCGACATGTCCCTTTTGATATTCGGCATCCGTATTTTTATACATCATACCGGCTGCCTGCTCTAACAAACGTATAATCTCCGCATACACATCAGGAATAGGACGACGAGGCTGGTTATAGCTGGCTCCTTCACTGATAGCGACATCAAACAACGGAATTTCACCATATGCACGGGTCAGCAAGAAATAAGAGAATGCTTTCTGAAAATAAAGTTCTCCCAACGCATTCCGTTTTACTTTCTCATCCGCACCGGTTATTTCATTTACATAATGTATGGCTACGTTTGCCCGATGAATCAAATTATAACAACCCGTCCAAATAGAAGTCGCATACTCGTCCGCCTGAAAGTTTCCCGCTCCCAAATTACTGAAAGCCCAGTCCGGCCCGGTTATATAATCGGAATCAAGTTCCAGGCAACGTGGAAAACTACTATAACGGAACATATTGTTTCCCCATTTACTATATACTCCGGTCAGCCATAAATCTACAGCCGCATTATCATTGCCCAACTGGTCGGGACCGACAAAAGCATAAGGTTCCTCCTTCAAAAAGTCACTGCAAGAAGCCAGTCCCAGACTGCCCGTTGCCCAAAGACTTAAAACAACATACAATTTATATAATTTCATAATTCTATATCTTAATGGTCAGTTTAAAAATCGACTTTTAGTCCTAATGAGAATGTACGGCTGCTCGGATAAGAATATATATCCACACCACGCCGGGAAGTATCAGAACCGAAGGCGTTTACTTCAGGGTCAAACCAACTATATCCGGTAATGGTAAACAAGTTGGTAGCATTTCCATAAATATTGATAGAACTGATACCTTTAAACTTAGGTCTCCATGTATAACCGATACTAAGATTCTTCAACTTCAAATAAGAGCCGTCTTCCACGTAGCGATTTGAAATTAACATAGTCCGTTCATAACTATTCACCGCTTTAGGCCATTTGGCAGAAGCCCTATTTGCTTCTGTCCAACGAGTATTATAAGCATCTACAGGAATATTAGCCGTATTGCCCATCTTTACTTCCATCAGGTTACCATTAAAAATATCATTTCCCTGGCTTCCTTGCAGGAAAAAACTCAAAGTGAAATTCTTCCACCGGAAATTATTGGTTATACCATATACATAGTCAGGGTTCGTATCACCAATCACTACCCTGTCTGCATTCGTTATGGCAGGGTCATCGTCAAAATTCCGGTACTTTATTTCTCCTATCATACTCTTTCCTTTCGCACGGACACTTGGATCCGGGGAAGCCATGACTTCAGCCAGATTATTATAGAAACCATCTTCTACGTACCCGAAAATTGTTCCGATAGGATAGCCGTTACGCTGCAAGAATACATCATCCGCTTTATACCATAGTCTTGCGGAAAACTGGTCAGAATCAAGTCCGCCAACTTTATTTTTATTGAAAGATATATTGGCGTCGATGTCCCACTTCAAAGGAGTATTCCGCAATACATAGAATTTCCCGGAAATCTCCAGCCCTTCATTCGTCACATATCCCCTGTTCACCATCATACTTGAGAAACCGGTGCTGGAAGGTATTTTCACCTCCTGCAGCAAGTCGCGTGTTTTCTTATAATAATAATCCACAGTCAGGTTGACGCGATTATTAAAGAAGCCTATATCCAATCCGGCATTATACTGGGCAGTTGTCTCCCAATGCAAATCTTCCGCTACGGGACCACGCCATTCCACTTCTGCGAAACCGCTGCTGATAGCACCACCACTAAAAGGATAATTAGCAGGATTCAACATGGGCAAAGTCCGGTAACTTCCAATCCCCTGATTACCCGTCTCACCATAGCTGAGACGCAACTTCAAATTACTGAAAATATTCAGATTCTTAATAAATTTCTCTTCCGACAAACGCCATGCTACAGCTCCCGAAAGGAAGTTTGCCCATTTATTGTTTTCCGTGAATTTGCTGGAACCGTCAACACGATAAGATGCCGTAAAGATGTATTTATCCATCAACGTATAATTGATACGCCCCAAAAATGAAGCCAATGACGAATCCGTACGGTCGCTCTTCAATTTGCCGGGAAGTGTACCTAGGCTCATATCATATTCCTGAGTCAAATCACTGGGGAATCCCGTAGCCGACATCGATTTACTTCCATAGTCCCTCTTCTCGACAGTAAAACCGCCCACGGCATTAACGGAGTGGATTTTCTTGAATGTCTTATCGAAAGTAAACAATGACTCGGCAGTAATTCCCATACTCCAGTTGGTAGACTGTCCTGCCTTACCGTTTATATTATTAGCTTCGGAACCTTCTGATGTCCTGCGACCATAATACGTGCCGCGTTCCCTGTTTGTATAATTAATACCCAAGTTCTGACGGAATTTCAAGAACGGGAACAGCTTTATTTCCAAATAAGAAGAAGTAAATACATTATTGGACTTCAGGTTATCCTTTGCCGAGTTAATATAAGCATAAGGGTTGGATGCCAGCCAGCTCAATTCGTCCGAGTTCAGTGTCTCATCGTCACTCGGGTCATAAGTAGTCGGAAACACGAGCGCGGAACGGATAACTCCATAATCATTAGAGTTCGTCCGGGAAAAGTCGGTGTCCGTATGAGAAAAGCTGATATTCACTCCCATATCAAGCCAACTCTTAATCTTGCGCCCCATATTGGCACGAATCGAATAACGTGTAAAACCAGATTCCTTGATAATACCCTGTTGTTTCAGATAGTTGCCCGAGAACGAGTGCCAGCTACCGTTTCTGGAGCCACCGGACACACTGATATTATATTCTTGCGAGAAACCGTCCTGATAAATCAAATCCTGCCAATCGGCCACACCGACTTTCGTTGCATTGCCGTACTCATCCGTGTAAATGCCCGGATTCAGAAAATCTTCCGGTGCAGGATTGTACTTACCTTGAGACTTGTCGGAATTGCTATACGACCACTTTCCCGGATAAGGCAAAGAAGTGTATGCTTTTCCATGATACTTATAACTATTCTCTACTTGCTCATTCCTGTATAGCGCATATTGATAAGCATCCAATACATCTACGCGGTTAGCAATCCGGGAAAAAGAGAAATTAGCAGTAAACCTCACCTTATCCGCCCCCGGTTCTCCACGCCTGGTCGTAATCAATACAACACCGTTCGCACCACGTGAACCATAGATAGCCGTAGCCGACGCATCCTTCAAGACTTCAATTGACTGTATATCATGCGGATTGATAAATGCCAGAGGATTGGACTCATTATTTCCGGAATTGGCATCGCTGCTTGGTGTCCCCCCCGCGTCATAAGGTACGCCATCTACAATATACAAAGGCTGTGAATCCGTAGAAAAAGAGTTCGTACCACGAATCTGTATACTGATACCACCACCGGGAGCACCGTCACTTTGATTCACTACCACACCAGCTATTTTTCCCGCAAGTCCCTGGCTCAAATCCGCCGGATTTCCCCTCATCAAGTCATCCCCTTTGATTTGTGACACAGCGCCGGATAAGTCCCTCTTTTTCATCGTACCATAACCCACTACCACGACCTCATCCAATAATTCCGCGTCATCCGACAGCTCCACCTTTATTTGGGACTGCCCACTTTTCAAAGTTATTTCTTTCGATTTATAGCCGACAAAAGTAACGGACAATACAGCCTTTTCCGGCACACCGTTCAACGTAAACCGACCGTCTACATCGGTTATCGTACCTTTGGACGTACCTTTCACCACTACATTGGCGCCAATGACCGCCTCACCATTCTTATCGACAACCGTACCCTTAATTGTCCTACTCTGCTGTACAGCTTCATACTCCTCCGGTGCGATAGCCCGTACGTTCACTATTCCTCCGAATAACAACGCCAGACAAGCCCCTGTTATCAACATATTCTTATGAAAATTCTTTTTCATATATATCAAATTAAATGTTAACCTTTAAAATTTGCCATTTCTTTTCACACCGCAACTATTTTTTCTCCTTGAGATTCAAGGATTTCAGTTTGACTACTCCCGCTTTTGTTGCACTGATACCCAAACCGTCAACAGAATTTTTATATGCCGGTTCCAGTTCAAGAACAGCTTTCTTTTTTCCTGCAGGAACCTTAACCTTGGATTTAATTTTCTGATCTTTATCATCTTTAGCGGAATAAGTTGCCATAAACATGACATCCATAGGCAAAGCCTCCTCAAACTCAATCACAATACAATCATATGCCGAGCAATCCAGGCGGGACAGCCACCATCCGCCTCCCTGCCAATTTTTAGTAAAAGTAATGGTTGCTGTTTCCGCATCAAACTGTGCTTCCCCCCAAGATTTAAACTTTTTGGTTTCCACATTGTAATCTTTCGCCCACACTGATGATACAGTTAAAAGCAAAAGTACGGCAATTAATAAATTTTTCTTCATAATACATCGTTTTATTAAGATTAATAAAAAAGTTATCGTTTCATTTCTTCCAAAACCAGAGATTTCACACAAACCGTACCCGGTTTCGAACCACTGATACCCAGACCGTCTATGGATTTCTTATAAGTAATATCCAACATAATCGCCGCCTCTTTTTTTCCGGCAGGAATTGTAACCTTAGATTTGAGTTTCTCATTTCTTTCATCCTTCGCCGAATAGATGACTATGAACACGACATCCATGGGCAAAACCTCCCGAAACTCAATCCGTGCGGATTCATATTCCGAACAATCCTGCGCCAACCACCAGCCACCACCCTGCCACTTCTGTGTCCATGTTATTTTCATGCCTTCCATGTCAAATTGTGTATTTCCCCAGGGCTGAAAGTCTTTTGTCAATACATTAAAGTCCTTTCCGCATACGGAAGATGCTATCATAAAAGAAGTTGCAGCTATTAATAGTTTTCGTTTCATATCCTGTTATTTAATTCCGGTTTCCTATTTTGATACCTGTATCCATAGTTTATTTCGATAGCAAATATAGAGAGAGGGCAGCCCTCCCTCTTTCTCCAAATGAGTTTCAGGCTGTCCTTTTTGTATCTTGATACATTTGCGCTACTATCCTGATACATTTCGGAATATCAGAAACGACCGGAAAGGGATTTCCGATTCCTAATTTTCATATCTTTGCAAAAAACGAATCAATCCATATGAAAAAACATCTCTTATCTGCATTGTTTTGTCTATTTGTCCTAACGTTGCAAGCTAGCGAAAGACTTAATTTCCGTACCTTTGATGTAAAATCCGGTATAGCTGACAACTATGTGCAATCTATCCTGTGCGACAGATACGGTTTTATGTGGTTCTCCACTCTCAACGGGTTAAGCAGATATGACGGCTATCAATTCTAGACATACACCACCACACAACTGGGAGCCTACAACAACGACATTGAATTTACAGCGGAAGACGCTTCGGGCACAATCTGGATAAAAACTCCCAAATCTTACTATTTCTATAATCGCGAGAAGGATGAAATTGATGATCACATAACTCCTATACTGGAACAATTCGGAATATATGGAACTCCAGACAACTTATATATAGATAAAGACCTGAATTTATGGTGCACAGTCAATTCCACCCTCTATTATTATGTATTCAGGCAAAAAGAACTTTATACTTTATCTCTTCCTCAAAATTGCCAGGTGCTGCAAATCGACTGTTACCAGTCAAACGCTTATGTACTATTGTCGGACAGCTATATTTATCACATCGACTGGAGAGCGCAAAGCCTTTGCAAAGAAGTGCAGATTGTCCTGCCTCTCGGATGGAAACAACGAATGTACATAGACACCTTTTCCAGGCTTTGGCTTTATGTCCCCCATACCAAAGGAGTATGTTGTTATGACCCTAATGCCAAAGAATGGTTTTCTTTTCCCGGAGAAAAAGAAATTACCAACGAACTTATCACAGCCGTTATAGACGATGGAAAAGGGAATATATGGATTGGTACGGACAACAAGGGCATTTACATTAGTTATCATCAGGACGGAAAAGGATATGAGAGACTTAGCAAAGAAGTGGACAATCCATTTTCATTGCCCAACAATCATATCTGTTGTTTTTATAAAGACCATTCGGACATAATGTGGGTAGGTACAAGCAAATTGGGAGCCACCTTCACAAGTCTGCACAATGTCACATTTGAAACCTGCCGGTTGCCCCAGCAAGAAGATGTAAGTTGCCTTGTGGAAGACAAAGACGGAAATCTATGGCTGGGATTTGACGGGGAAGGACTGGCTTACTATGACAGGAAAAAAAACAACTATACTTTCATTTCGAAAAAACAGGATGCTATCCCTTCCGATATAATTGTATGTTCATATAAGGATTCAAAAGGACGGCTTTGGTTCGGCAGCTACGGCAACGGGGCGTTCTATGAGCAAAATGGAAAATTCAGCAAAGTGGCAACTACATATGAACAAAAATATTCTATCGATTATGTCCGCTGCATCACAGAAGACAAATATGGGAACATTTGGTTGGGAACCATCATGAACGGAATCTACTGTCTGGATAATACCGGAAATATAACGCCTTATACTATGGAAAAAACCGGAATGCTCACCAACAGTATCACCACATTCTCGTGTGCGGACGGAATCAATCTCTATATAGGAACCAGTAGCGGACTGTATTGCATGAACACTGAAACCAAAGAAATATCGCTCCTGGAAAACAACAATTCAGCTTCAAATTTATTTGAAGAAGTACACATCAACTGTATTTATCAGGATACAAGGGGGCTTTTATGGATTGGCACCCGGAAAGGTATGGATGTATATAACAAAAATACAAAAGAACGAATTCATTTGTCTACCAAAAACGGATTGTCTCATGATTATATACGGGCAATCACTGAAGATAAAGAAAAAAACATATGGGTTACTACCGACCATGGCGTGACAAACATCATAGCGACCAACTCACCGGAACCTTCGTCCAAATTTCTCTGTTATCCTTATTTTGAGGAAGACGGAATAGGAAATATGGCTTTTAACAATCATTCCATTACTTGTACTCAACAAGGTGAAATCCTGATGGGGGGCTCTGGGGGCTATCTGCGTATCAATCCACGTTTCATAAACTACCGTCATGAAAGCCATCCGGTTATATATACCAGTCTTTACCTCGCCAACCAGCGCATGGAAGTAGGCAGCAAAAACAGTAGCGGACGTATATTACTAAACAAAAATATCCAATTGCTGAATGAAATAACGATGGACTATTCCGACAGTAACTTTGCATTAGAGGTTTCTTCCATGGACTACAACTCCTTGCATAAATTACAATATGCTTATCGTCTGAACAAGGACGAAGAGTGGGTTAAACTGGAAGGAAACCGGATTTACTTTAATAAGCTTTCTCCCGGAACCTATCAATTGGAAGTAAAAGTATACGAGAATAATAACAGTTATAAGAACAGTAAAGCCAGTTGCCTTACGATACATGTCTTACCTCCTTTTTGGTTGTCCGTTCCGGCATATATAGGCTATACCCTACTTCTAGCAGGTGTTATCATTTTCTTCTTCCTGAAAATGAAACGTAAGCACATCCGCAACCTTAGCCAGCAAAAGCGTGAGATGGAGATAATCCAGCAACATGAGATGGATGAAGCCAAAATGCGCTTTTTCACGAATGTCAGTCATGATTTACGCACTCCTTTATCGTTGATAATCATTCCTTTAGAAAAATTGTTGTCTTCTAATCTGGAGAAAGGAGTAAAAGAAGAGCTGGAACTGATACACCGAAATTCGGAAACTCTTTTAAATGAAGTAAACCAATTGCTCGATTTCCGGAAATTAGACCAACAGAAAACGCAGTTAATGCTTTCCCACGGTAATCTTTCGGACTTCGTAAAAGAAGTATGCGGTTCCTTTATCCCACAAGCCGTCAAAAAAGGCATAAACATCCGTCTACACATAAACGAAACGAAAATGGATATGGATTTTGACCGTAACAAGATACAGCGTATCCTGCTTAACCTTTTATCCAATGCTGTAAAATACAATTACGAGAATGGAGAAGTCATCGTTGCACTGGACAAGATAACAGCCAATGGAACAGAGAACGCACAAATACAGGTTGCCGATACCGGTATCGGCATTAAAGATGAAAATAAAGATAAAATATTCGACCGTTTTTTTCAAGAACAACATTCTACCACTACCTATATAGGAAACGGTATCGGTCTACATATTGTGAAAGAGTATGTCACTATGCATCACGGGACAATCACGGTGGAAAACCATATTCCTCAAGGGACGATATTTACCATCACTCTTCCTGTCACCCACAATTATGCAGTCAATGATGAAAAACAAGACGAGGCTGAAATCCGGGAAAAAGCAGTTGATGAGGTGTCCGACACAACAGATACTCATAAAACTTCCCTATTAATAGTTGAAGACAATGACGATTTTCGTAACTTTCTTATCAACTGCCTTAAAGGCACTTATCAAGTATTTGACGCACCCAATGGAAAAGAGGCATTGGAAATACTTGCCCATCAATCCATACAGATTGTCATCAGCGATGTTATGATGCCCGAAATGGATGGAATGGAACTATGTCGTAAAATAAAGACAGACATCCGTTATTCTCATATCCCTGTAATTCTACTAACGGCACGCACAGCCGACGAACATGAATTAAGCGGATTAAAAGAAGGAGCGGACGATTACATTACTAAGCCATTCAATTTGGAAATACTTCTTCTGCGTATTCAAAAGATACTAAAATGGACGAAAAACAACCACGAGAAGTTCAAAACCATTGACATATCTCCGAGTGAAATAACCGTAAGTTCCCTGGACGAACAACTCATAGAAAAAGCGATCCGTGCAGTTGAAGAAAATATGGATAATTCCGAATTTTCTGTTGAAGAACTAAGTTCTTATGTAGGGATGAGCCGCGGACATCTTTATAAGAAACTAATAATGATTACCGGCAAATCTCCTCTTGAGTTTATACGAATACTACGTGTCAAACGCGGAAAACAACTGTTGGAGCAAAGTCAGCTGAATGTTTCCCAAATAGCTTATCAAATAGGACTTTCTCCCAAGCAGTTTGCAAAATATTTCAAGGAAGAGTTCGGATATGTGCCTTCCGAATACATAAAAAATAACAATACAAACTAAATACAAGTTTTACTCTTCCACTTTTTCTCTGCCTGATAGACTCCAAAAATAATGCAACCTGCTCCCAATAATGTAATCCATGTGATTTGTTCGTGAAGAATGATTATGGATGCCACCATTGTTACCAACGGATTGAGATAGATATAATTGGAGGCTCTAACGGTTCCCAACTGTTTCAATACCACATTCCAGAGGACATAACAAACCAAGGATGCCAGGACGGCCAGAAATAAGAGATTGGATAATACAACCGGTTTTAAAAGTACATCGAAATCCGGTTGCAGCGGATGAAGAAGAAAGGCGGGAAGTATGGTCAATACTCCATAAAAGAATATTTTGCGGGTGATAAATACTGTGGGGTAACGCCCTGTCATTTTCTTTATCACCAAACTATAAAATGCCCACGACAGGGCGGCAAGTAAAGTGAGCAAATCCCCTACCGGAGATAATTTGAGTACAAAACTACCGTTGAAGACCACCAGTCCCACCCCGATTAAAGCTAATATGGAACCATAAATCAAACCTTTGGTGGCTTTTTCACTCTTATAAAAGAGAAGGGAGAGAATGGTAGTAAGCAAGGGAGCTGTGCAAATGATGAAAGCGACATTGGATGCTTGCGTAATTCCCAAAGCTGTATTCTCTGTAAAGAAATAGAGTGAACCACCGAAAAAACCTCCTGCCATCAACCAAAGTTCGTCTTTCCAATTACTCGTAAACAGACGTTTGGGAGAAATCACCCAAATGCCCAGATAGGCAATGAGAAAACGATAGAAGAATATCTCCTGTGGGGTCAGTCCGTGATTAATCAATACTTTGGTTGATATGAAAGTCAATCCCCAGATAGCAACTACAAGTATCGCAATCAGATGGTAATATCCATGCTTCAATTCCATAATGGTGGTGATGTTTGTTTAATAGAGTGCAAAGATAGCGAGAAGTTATGGAATGTTTGTTTGGAGAAGTAACAAAAAGCCCGTACCTTTGTTTATGTTCAAAGAAAGTTCCTAAAATAAGGTATAAGTTATGGAAAAATATATAGCACCGGACAGGAAACGTATCCCATACGGCATGATGAACTTTGCAGTAATCCGCCGCGACGACTGTTATTATGTAGACAAAACCCGGTTTATACCCATGATAGAAGAGGCGGACAAGTTTTTCTTCTTTATTCGTCCGCGCCGTTTCGGCAAAAGCCTCACAGTAAATATGTTGCAGCACTATTACGATATACTTGCCAAGGATAAATTCGAAGCGCTGTTTAGCGATCTTTACATCGGAAAGCACCCTACGCGCGACCGAAACAGCTATCTGGTACTATACCTCAACTTCTCCGGAATAGTAGGCGAACTGCACAACTACCGCAAAGGACTGGACGCGCATTGCCAAACAATGTTCGACTATTTCTGTGACATTTACGCCGACTATCTCCCCAAAGGCATCAAGGAAGAACTCGACAAAAAAGAAGGAGCTGTCGAACAATTTGAATACCTGTTCACAGAATGTAATAAGACCAACCAACGTATTTACCTCTTTATTGACGAATACGACCATTTCACCAATGCCATCCTCTCGGATATAGAAAGCCTGCATCGCTATACGGACGAAACACATGGCGAAGGTTATCTGCGCGCCTTTTTCAATAAAATCAAAGCCGGAACCTATTCCAGCATCGAGCGTTGTTTCATCACCGGCGTAAGCCCCGTGACAATGGACGACCTCACAAGTGGTTTCAATATCGGAACCAACTACTCGCTCACACCGGAATTCAACGAGATGATAGGTTTCACGGAAGAAGAAGTGCGCCAAATGCTCACTTACTATTCCACCACCAGTCCATTCAACCACAGTGTGGACGAACTGATAGAAATAATGAAACCTTGGTATGACAACTACTGCTTTGCGGAAGAATGTTATGGTGAAACCACTATGTACAACTCCAATATGGTGCTCTACTTCGTCAAGAATTATATTCAACGAGGCAAAGCCCCCCGAGATATGGTAGAAGATAATATTCGCATTGATTACGAAAAATTACGTATGCTCATCCGGAAGGACAAAGAGTTTGCCCATGATGCCTCCATCATACAAACATTGGTGAGCGAAGGTTACGTCACCGGAGAACTGAAAAAAGGTTTTCCTGCCATCAATATCACCAATCCCGACAACTTTGTGAGCCTGCTCTACTATTTCGGTATGCTCACCATTAGCGGCACGTATAAAGGAAAGACCAAACTCACCATCCCTAATCAGGTAGTCCGCGAACAAATCTACACTTATCTGCTAAGTACCTATAACGAAGCCGAACTCAATTTCAGTAGTTACGAAAAAAACGAACTTGCCAGTGCTCTTGCCTACGATGGCGATTGGAAAGCCTATTTCGGTTATATTGCTGACTGCCTGAAACACTACACTTCCCAGCGCGACAAGCAGAAAGGTGAATTTTTTGTCCACGGCTTTACGCTTGCCATGACGGCACAAAACCGTTTCTACCGTCCCATTTCCGAACAGGACACACAGGCAGGTTATGTCGATATTTTCCTCTGTCCGCTACTGGATATCTATTCCGACATGAAGCACAGCTACATTGTGGAACTGAAGTATGCCAAGTATAAAGATCCCGAAAGCCGCGTGGAAGAACTACGACTGGAAGCTATTGACCAAGCGAATCGTTATGCTGACACTGATACGGTAAAGAGAGCAGTCGGCACTACACAGCTTCATAAGATTGTGGTTGTATACAAAGGAATGGATATGCCGATATGTGAAGAGGTTTAACAGATAGGCTAACAATATGAAAAGATCAATAAAACGTTTGCCCAAACGCACGCAAGAAGAGTTGGCAGTGTTGCAAGAATTGATATTGTCGAATCTTACGAATGTGCGTATGATTATCTTGTATGGAAGTTATGCACGGGGAAAATATGTCATTTGGGATGAAACATACGACGAACGTGGAGGGACTACTTACTACCAAAGTGATTTGGATATTCTGGTGATATGTGATACGAGAGACGCAAATAAAGCAGAGAGGCATGCGCGCGAGGTGATCGTTCCTAAATATGATACAAGAATGGAAGGAAAGCGGCATCCGGCACCGCCTAGTATTATTGTAGAAAACCCGACGACCATTAATCGAGCTATAAGAAGGAAGCATTATTTCTTCTATGAGATTATAAAAGACGGTATTCTGTTGTATAACGACGGCACGTTTCAGATTGGCAAACCGGAGAAATTACCGTATCGGGAGATTAAGCAATATGCAGAGGAAGAATATGCAGAATGTTTTCCTTTAGCAGAAGGATTCTTAAGACATGGACATTTGGATAAAGAAGAAGAGAATTATAAACTAGGTTCATTTGAATTACATCAAGCCTGCGAACGTTACTACAAAACGTTTACGCTCGTGTATAGCGGCATTCGCCCTAAATCTCATGAATTGAAAGTGCTGGGAGCAATGGTCAGGAGCTGTTCACGAGAATTCGCAAATGTGTTTCCAACTCATACTTTCGAAGATAATAAAGCATTTGATAAATTATGCAGAGCATATATCGAAGCCCGATATAATCGACTGTTCACCGTTAGCAAAGAGCAATACGAGTATATGCTGGCACGAACAGAGGTGCTCCGCGAAGTAACTATTCGGGAATGTGCCGCACGCATGGCGTATTACGATGAGATGATAGAAAAAGAAGAGAAAGAGAAGATATAAACTGTATATTGTAAAAATGAATAATTACCCTCATCACAGATAGCTGTAATGAGGGTAATCACGTTAAAAAGAGAGTTTCTACACATCTCCTTAATATCAATTTCTACATGAGAAACTATCGCAATTACATACTTTATTTAGTCACCTTGTAAGTTCCACTTCCATACTCCTTTGACTTCACCTCTCCAGGAAGAGTTACGGTAGCGGTAACACCCTTAGGAATGGTGAATTCCCAAATCCAGGTATCTC
>OIGD01002594.1_pt1 | contig 13671 bp, 9 predicted proteins | sample 1582211 | NCBI WGS metagenome assembly OIGD01 (sample SAMN04414078, study PRJEB24778) | human gut metagenome | material: faecal | host: Homo sapiens
CCCTATTTATGGATATGGTGCATTAATTTTAATAATAATTTTTAAGACACAAAATTGTATTTTAAAACTAATAATTTTAGAATAAATACTCAATTTTACGCTTACTTTTGCTTATTTTCTTGCTAAAAACATAATATTATTATATGATACAAATAGGTGAAGAAAAAATGAAAAACGTAGTTGTATTTGGCGGTGGGACTGGTTTGTCTCATATTTTAAAAGGACTAAAACTATTTCCAGTAAATGTAACCGCAATTATTTCTGTAAGTGATAATGGTTCATCAACTGGTATTTTAAAGAAAGAATTAAATATTCCAGCAATAGGGGACATTGGTACTGTTATGACTAGTATGGCTAATACTAATGAAGATGTTAAGAAACTACTTAAATATAGATTTAAAAATGGTAGTTTAGAAAATCATGCAGTAAAAAACTTTTTATTAGCAGCAATGTATGATATTAAAGGAAATTTAACTGATGCTGTTGAAGTGTTATGTAATTTATTAGATATTAAAGGAACTATTTTACCAATTAGTGATGATGTTATTGAAATAGTAGGGCATTATGATGATGGTAAAAAGATTGTTGGTGAAGAACAGATAACTAAGAATGGTGAACCGATTAAAGAACTTACTTATAATAAAAAGATTAAAGTAAATAAAAAGGTATTTACGGCGATAGATGAAGCAGATCTTATAATATTTAGTCCTGGTTCTTTATATACGAGTGTTCTTCCTCATTTAATTATTCCATCAGTTGCTGAGAGAATAAATAATAGTAAAGCAAAAACTATGTATGTTTGTAATTTATTTACTCAGCCAGGAGAAACAGATAATTTTGGGGTATCTGATCATTTAAAAGTATTAGAGAAATATGTTAGAGTAGATGCAGTTATAGCAAATAATGCTAAACTTCCTCGTAAAGAACTTAAAACATATATGACTAAAGAGCAGAAAGATCAGGTTAAGTTAGATACGAAAAAAGTTAAAGAGATGGGTACTCTACTTATTTCTGATGATATTTTTACTTTAGAAGATAATATTATAAGACATGATGCTTTGAAGACTGCTTATTTGATATTCTCTTATTTAATGAGGAGTGATAATAAGTGACGTTTACTACTCAGATAAAAGAAGAAATTACTAAAGAAGAAAATAATAATATTGAAGATTTAACATCCCTATGTACTTATTTAAAGTTTAATGCTACTTTAGAAGAGGATAAGATGACAGTTATGGTTGTTAATGCTTCAGTAGCAAGATGGATATTTAAGTTATTAAAAACTAACTATAATGTATTAATTAAACTAACAACAAGAACTATGAAAAGATTTAAAGCAAGAAATCTTTATATTTTAGAGGTTAAAGAGAAGTTAGATTTAATTTATAAAGATATTGATAATATATTTAAAGAAATTAATACATCTAGTGATGAAGAGAAGAAGGCTTTTTTAAAAGGAATGTTTCTTGCTTGTGGAAGTATTAATGATCCTAAGAAAAATCAATATCATTTAGAGTTTTTAGTAAAAGAAGATGATGATGCTAAATTAATAGATGATTTACTTAATAGTTTAAAGATTAAAAGTAAAGTGTTAAAAAGAGATCGAGAGTATATGGTATATGTTAAATCTAGTGAGAATATTTCTGATTTTATTAAGTATTTAGGAGCATTTAATGCGTTATTTTATTTTGAAGATATTAGAATATATAAGGACCATAAGAATATGGTTAATAGATTAAATAATTGTGAGCAGGCTAACGTAGAAAGAACTTTAAAATCTAGTAAAACTATATTAGATAATATTAAATATTTAGAAGATAATGATTTATTAATGCTATTAGATGATAGAAGCAAAGAAATAATAGAATATAAGAAGAAATATCCAGATACTAGTTTAGGAGAACTAGCAGAGATTATTACAATGGAGACCAATAAATCAATAACAAAGTCAGGGATTAATCATCACTTTAGAAAGATTAATGCCTTAGTTAAAAAAGCAAAAGAAAACCACGAATAGGTGGTTTTTATGTTGAAAAAAACTTTATATTATTTTATAATTTAATTTAGAGGATAGGTGCTTAATATGGAAGAATTAGAAAAGAATATTAATAAAAGAAAAATATACATAAGTTTATTAGTCTCTGTTATATGTATAATAAGTGTTTCTTATGCTTTTTTTGTATTATATTTAAGACAAACTGATAATAACGCAGTAACAGCATTATCATGTTTTACTTCAACTTTAACAGAAGAAAATAGTGCGATAAACTTATCTAATGAGTTTCCAATAAAAGATGAAGATGGATTAAAAAAGACACCATTTACATTTAAAATTACTAATAACTGTAATAACTATGTAAAAGCATATATTACAATAGATCCTTTAAAAGAAGGAACAGCTAACTATATTCTTAGTAAATATATGAAAGCAAATATATCTACTAAAGGCTCAACCGATGGTACATCACTTATAATTGGAACTCAAAATACTAAAGTACTTGATAATAAACATAACGGATATATTGTTAAAGAAGTAGGATTAAACTCTAAAGAAAGCAAAGAATTTGATTTAAGACTATGGATAGATTATGATACGACTAAAGAACAAGCGGCAGGTATGACGTATTTAAGTCAAGTGGTTATTGTTACAGAGCCAGGTATAGATAATACACTTGCTGGAACAGTATTGAGGAATAATAAAGTACAAACACCACTTACAACACCGGGAGCAGCAGTATCTACTGCTGATGAAGCATTACTTGCATCTGCAGAAGATGATTATGGTACATCTTATTACTTTAGAGGTGCAGTTAAAAATAACTATGTAGAGTTTGCTAATAAGTGTTGGAGAATAGTAAGAGTTAGTGGAGATGGTTCAGTAAAACTTATCTTACACAATGATAATCCAACTGGAGTTGCTAATCCTTGTGATGCTGCAAATAATAGTGCTAGTGCAGCATTTGCTAGATACTCTGGTGAAACATATAAAAGTGCATTTAATACAAACTCTAATGATAATGCTTATGTAGGATTTAAGTATGGTACTGTTGGTGCTAGTGATTATGCAAGTGCACATGCAAATACTAATAAGAGTACAATACTAACTAATTTAGAGACATGGTATACAAATAATTTAAAAGATTATGCTGATGCAATCGCTGATACTGTATGGTGCAATTATAAAACAAATGTAACAGATACAACATATGATCCATATGGCTGGAATCCAAATGGTTTAGGATATGGTACAAATATAACATATTATGGGGCTTCACAAAGATTATTAAGTGCAAGTAATCATGCTGGTGGCACTGGTCCAGGTTTAAAATGTAACGGAGAATTAAGTAAAATAAATTCAAAAGTAGGTTTAATCACAGCAGATGAGTTAGCATATGCTGGATACGCTTATGGTAGTGGTAATACTACAACATATTTACAAGAAAATGCTACGGATACTTATTGGTGGTCTTTGTCGCCTTACTACTTCAATGGCGGCCTCGCTGGCGTTTGGGGCGTTTACGGCAGCGATGGCTCCTTCGGCGACAGCGGCGTGGGTTACACCTACGGGGTTCGCCCTTCGATTTCTCTTAAGTCGACGACCAACGTAACTGGAGAAGGTACCAGTAGTTCCCCATTCATAATAAGTATGTAAACGGGGCGAAGAATTATAAGGTCGAAATCGTCAGTCGCAGATGCCTTTGAGAAACCCTTCGAGGAACCAACAGACAGGCGAGAGAGATAAATAATGAAAGTAGAGGTTTTGGTACGTTAACGGCAGCAATGGTGGCTTCGACAACTATTTCAATTTCTGGTGGTTCTGGCACCTCAGAAGACATATATATTATTAAGTGATAGGTTTAATGCCTATCTTTTTTAGTGCAAAAGAAAAAGACTACAAGTCTAAAATCTCATAGTCTCTAGCTTTATTATTAATTTCTGAGTCTTTAATAGTTTCTTCTAAACCTAAGTTTGTATTAGTTCCTAAGTCGTCTTCTAAATCAATTAATTTAAGTATTTCTTCAAATGTTGTCTCACCACTTACAACTTTAGCAAGTCCATCTTGAAGCATTGTAATAGTTCCTGATTTATAAACTAGCTTTCTTAATTCTGGTTTATCTGCATTTCTAATTATCGCATCTCTTATTTCTTGATTTATTAAAAGTACTTCATGAATAGCAATACGACCAGCATAACCTTGATGACAATATTCACAACCATGCGGTTCATAAATTTCTTTAACATCTATATTAAGTGCTTCTTTAAATACTTTTTGTTCATAATCAGTTGCAGTTCTACTAGTTCTACAATGCTTACAAAGTCTTCTTGCAAGTTTTTGAGAAATAATACCAGTAAGTGCTGCACCAAGTAAGTATCTTTCAACAGACATATCTGTTAAACGTTCAATAGTATTTAACGAGTTATTAGTGTGGATAGTAGAAAGTACTAAGTGCCCGGTAATAGATGCTCTAACGGCAATTCTAGCAGTTTCATCATCACGAATTTCACCAATCATTATAATATCTGGGTCTTGTCTTAAAATACTTCTTAATACATTGGCAAAGGTAAGCCCAATTTCAGAAATAACTTGAACTTGGTTGATACCTTCAATATTCATTTCTATCGGATCTTCTACAGTAATAATATTTCGATCTTCTGTATTTAATCTTTGAAGAATAGAGTAAACAGTTGTAGATTTACCTGTACCAGTAGCACCAGTAACTAAAATAATACCATTTGGTTCATTTATCATTTTAATAACTTTATTATAATTTTCTTTATTAAAATCTAATTCCTCAATACCAGCACTACTCATTGAGTAATCCAAAATACGAATAACAATTTTTTCACCTAAATTAGTTGGTAGGGAAGAAACACGCAAATCCACATTAACATTTTCAAGTTTATTCTTAATTGCACCATCTTGTGGAATACGTGACTCCGTAATATTCATACCTGCTATAATTTTAATTCTTGTAATCATGTTCTTTTGAATATATAATGGAACATGACTATAATCCATAAGTGATCCATCAATACGCATTCTAATTCTAAGACCTTTTTCATAAGGGTCAAAGTGAATATCTGATGCTTTTCTTTTTATTCCGTCTAAAATTATATTATTAACAATATCTGTAATAGGTACTTCTTCATAATTAAAGTTTACAAGATCATTATTTGGTGCAGAAAGCTGACTTGCATCTAACATAACTTCATCTTTTTTTTGTGACTCGTCCATCTTTCCACCACCTTTTATTCTAAAATAATTATAGCAGTAAATCACATCTTAAGCAAGAGCACACTTGATAATTTCAAAAAAATAATATATAATAACCTTAGTTTTCAGGGAAACTGAGGAGTAATATTTATTTTGTTTATAGAGAGTTAACATTTGGTGCAAGTTAATAATAAAAAAGTATGAAGGTTGCAGTGGAGAAAAATCGTTAATATGCGTTAAATATCTAAAGAATAACAATAGTTATAAAAGTAAGGTGGTACCGTGAATTATCTCACCCTTACGTTTATAACTATTTTTTTAAAGAAAGGGATTGATAAAAATGTATCGTGAATTTGAAGAATTTGTTTTTAATAATTATGATTTTAATGAACCAGCAATAAAAAGAAAATACTATCACTCAAAAAGAGTAAGTACTATTTCTAAAAAGATAGCAGAGAACCTTGCCTGGCCACTGGAAGACATTAAATTAGCAACTCAAATTGGTTTACTTCATGACATTGGTAGATTTGATGAATGGACAATGTATAAATGCTTTAATAAATATATGGACCACGGATCATACGGAGCATATCTCCTAAATAAAGAAGAATATGAAAAAATGTTTAACATTAAATCATATGATAAACAAGAAGTGCTAGATGCTGTTTACTACCATAATAAATTAAAACTTCCAGCATCACTAAAAGATAATAAATTTTGCAAACTTATAAGGGATGCTGATAAACTTGATATTATCTATCAGTTAAGTCAAAGAGAAATCGTCATGGAAAATAACACTCACGTCATTAGTAAAGAAGTTTTCAAAGAATTTAACAAAGGCACAACTATTACAAACAAACATGTAAAAACATATGCTGATAAAGTTCTAAGCATTCTTGCACTCGTCTATGATATCAACTATGCTTACACACTAGAACTACTAAAAAACTTTAACTACATAAATAAAATATATGATAATTTAGAAAACAAAGAGTTTTACAAAGACTACTTTGATAAAATAAACAAATACATAGAAAAGAGGTAAATTATGTTAGATACTAAATATAATCATGAAGAAGTTGAAAAGGGAAAATATTCATTTTGGCAAAGTAAGGGATACTTTAAAAGTGGAGATAAAACTAAAAAACCTTATTGCATAGTGCTTCCACCACCAAATGTTACTGGCGTTTTACACTTAGGTCATGCTTGGGATGTTGCGTTGCAAGATGCAATTATCAGATATAAAAGAATGGAAGGATATGACTGTTTGTGGCTTCCTGGAATGGATCACGCTGCTATAGCAACAGAGGCTAAAGTAGTTGCTCGTCTTAAAGAACAAGGAAAAGAAAAATACCTAATAGGACGTGACGCTTTCCTAAACGAATGCTGGAAATGGACTAATGAACACGCTGACGTAATTCGAAATCAGTGGGCCTCTTTAGGTGTATCCCTGGATTACTCTAAAGAACGTTTCACTCTAGACAAAGGAATTGAAAAAGCCGTTCAAAAGGTATTTATTGACTACTATAACGAAGGACTTATCTATAGAGGCGAAAAACTAATTAACTGGGATCCTGTAGCAATGACTGCTTTATCAAATGAAGAAGTAGTATATAAAGAAGAAGAAAGTGCATACTACCATATCAAATACTACCTAGAAGATGATAGTAACTATGTTGTAGTAGCAACAACAAGACCAGAGACTCTATTTGGTGATACCGCTGTAGCAGTTAATGCAAATGACGAAAGATATAAAGACTTCATTGGTAAAAATGTTAAATTACCACTTACAAATAGATTAATTCCTATTATAACTGATGAGCATGCTGATATGACTAAAGGAACTGGTGCAGTTAAAATAACCCCAGCGTCAGATCCTAACGACTTTGAAGTAGGTCTTCGTCATAATTTACCAAGAATTATCATTATGAATGATGATGCTACTATGAATAGTGAGTGTGGTAAATATGAAGGCCTAACAAGAGAAACATGCCGCAAAGAAGTAGTAAAAGAACTAAAAACACTAGGCTTACTAATTAAAACTGAACCAATCAAACACGAAGTAGGTCACTCTGAAAGAACAGGCGTTATTATTGAACCAATGATTAAAAAACAATGGTTTGTTAAAATGAGACCCCTAGCAGATAAAGTTTTAGAACTTCAAAAAAACTCAAAGACTAAAGTTCATTTTGTTCCTTCAAGATACGAAAAAACAATGAATCACTGGATGGAGATTACTTATGATTGGTGCATATCTCGTCAGTTATGGTGGGGACACCGAATTCCAGCATGGTATAAAGGCGATGAAGTTTTCGTTGGTGTAAATCCTCCAGAAAAAGAAGACTGGACTCCAGATCCTGACGTATTAGACACTTGGTTTTCAAGTGCATTATGGCCTTTTGCAACTCTAGGATGGCCAGATAACACTGAAGACTTACAAAGATACTACCCAAACAACACATTAGTTACTGGTTATGACATTATCCCATTCTGGGTAAATAGAATGACTTTCCAAGGAGAAAAGTTACTAGGAAAAAGACCATTTGAACACTGCCTAATCCATGGACTTATCAGAGATAAACAAGGAAGAAAATTCTCAAAAAGTTTAGGTAATGGTATTGACCCATTTGACATGGTTAAACTATATGGAGCAGATGCCCTAAGATATTATTTAGTAAGTGATGTAGCACCTGGAACTGATATGCGTTTTGACGAAGAAAAAATTAAAGCAGCTTGGAATTACATCAATAAAATTTGGAACGCATCAAGATTCGTACTATCTAGCACTAGCACTTTAAAAGAAATAAATCTAGAAAACCTAAAACCAGAAGATAAATGGATCCTAACAAAATACGAAAAGACAATCGAAAAAACTAAAAAATACATGGATAAGTTTGAATTTAATAATGCCTGTGCTGCTATCTATGATTTCTCATGGAACTACTTCTGCGATTACTATATTGAAATGGCAAAATATACATCTGAAGATGTAACAACTAAGTCAGTTCTAATTACAGTTCTAACTGGCATTTTAAAACTTCTTCATCCATTCATGCCATACGTAACTGAAGAAATATATCAAATGCTTCCAGTAAAAGATGATGAATCAATCATGATTTCTAAATATCCAAAACATAACAAAAAATATGTCTTTACACTTGAAGAAGAAATCGTAGATGATGAAATTGAATTCATTAAAAACTTTAGAAATATAAAAGCCGAAAACGCGATGACTAAAGATTTAAAAGTAATGTTTGATACAACAGACGATAACAACCTAATCGTTAAAATGCTTAAACTAGATGATAACCTAGTAAAAGAACCTTTAGGTATCAAATCATACAAAGTATTCTCTAGTAAAATAAAAGCGACTATCTTCTTCGAAAAACTAGAAACCGAAAAAGACATCGAAGCTAAAAAAACTGCTATTAAAATACTAGAAGCTTCTATCCTAAGAAGAGAAACCCTTCTAGCAAACGAAAACTATGTAAATAAAGCACCAGCGAAAATAGTTGAACTAGATAGACAAAAACTAGAAGAAGAAAAGAAAAAATTAGAAGAACTAAGAAGGTAAGACAAAACTTGCCTTTTTATTATATAATTATAGTAGGAGAGTCCTATGAAAATAACTAAAAATAAAAATTTAAAAGATTATAACACTTACAAACTAAACGCTATATGTAAAACATTTATTGAAATAGATGCTGAAGAAGAACTAATAAAATTAATAAACAACATTAAAGAACCATACAAAATAATTGGTAATGGTTCAAACCTTATCTTACCAGAATACATAAAGGGAATTATTATTCATCTAAACTTAAAAGATATTTATATAAAGAATAATGAAATAACAGCATCATCTGGGGTTTTACTACCAAATCTTGTAAATAAAACTATCAATAATAACCTAACTGGTCTAGAGTGGGCTTCTGGTATCCCAGCAAGTTTAGGTGGTGCTATCATGAATAACGCTGGAGCATACAAGCATAGCATCCTAGACTACATAACTAAAATCAAAGTATTAGAAAATAATCAAATAAAAGAAATAACTAAAGATGAAATCAAAGCATCTCATCATCAAACAAATCTAAAAAACAAAAATATTATAATTTTAAGTGCAACATTAAAACTAGAAAAAGGTAATAAAGAAGAATCACTAAACTTAATAAAAGAGTACACTCAAAAAAGAATTAACTCTCAGCCCATAAATTACCCATCAGCCGGAAGTGTTTTTCAAAATCCAGAAGGTGATTATGCTGGAAAAATAATTGAAAGTCTCGGTCTAAAAAATTTTCATATTAAAGATGCATATATAAGCGAAAAACACGCGAACTTCATAATAAATAAAGGCAGTGCAACTTCTAAAGACATCCTTGAATTAATAAAAATTATCAAAGATCAATGTAAAAGAGAGTATAATATCAATCTAAAATTAGAACAAGAAATAATTAATGAAAGCCTGAAATAGAACGTTCGTTTGACTAAGACATAAAAATATGGTATAATCTAGCCAAATATGGGGGTTTTATAATGATAAGTAGAAAAGAATTACAATATGTATCCACACATACAAAAGATGTACCATTTCCAGGAATAAACTATGCTGCTGAAGTTATGGAAAATTTACATGCGGCATTTAAAGCCTACGAACAAAAATATCAAGACAAAAGTTATAATTTCATCTTAAGTAATGGAGAAGAATTTACTTTTGAAATTCTGGCTAAAAACATTGCTCACCTTCTAGGTATTAACTATAAAGGCATTTTAAGTGATTATATGGAGCCAGTTAGATCAAATTTATTAGGAATAAAACCAGGAGAGAATGTAACTTCATATGACGTATTAAAAATAATTATTGATAGAGCAGAAGATATAATTAAACATGATGCAACTGATAAAAGCAGAACATTATTAAATTACTATAAAATAATGATTAGATGTATTGCTTTTTCTAAACTATCAACATTTGAAACTTTTGACTTTGGATGCATCAACTTTAATAAAGAAATATATCATGGTAAAGGGTTAACATTTCAAGGCGCAAGTACCAAATTCCTTTTTACACCAAGTGATGAAACCATAACACCATACTTTATGATGGGATTAAAGCAAACAGATGAGGGCTTGTACATTCCCGAAACAATAATGGCCCCAGAAAACTTTAGTAGATACTTAATAGAACAAACTCTTTTGCTTCCAATTCAAGTAATTATATCAAATAATGATGAACTAAATAAAATATGTGCTACGCCATCAGAAAAATTAAGCCTATTAAACATGTATAAAAATCTGATTGAAGTCTACAAAACAAACAGCTTCATTGATGTATTTGCAGACTATGAAAGTACCCTAAGAGAAAACAAGAAAAGGGTAGTACATTAAAAAGAATTGACTAAACAATAAAAATAATCTAAAATAATATTAGAAATTTGTAAGAGACACATTTATTAAAACTAATCTTAAAGAGAGCCTATGCTGCTGTAATATAGGTAGATAAAGATGATAAATCCTCCTCTAAAAAAACAAACCGGGTAATTCCGTTATCAAAATTAAGTAAAAATAAGGATGGTACCGCATAACATATGCTCCTTTAAGTATCATCCTTTTTAATTAGAAAGAAGGATTAAGATGAAATTAAAAACAAACTTTTTCTATACGTTAAGAGAAAATGCTAAAGATGAAGATAGTACTAGTGGTAACCTACTTGTAAGAAGTGGTATGATTAAAAAAATAGGCGCAGGTATTTATATGTTCATGCCTTTAGGTTTACGCGCCTTTAATAATATTAAAAACATAATCAAAGAAGAAATGGATAATGCTGGAGCGCAAGAACTATTAATGCCAAGTTTAATTCCAGAAGAATACTACGAAGTATGTGGCAGAGTAGCATCACTAGGTAGCTCAATGTTCCACCTACAAGATAGATACTCTAAACCATACGTTTTAGGGCCTACCCATGAAGAATTATTTACCGTAGCTGCTAAAAATATGGTTAGAAGTTATAAAGACCTACCTTTTACAATCTATCAGCAAGCACCTAAATACCGTGATGAACCAAGGCCAAGATATGGACTTATCAGAGTTCGTGAGTTTACTATGAAAGATGCATACTCATTTGATAAAGACGAAGAAGGCCTAGACATTTCGTATCATAAGATGTTTGATGCTTACAAAAAGATTTTTGATCGTATTGGTTTAAACTATGCAATTGTTAAAGCAGATACTGGCGTAATGGGTGGATCATTATCAGAAGAATTCCAAGCAATAACAGACATTGGTGAAGACACTGTCGTACTATGTAATAAATGTGACTATTCATCAAACATTGAAGTATCAAAACATATTCCAGACGAGCCAATTAAAGAAGAACTAAAAGAAAAAGAATTAGTCGAAACTCCTCACATGCAAACAATTGAAGAAGTAACTAAGTTCTTAAATATTGATATCAAGAAAACAGTAAAAGCCCTTTTAATGAACATCGATGGAAAACTAACTATTTTCTTCGTAAGGGGAGATAGAACTCTAAATGAAACAAAAGTTACTAAGTTATTAAAATGTAATGAAATTAACTTTGCAGATGATGCTCTTATTAGTACATCTAATGCTTGTCCAGGCTTTACTGGTCCAATTAACCTAACTGGAGCACAAATCATCATCGATGAAGAAGTACTAAACATGACTAACTTTGTAGTAGGAGCTAACAAAGAAGGTTATCACTATATGAACGCTAACATCAATGACTTTACCTATGATATATCTGCAGACATCGTAAACGTTGAAGAGGGTGATACATGCCCAGTATGCGGTGGAAAACTATACTTTAAAAAAGGTATTGAAGTAGGTAATACATTCAAACTAGGAACCAAATATTCTGAAAAATTTGACTTAACATACCTAGATGAAAACAACAAAATTAATCCAGTAGTAATGGGATGCTATGGTATTGGTCCAGGAAGAATCCTAGCTTCATACGTAGAACAGAACAACGATGACAAAGGTATTATCTGGCCACTAAATATAGCACCATTTAAAGTAGCAATATGTGCACTTAACACTAATGATGAAGAATGTATGAACTATGCTAATAAGTTACACGATAATTTAGAAAAAGCAGGAATCGATACCATATTAGACGATAGAGAAGAACGTCCTGGCATTAAATTTAATGATATGGACCTAATTGGTATTCCAATAAGAATCACTATAGGTAAAAAACTAAATGATGGTTTAGTTGAATTTAAATTAAGAAAAGAATCTGAAAGCATCGACTTACCAAAGGACGAAGTCTTAGAATACATTACAAAATACATTAAAGAAAATATCTAAAAAATCTTTAAAAAATATTTTGATTATGATATCATTATAATAGGTGAGAAAGAATGAACAAGAAAAGTAAAACATTACTAGCAATTGGAATTTGTGCTATCACTATAGTAGCAGGTTTCTGGTTTGGAGTTCTATTATTTCAAGCTGTAATGTAAATCGCAAAAATGCGATTTTTTTTGTGAAAATTTTAAAGATGTGCTGATAGAAAAAAAGTGCAAAAATTAACTGGACACCGGGTGGGTGGTGTTATATAATATCTATAGAAAGTAGAGGTTAAAATATGAACCATAGTCTCTATAGATATAAAAAAAGAATGTTAATTTTATGTATAATGCTAGCAGTAGTACTTATGATAACTGGAGTAAGTTATGCAGTATTTACTAATTATTCAAGTCAAACAGATGCTAACACTCTAGCAGCATCATGTATGGATTTAGAATTTAATGGACAAAATGAAATTAATTTACTTAATACTTACCCAATATCTGAAGGCGAAGCCTTAGAACAAACCCCATACACATTTACTATAAAAAATAAATGTGATAACTATATTGAGTATTATGTTATCGCTTCCGTAATTAGTACAACTAATAAAATAGACTCTAAATATGTAAAAGTATCTTTATTAGGAGATAATGACCTAAATGGAACAGTAATTAATACTCTAGAATCTATATCAACTCCTCAGAGTTTATCTAAATACAATATAACTGAAAACTATATCCTAAAAAGAGGAGATGGAATATCTAAAGATGAATCAAGAACATTTAACTTTAGAATGTGGCTAGATAGTAATAATAAAGATATTTGGACTAAAGAAGATATTGAAGGAAAAGACTATCAAGTAAAAATATCAGTAGTAGGAACTGTTAAAACAAGACCAAAAGATGATTTATATGTAGCAGCTTTAATAGATGGAGTTGAAAGTAGTACATTTCCAACAACAGATAAATATACAGCATCTGTAGAGTGCACTAGAAATGGTAAAAAGATAGATGCTAACGAAAGTATAACTTGGAATGGAACAAAATGGCTTCTTTCAACTGCTATAAGTGATGGTAATGTAAGGTGCAATGCAACGTTTATAACAAAAGTTCCAACTTTTGCTGAGACTATACTAGCAAAGA
>OIGD01002595.1_pt1 | contig 13668 bp, 10 predicted proteins | sample 1582211 | NCBI WGS metagenome assembly OIGD01 (sample SAMN04414078, study PRJEB24778) | human gut metagenome | material: faecal | host: Homo sapiens
AAGACGATTTAGCTAAAGACAATCTTGAGCAAACTGGCAAAATTAATGAGGCTATCAATATTACTAGAAATGATTTATAAGATAAAATGTATGACGATTTTGTTCTTGAAAATTCACAAGGAGATTGACAAAATTGTTGATATTGTCAATGTTGCCAAAAGAAGGCGCAGGAAAATTGCAAATAATTACAATGATGAAATCTTTAAAAATATGTAATTTATAATTTGGGTTGAATAATATTTCATATTATTCAACCCAAAAATCTCTTTGAACAAGCGGGACATTTAAATCTGTATGATAAAATATCTGCATTATATAATGTCCCTTACTTCTTAAAATGATGTAATCAGTAAAATATTGTTTGTTTCTATTAATTATAAAATCTTTTGTATAGGCAATTGAATAACCAAGTATATTGGTTTTATCAGAGGCTTTTACTATCTGCACACGGATAAAATCAAATTCAAAATACTTTGTTGTCAAAAATGCATAATATATAGGTTTATCTTTTTCAAATTTTATATAATCAAGTTTATAATTATCCTGTGTTATTGGTTCAGTGTTAAATAAAATAATATAGTCTTTATCAAAAGAACATCCAGATAAAATAAGACTTAAAAAAAACACAAGAAAGATTTTTTTTAAATTATTTATCATAATTCAGTATTTGCAGTATTTTGATTTAATATTTTTATCTTGTCATTGACTATTTTTCTTAAACCACTGTCATCAGTTAAAGAAACAAATTTTTGATAATTTGACAAGGCTGAATTTTGATTGTTTGTTTTTTCATAGCAAAGACCAAGACAATAATACCCAAGCGAGTATTGGGGATTTATAGAAATAACTTTATTAAATTTTTGAATAGCTTCGTCGTATTTTTTTTCATTTATATAACATAAGCCAATATTATAATAAGCGTCTTCACTTTCGGGGTTAAAGTTTAACACGTTTGAATACTCTTTAAGAGCCTCTTCGTTTTTATTCTGAAATTTATACACATTGCCAAGACGCAGGTATGCATTTTCATATTTAGGATTTAGTGATAGTGCTTTTTTATAGTTTAAAATGGCTTCATCATATTTTTTCTCTTTAACGTATACATCTGCTAAATCAACATAATTTGTTTCATCTTTTTCATCAAGCTGGATAAGCTTAATATAATTTTTCTTTGATTCATCAAGCATATTATTATTTTTTTGTATATTTGCAAGGGTATAAATTACAAGTTTATCTTCGGGATTCATTTCTGCAGCTGTTTTTAAAACATTAAGCGATTTATTTTTATTTCCTGACTTTTCATATAATTTGGATAAATTTACATAAATATCAGTATTTTTATTATCATAATCTAAAACTTTTTCGTATAAATCAATAGCTGTTTTTAAATCACCTGATTTTTCAGCATCAATCGCTTTATTTACATAAGCATTAATAAGGCCGTTTTTAATTTTCTCATTATTTTTAATATCTTTTTTCAAGAGTTTTTCAAATATGGAAATAGCATCATCATATTTTTTTAAAGCACACAGAGCATTGGCTTTGTTTAAAACTATGTCTTGGTTTCTTGCGTCAAGTTGTAAAGCTTTATCATAAGTAATAACAGCTTTTTCATAATCACCTAATAGATGAAAACTTTTAGCAAGTTCGTAAGTAAAATCAAAATTGGCAGGTTCTAAGTTCAAAGCTTTTTCAAAATAATTTATTGCATCTTCATACTGTTTATTTTTTTGATAAATGGTTCCAAGATTATAATATGCAAGCGGATTGTCAGCATTTTTTTCAATATAATCATTGTATTTTTGTATTGCTTTTTCATTATTTCCCTGGAATGCAAGCAGATTTGCGTAGTCAAAATTTAATTCATCTGCATTTGGGTTAATTCTAAATGCATTTTCAAAATTTATTAAAGCTTCATCGTAATCACTTTGTTTCATGTTTGTTAAAGCTAAGTTTCCGTATGAAGCCCAATCGTTAGGGTTTTTATTTACAGCTTTTTTTAAGAATTCTGCTGCCATATCAAGCTCGTTTGTTTTAAGCAAAGCAAGACCATAATTTGAAAATTGTTTAAATCCGCTTGGGTTGTCGGTATATAATTTTCCATAAATTGCAAGTGCATTTTGGATGTCGTTTGTTTTCATATAACAGGATGCCAAGTTTTCATGTGCTTCAATATTATCTGGATAGTTGCTTAAAAACTTTTTGTAATAATTTATTGCATCATCGTAATTTTCAAGCAGGTATGCTGTATTAGCAAGGTTAACATAATTATAGGTATAATCTGGGAATATCTCAAGTGCTTCAAGGTAAGAATTGTAAGCATTCTTATAATCGTGCCTTAATTCGTAAACATTACCGACCGAAATATGCAAAAACGCATCATTTGGCTGTAATTTCAAAGCTTTTTTATATGCATCAAGTGCATTTTGCCAGTCACCTATTTCAACAAAAAGACCGCCTTGTTTTGTATAAAGAATTGCTTCATGTGAATCAAGTTCAATAGCTTTACTTAGATCATTAATAGCATCAAAATATCTTTTCTCGCTTTCGTTATTCTGAGCACTTTGAAAGTATTTTAAAGCTTCATTTGACATTTTAGCCTGAGAAACTAGATGAGCGTTTAATGAAAAAGCACATATTGCTATCAATGTAGTTGTTACTTTTTTAAATTCCACCATATAAAAATCCTTATATTCTGGCTTTTCAGCATAACTTACGTCTTATATAAATTATCTTATCTATTTAAAAAAAAATCAATAGTTTTATTGACTATTTAACAAACAAAGTGTTTTCTTGCGCACCTGTTCATCTTCAATAAATATTTCATCAATTGTTGGATTTTTAATATTTTTATAGCTTTCAACTATTTTAAAAATAATATCATTAATTTCAGAAAATTTAATTTTGCCATCAAGAAATGCCATCACAGCTTCTTCGTTGACCGCATTAAGACATAACGGCATAGTGCCTCCTTCTTTGCCTGATTGATATGCAAGTTTTAAAAGTGGAAATTTTTTATAATCGGGTTCAAAAAACGTCAAATTTGCGCATTGAACAAAATCAAAAGACGATGTTTTAATCCCCCGGACTCTTTCTGGATAGGTAAGAGCATATTGAATAGGAATATGCATGCTCGGGGAACCCATCTGTGCAATAACACTTCCATCTTTATATTCAACAGCACTATGAATTATGCTTTCAGGATGGACAACAACTTTTATATGATTATAATCAATATCAAACAAATGATGTGCCTCAATAACTTCTAGCCCTTTATTCATTAAGCTTGCCGAATCAACCGTTATTTTTTTACCCATATTCCATTTGGGATGAGAAAGAACTTTTGAAATGTCGGCTTTTTTCATCTCATCTTCGGGTGTGTGCAGAAAAGGACCGCCAGAAGCTGTAATCAAAAGATTATTTACAAAAGAATGACTGTTACCTCTTAAACATTGAAAAACTGCGCTATGTTCTGAATCAACCGGCAATAATTCGACTTTATGCTTCTTAACAAGATTTATAACAATGTCGCCAGCTGTTATAAGTGTTTCTTTGTTTGCCAAAGCTATGTTTATTCCGTTTTTAATAGCTTCTATTGTTGGTTTTAAACCGATTTTGCCAGAAACCGCAACAACCAGAATATCTATTTTTTCCTCAGAAGCAAGTTCTATAAGACCATTTTCACCATATAAAAATTTAATATCCTTAAAAATATCTTTTAATTTTAAAGCATCGTCTTTGTTTTTTACACATACAATATTTGGATGAAATTTTTGTATCTGTGATTTTAGAAGTTCTATATTTTTACCTGCTGAAAGCCCTGCAACCTGATATTTTTCTTCAAGTTTTTCAATTACTTCAAGCGTCTGACGTCCTATAGAACCTGTTGAACCTAAAATTGTAACTTTTTTCATAGTAACTTTAGTATAACATCAAGAAGAAAAAAAATACTCAAAAAAATTTTTTTGAAGTAAAATAATTATTAAGAACAAAAGGATTTGTTATGAAAGATTTAAGAAATAAAAATATAAACCAATATGATAGATATAATATGTTTAACGAATATAATGGAAATAATAAATCTCAACTGCAGAAACCCAAAAAAAGATTTTCAAGTGCTCTTCTTTTATTAACCTTTTTTTGCGTGCTTATATGCACTCTTGGTGTGGTTTTTGCAATTCCTGAATCAGGTGTAATATTTAACAAACTACCGTTTTTAAAACTGGATAAGCCAGAAGAGCAGAGTTTTAACCTTCCACTGTTTAAAAAACGCCAGAATATTTTAATACTTGGTGTTGATAAAAACCCTGAAGGAGATGATCCATTTTTAAATACAAGGTCGGACACTATAATTCTAGTTAATATAGATCCGAAACAAAGGTCTATCAATGCAATTTCAATACCTCGAGACAGTAAAGTTTATATTGCAGGTGATTATGGCATACAGAAAATAAACTCGGCACACGCATATGGCGGAGTTGAGCTTGCAAAGAAAACTGTTGAGAATACACTTGGTGTTAAAGTAGACAGATATATTGCGGTTAACTCCGAAGCAATTATAAAACTTGTCGATATCCTTGAAGGTGTTCCGGTTTATGTTGAAAAAGACATGTATTACCGTGATTATTCTGGTAAACTAAATGTTGGTCTGTCAAAAGGTCATCACATTTTAAACGGCAAACAGGCTGAAGGGTATTTAAGATTTAGAAAAGACGGCCTTGGTGATATAGGACGTACATCTCGTCAACAGTGGTTTTTAAGAAATTTATTAACACGGCTTCAGTCACCAGTGACAATTACAAAAATACCTGAAATTTTGAATCTTATTAATGAATATGTAAAAACAGATATGAGTATGTATGAAATATCTAATTTTGCAGCCATGGCAAAGGATTTTAGTCTTGACAATGTCGAAGTCGCAACGTTACCAGGAGCTCCTTCTAAAAAAGGTGCAATATCATATTGGATACTTGACCCCGAACAAACCCAGGAAATGGTTGATAGACTTATTTACCGTAAAAAGGTTAAAACAGAGGATATAAACTACCAACTTACAGCAGGAATAATATATTCTTCACTAAATGCTGACAAAGCACAGAAAATTAAAGAAAGTCTTGAAAACAAAGGCTATAGTGTTAATATGTTGCATATGAAACACATACCACATGCACAATTTATTTCGCATCAAAGCACTGTCACTAATGACACGGCAAATAAAATAAAAGGTGAAATACCTGATATTAAAGATTATCAGTTTGTTTATGACCCGTTAAAAATTTATTGCGTAAATAGTGATTTTACATTAATAATTTCGGAAACATAATTAAAAGGAGACAACTTTTTATGGTTTTAGATTTAATTGAGAAGCGTTTTAGTGTAAGAAAATACAAGGACAAAAAAGTTGAAGATGAAAAAATAAGGGAAATATTAAATGCTGGAAGACTTGCTCCTTCCTGGATGAATTCCCAGCCATGGCATTTTATAGTTATAGACGATCCGGGAAAAAAAGAACTTCTTGCTGAAATGTGCCTTGGACAAAAACATGTATCGCAAGCAAGCCATGTTATTATTATGCTTGCAGATTCTTTGGCATTTAACCGTACAAGATTCGGCAAAGTGCTTAAGGAAAGTGGAAAGTCCGATTTCGATATTGATATGGTATTTAAAAATCAGATATTGAATCCTGCATTACTTGGAGACAGTACACTTCTTCTAAGACTTATGGAACAAACAACATATGCTTTATCGTATATGACACTTGAAGCTCAGAATCAGGGACTTGGCTGTTGTGTTGTAGGTGCTATGATGAATGAGCTTACTTGTGCTGATACTAATTTTATCCAAATAATAAAAGAACAATTTCAACTTCCTGAAGAATTCTTTATAACAGCCATTTTGACTTTAGGATATATGGATGATGAAATTAAAATGCCAAAAAAACTAAGAAAAGAGTTTGATGAAGTTGTTTCATTGAATACGTTTGGTAATAAATTATAATATGTAAAAATAAAAAATAAGAAAGTTTTTAAAAGATGACTACATTAAAAATAGCAATCCCAAATAAAGGAAGATTATCTGAAAAAATATATGATCTACTTGACCGTTCTGGTTTAAAATTTCCATCAAAAGATGAACGTAGTTTAACTGTATGCACAAAAGACAATAAATATTCAATAATTTTTGTAAGAACCCAGGACATTCCGCGCTTTGTTGAGATGAAGGTTGCTGATGTGGGTTTTACAGGGCTGGATATAGTTAAAGAATTAAAAAGTGATGTTGATATAATCATGGATCTGGATTTTGGACGTTGTGATATGGTGGTTGCAGTAAAAGAAGAAGAAAAGTATGAAACTTCAGCTGATTTACCGCGGGATATAAAAGTGGCTACTTCTTTTCCTAATATTGCAAAAGAATATTTTGAAAAATTGAATAAAAATCCAAAAATTATTGAAGTTTCAGGTGCAACTGAAATAACACCTCGTTTGGGATTGTCTGATGTTGTTGTTGACATTACATCATCTGGTGCAACATTAAAATCCAATAAGTTACGTATTATTGATAATATTTTATCTTCAAGTGCCATAATTATTGCATCAAAAGACTTAAATCAAGAAAAACAACAAAAAGTATCATCACTTTTAAGGGCATTAAAAAGTGTAATTGATTCAAAGGGAAAAAAATATTTGATGGCCCATGTTCCAAAGGATTCTTTGAATCAAATAAAAAAATTTTTACCGGGTCTTTCTTCTCCTACTGTCACTTCGCTTCTTGATGACGATAAAAATGTTGTAATCCATGTTGTTGTTGATGAAGACGAAGTTTATGAAAGTATTGATAAGCTGAAAAACCTTGGTGGACGAGGTATTTTGATTATGACTGTTGAACAAATGGTGGCTTGAGAAATTATAAAATGAATGAAGAAAATAAAGAAAAAAAATATATTAATTTGATTGAGAGTATAAAGATAATTGAAACTTTAAGAAGTGAAAACGGCTGCAAGTGGGATAGAGAACAGACGCATAAGAGCTTAAGGACAAATATTTTAGAAGAAGCCTATGAAACTGTAGATGCCATTGATAGTTGTGATATTACTAATTTAAAAGAAGAATTAGGTGATGTTTTGCTTCAAGTCCTTCTTCACTCTCAGATTGCAAAAGATAATGACCGATTTGATATTGAAGATGTTGCAAGAGTTTTGAATGAAAAACTTATAAGGCGTCATCCGCATGTATTTGGTGATGTTAAAGTCAAGGATTCCGATGATATTATAAAAAATTGGGAAAAAATAAAAAAAGAAGAAAAAAAAGATAAACGTAAATCGTTGATGGATGGCATTTCGAAATCTCAAAGTGCTTTGTTATCAGCCTTAAAAATAAGCAAAAAAGCGGTTTCTGTTGGTTTTGAATGGCAAAATGAAAATCAGCTTTATGATTGTATAAAAAGTGAATTTAACGAATTTAAAGAGGCTAAAACATATGATGATAAAGAAGATGAATTTGGCGATATTTTATTTGCTGTTGTTAATTTAGCGCGTTATAACAAAATAAATCCAGAGCTTGCATTAATTCGGGCTAATAAAAAATTTATGGCTCGATTTAAAAAGATGGAAGAATTATCTAACAAACCGCTTGAAACTTTAAGCTTTGAAGAATATGATAAATTGTGGCAAAATGCTAAAGAAATACTATCATCTGAGCTTAAGCTAAATTAGTCTAAAAAATCACCAATCGGACTATGAAAAGTAAAGAATATTTGCAATATTCTTTAAAATATGCATAAATATTTGAAAAAAATATTCATAATATTTTATCTATTTTATTGTTTATTTTCACCTCTATTTGGCATAAATGTGTATGCTAAAGAAGAAGACGATTCCGATTGGTATAAATTGTGGGAAAAAACAGAAGACACATTTAAACAAGAAATTGATGATGATAAAAATCCCAAGCACTGCAGTAAAAAACAAAAAATTATTGATGGCGGTATTGAAAAAAAATATGATTATAATTTGATTTATACTGACATGCAGGAATGTTTATGTGTGGCTTTGGAAAATAATTTTCAAATAAAAGTTGATAAACAAAATAAAGAAATGAATAAATGGGAATATCGCGCGAAACTAGCTGAATTTCTACCCAATATTTATGCTTCTTTTATGATATCTGACATACAGGGAACTTATCTTGTTGGTGATATTTTACCTCGTCGTATTCATGAAGTTCCTATTCAGATAAATTATGGTGCAATATGGAATTTTAATAAAGGTAGAACTATTTTTGAAAGCCGTCAACGTAATGATGTCTTTAAAGCATCAGGTCATAAACTTGATTTTACAAAAGAACAGACTATTTTGAACACCATGTTAAATTATTATGAATTATTAAGATTAAAATTACAACTTGAAATATTAAAAATAAACCTGGTTGAAACTCAAGAACAGCTTCGCTATACAAAAACATTATATGAATTGGGTCTAGGGACAAAATATGATTTACTGCGTGCTGAAGTTGAAGTGGCTAATGCAAATCGCGATTTAGTTATAAACTTAAATAGTTTAAGGTTAAAACAAGCAAATTTAGCTAATATTATGGGTATTGATGTCACTTTAAGCGTTTATCCTTCTGAGCTTTTTATTGATACAGTGACTTTAGTTGATGAAAATTTAGATGTAAAAACTTTATATAACTATTCAGTAAATCTTCGTGAGGATGTTAAAGAAAAAGAATATAATATTAAAGCTTTGGAGGAAGAAAGAAAAACTGTATACAGTGAATTTATACCAGATTTGGTTTTACAATTTGACCGTGGTCAAGTCGGTACTGCTCGTCTTGGATTAAGACAAAATGATACTTTATATTTGAAAACTGAATGGCAGTTGGGGAGAAATTTAGGTTTGAACTCATATAGCAAATTGAGAGCTTATGACGCAAAGATAAAAAGCGCAAAATATGAACTTGAAACTTTAAAACGTAATATTAAAGAAAGTATTGTTAGCTCATATTATACATCACAAGCTAATTTAGACAAAATAAAGTACGCAAAAATAGCGGTAAAAGCAGCTGACGAAGGACTTAAAAATGCGCTTGCAAGATATACTATCGGCGAAGCTACTTTTTTAGATGTCTTAAATTCTCAAAAAATAAAAACACAAGCTCGAAGTGACTTAATACTTGCAATAATAGATTATAACAAAGCACAGGCACAATTGCTTTTTGATTCGGGATTAATTAACGAATATAGTGCATTAGTTAATTACATTGTCCCACCAAAAGATTGTTATTTTAATATAGAAAGCAACGAATTAAATGGAAAACAAAGTTAATAAAATTATTTTGTCCTTGATGCAAGTTCGTTCAATACATTTTCAATTTTAACATTATTCTGTGCCATTAAAGCCAAGACAAAATAAGTTAAATCTGCAACTTCCCATGATAGTGGATCATCACCGTTTTCAAAATCAGTTACTTCTTTTGCTTCTTCAAGTATTTTATCGTTTAAAAAATTTCTATCTTTAAAAAGCTTTGTTGTAAAAGATTTTTCTGGCATTTTGTCTTTTCTTTCAAGAAGCAATTTGTATAATGTTTGAATATTAAAATCTTTATCACCAAAACAAGAGAATCGGTTTAAATGACAAGCATTTCCTGTTTGATTTACGATATAAAGAAGTGCATCAAAATCACAATCATATCGAGCTGTTAGCAATTTCTGAATATTCCCTGATGTTTTACCTTTTACCCACAATTCATTACGAGAACGTGAATAATATGCTCCGACTCCTTGGGATAATGAAGTTTTTACAGCTTCAAGATTTGAATAAGCAAGCATTAAAACTTGTTTTGTTTGATAATCCTGAACGATTGTGGGAATAAGTCCATTTTGTTTGTCAAAATCCAAAGTTTGAATAAAAGCATCTTCTAAGTTTACTGCTTTTGTATAAATACACATACCTAGTTGAGTGTTTATATTCATATGTTGAAGTTTTACTATTTCATCAATTGTTGAAATGCCGCCAGCTGCTGTTAAATCAAGTTTTGTCAAATTTCTTACTTTTTTTATATTATCAATATCACAACCTTGCATCATACCTTCTTTTTCAACAACAGTATAAAGATAACCTGAGCATAAGTTATCGAAACGTCGGATATAATCTTCAACAGTTGCATTGAGGGTATTTTCCCAACCGTTAATTGCAATCTTTCCATTTTTTGTATCAAGAGCCACAATTATCATATCTTTTGGTAATTTTGATAATAAAGCTTCATTTGCTGCTGTTCCAATTATAATTTTTTTAGCACCATATGACAAAATACGTCTAGCTTTATCAACATCACGTATCCCTCCGCCCACACGAATTGTCCCATACGGCAAAGCTTCACAAATATCTTTAATAACCTTTTCGTTATCACCTTTATTCATTGCTGCATCAAGGTCAATAACAGCTACATCACCAAAACGAGCATAATATTTTGCAAGCTCAACAGGATTTTCTTTTGCTTCCAAAACTTTTTCTTGACCTTGTTTCAACTGAACAGCTTTACCATTTATCAAGTCAATACTTGGTATTATCATCTTATTTATTCCTCTACGTAATATTACATTTTTATTATTGTAGCTTAAATGTCTGGTTTTAACAAGAAGATTACAAAAATGCTATTCTTTTATTATATTAGGATATTTACCTTTTTGACGATATATATTTATAAGTTCACTTGCATCATATGAAAAATCTGTCTGTGTATAATCTGGATCCTCATCTAAATTATTAAATAAATTTTCAATATTTTCATCGACACTATCATCACCGAAATCTTTGTTGTTTCTTAATCTTTCACGTTCTTGAAGAAGTGTTTCAAAATTTATATTATAATTGCGGTAAATAAGCATGCCTTTTTTAATACTTTCACAATTATTAGGATAAATTTTGTTGTCTTCAACTTTGTTAATATTCGTACCTTTAAGTATTTTGTTCTCGTCTATGAAACATATACCATCTCCGTTATTCAAAATATTGTTATCAATAGTAAAATAATTTTCTCCAACTGATTGCACAACACCAATTTTTTCACCCATTGATTTTGGGGTGTCAAAATTCGCAATATTTTCACGCTTTCCATTTAAAAAATAACAGCAATAACCACGATTAAAGGTTTTATTAAGGTCAGGAACAAAATCGTAGAATATTCTACCATATGAAGATTTTTGTGCCTCGTAAATAATGTTATCAAGAGCATGCCTATAAAATGCAACAACATTTTTTATATAACTTTCGTCTTTTAATCGTCCTTCAATCTTAAATGAAGTTACACCTGCTTTTATTAAGTTTTCAAGATAACGAGAAGCGTTAAAATCTTTTATCGATAATAAATATTTATCTTTTTTAATAATATCATTTTTATCATTAATCAAAGAATACTTTTTACGGCATACTTGGGCACAATTTCCACGATTTGCGCTTCTATCGCCGTTATAGGCGCTTAAATAACATTGACCTGAATATGAAACACATAAAGCACCATGAACAAATGTTTCAATTTCACAATTTGTATTTTGACATATATCTTCTATATGATTTAATGATAGCTCACGGGCCAAAATAATACGTGAAACACCGCATTGTTCAAGAAATTTAACTTTTTCACAACTTATATTATGACATTGTGTGGAGGCAAATAATTTTATCGGAGGTAAATCTATTTCAAGCAACCCCATATCCTGAAATATAATTGCATCTACTTTGGCATTATATAAATTATTTATTAATCGTTGCGCATCTACAATTTCTTTGTTATTTAAAATCGTATTTATTGTTACATAAACTTTAACATTAAATTTATGGGCATATTCAACTACTTTTATAATGTCGTCTATGTTATTTGACGCACAGACTCGTGCTCCATAGGCCTCTGCCCCCATGTAAACAGCATCAGCACCATAATCAATAGCACATATAGCAGAATTTAAATTTTTAGCTGGTGATAACAATTCAATTTTTTTCATAAGTATATTCTATCAGAAATTTAATTTTTTTTTAAGTATTTTTCACATTTTCTTGATTTATTTTTACTTTTTCTTGGCTTTTAACTTTTTTTTCGGTTATTTTTCTATTGTAAATAGGCAATAAAATACCTAAAGTTACTAGTGAAAAAGCAAGTCCTGCTGCTTGTGCAACGCTTCTTAAATTGGTTGCCTTTTTACCTTTGATTTCGTCAAAAGATTTTAAAGCTGTATCACTTGCCCAAATTTTAAATTTTTTAAATATGCTATCATTTTTTGAACTTTTTGCAAATCTATTTATTAATTTTACATCTTTATTATATTTTTCAAACAAAGTTGCAGTCCCTTTAGCAACATAATCTCCCAAGAAATAGAAAGAAGCAAAAGATATTGCATCACGGATAAATGATTCACGAAGCTCGTTTTTATCTTCCGATGCAAATAGTCTGCTTATAAAAGTAACAAGCGATATTATCCGACATTGATCCATTGAAGGAAAAAGACCATTGAATTGAAGCATGCTTAAACTAGGTTTTTTCTTTAAAGATAAAGCAGCCAACCCAGTCATCGCAACTGAAGCAAGAATTTTTTCACCCCAAAAAATCTTTTTTTCTTTATCATCCATTTTTTTATGGTTTGCATTACCTTTTTCAAAATCCTTATAAATAGGTGCACCTTCAACTTTATATTTTTTTCTTGTCAAATATCTGTTTATAGTCTGCAATGACATAGCAATTGGTAGTGTAATTGCAAGTCCTATTAAACTTTTTGCTGTCAGCATTTTTTTTGATTTTTCAATAAAATCATCTAAATTTGAACTTATTTTATTATTTTTAAATTTTCTGCCAAGTTCTACCGTATCTCGAAGCAAATCAGCCAAATTGCTTCCATATTCTTTTTTATCTCCTTTAAATTTTATAGTATTTGAACAATTGGTTTCACGTGTTATATTTTTATAAACCTCATCCAATACATTTTTTGTTTCTTTTGTACTTAATTTATCATTATTAATAATACTTGTGAGCTTATCTATTATTTCATTCAGTTTATTTTTAGGAATTTTTTCAGCAAAATCCACCCATGCTTCAGTATCAAATCCTTTTATACTATTTAATGTATTTTTTACAAATTCACGAGTTTTGTCATTTGAAGTAGATGCAGCAATAGGCTTATATATAGAAGCTAATTTATCTAAAGCTTCACTACTAGCCCAAGATGAAGTCATATCAGTGTTAAATCTTTTCATAAATGCAGAATTTAAAAGTTTTCCTGCCCCAAGAACAATAAAGCCTGGCATTATACAGTCAACAAAAGTTCCAGAAAATTCTCGTCTAATTGTTTCAACAGCAGCAGCTGGTCCTGCTGTTTTCAAGTCAACGTAAGTTCTAGGAATATCAGTTGAGACTATATCAATAGCTATTACACCACCAACAGGATTAGCATCACACCATTTAAAAACAGATGTTAAAACATCAGCAGCAGCTTTAAAACTCTGCTGTCTGCTTACTGTGTTATTTTTTACAGCACTATTTTTGCTATTATTGTTGTTATTTTGGCTTTTAATTCTGTATTTTATATTATCGTTAATGTTTGAATTGTTAATTGGTAAACTCATAATTTCACTTTCACAAAACATATTAAACCCAATTGTATAAGTATTGTAAAAAAAAAATT
>OIGD01002619.1_pt1 | contig 13520 bp, 9 predicted proteins | sample 1582211 | NCBI WGS metagenome assembly OIGD01 (sample SAMN04414078, study PRJEB24778) | human gut metagenome | material: faecal | host: Homo sapiens
CTCTGCCCTGCCCCCGCGAAGGGTCTTCGACCCTCTCGACACCCTTCTCGCGATTGAGTTGAGCGCTTCTGCATACAGTGTCCGCGTGTTTATCCAGCGAACCTACGGTTCGCTAAATTTCCGGTAGAAACCAAGCAACATGGGAGTGACCGCGCCGAAGGAGTCAAGGGGGCGATCGGAAAGCCCCCTTGTCGCCGCAGCAGCGGCGATTCCCCCTGCGGCAACATCACGCAATAAACAAAAAGGTCAATATTCAAAACTCCCCTGTCCATATCAAGCAGGGGAGTTTTTGCATCATCACACCTCGCGCCCAACAGCTTCGGCGATTTTCCGAATATCCGCCATCACGTCCACAAACGCGGCGGGCGTAATCGACTGCGCACCGTCGCACAAAGCGTGCGCCGGGTCGTTGTGTACCTCAATCATCACGCCGTCCGCGCCAACCGCAATCGCCGCGCGCGCAATCGGCTGCACCATCCAGCTCTTACCGGTCGAATGGCTCGGATCAACAATCACCGGCAGGTGGCTCAGCTTCTTCACCGCGCAGATGGCGGACAGGTCGAGTGTGTTGCGCGTGTACGTCTCGAACGTGCGGATGCCGCGCTCGCACAGAATCACCTGCTCATTGCCGCCCGCCATGATGTACTCCGCGCTCATCAGCCACTCCTCGATGGTGGCGGACAAACCGCGCTTAAGCAGAATCGGCTTGCGAATCTTCCCCAATTGTTTCAGCAGGTCGAAATTCTGCATGTTGCGCGCGCCGACCTGAATGCAGTCCACCTTATCCACGAAGGTATCAATGTCGTAGGGAGACATCAGCTCGGTCACGATGGGCAGCCCGGTCTGCTCGCGGGCATGGCAGAGCATGTCCAGCCCCTCGTATGCCAGTCCTTGGAAGGAGTACGGGGACGTGCGCGGCTTGAACGCACCACCGCGCAGCACCGTCGCGCCCGCGTCCTTCACCGCCTGCGCCACAGCGGTAATCTGCTCGTTGCTCTCCACGGAGCAGGGACCCGCCATAATCGCCAGTTTCTTGCCGCCGACAACCGTGTTCCCGATTTTGATTTCGCTCGGCGCGGGATGGAACGCGCGGTTTGCCTTCTTGAACGGCTCGGCAACCTTCATGATGCGTTCGACGCAGTGGAAGGATTCCAGCTGGTCGGGGTCAATGCGGCTCGTGTCGCCAGTCAGACCGAGGATGGTCATCTCCGTGCCGACAATCGGGCTGACGGATACGCCGCGCGCAACCACGGCATTGGTGACGGTGTCGATTTCCTGCTGGGTCGTGCCCTGCTTCAAGACGATAATCATGGTGTTCAACCTCCTGCGTCAATCATTATTGGCTCAAAATCATTATTGGCTCAAATGGACGAAAAAAAGCACGGAAGCCCGCAAAAGAGCTTCCGCGCCTGATGTTTTCCTCAATCGCTGCGGCTGCTGCTTCACGGTACGTCAATTTGCCCGGCGAAAAACGCCGGGAACGTAAACGGAAACAGCACAGACAGCATCATGGAGAAAATTCCTCCGTCCGGCGGCATCATTGCCGCATATCCGCGTTTATTATAGTCCGTTCATCCTGCGCTTGTCAAGGGCAGGATTGTACATTTGCTGTTTTTCGGGCGAAAAGTTTGTCAAAGCTAACCCGTATCGGATGGCATTCATCCATCCTCGGGCACGCACAGCTATCCTTCAGAAAAATTTCGGGAAAATCGTGTAATCCTCTTGACAATCAACCGATTTGGGCATTATAATAGCCATAATGACAATTGTGCCATTTGGTTGAAGGAGGATGAAGGGCATGGAGTCTTACCTGTTCGCAGACGTAGAGGCTGCGGCGGATACTATGGTGGTGGAAGGATACCACAAGCCGGGCAGCTTGACCCGCTCCAGCGGTGCGTGGATTCACGCGGCAGGCACGGCAATGTTTGAGGCAGGGAGACGCCCCATTAAGCCGCATGACCAGTGGATTTGGTTCGCGGTGGAGGCAGGCGAAGCGACACTGGTTTGGCAGGGGCATGAGCTGACGCTGAAACAGCAGGAAACGTGCTTCCTGCCCGCCGGCAACCGCGACGCTGCCCTGCAGATTGACGAGAGCGTCCGCTGCGTGTGGATTGCGCTGGAAGGCCCGCTTGCGCCGATGGTCGTACGCAAGATGGGCGCGCTGCTGCATATGCCGCTGAAACAGGGGGCGCTGCCGAGCCAGATGTACTTGGCGAAGCAGATTGTGCAGGTCATCGTCCGCCACACGGACACCAGCGACGCGACATATCAGCTGCAGCACCTGATGTACGGGATGCTGGCAAGCCACTGGGGTCAGCCGGTCGCCATGGACGCGATGCTTTCGCACGAGATTGCGAAGGTCGTGGACACCCTGCGCGCGAATCAGTACAAGGACAACTTCTCTCTGGCGGAGATGGCGGCAATTTCCCGTATGCCGATGGAAACGTTCCGCAAGCGCTTCGTGAGCGAAGTGGGCATGCCGCCGCTGTCGTATGTGCTGCACTGCAAGATGGAACGCGCGAAGGAGCTGCTGCGCGAGGAAGGACACACCGTGCGTCAGGCGGGCATCGAAGTCGGGATGCAGGATCCGTACCACTTCTCCAAGCAGTTCAAGAACATCGTCGGCATCAGCCCGTCGGCGTTCATGAAGCAGGCCGCCAAGCCGGATGCGACCATCCGCGGCAGCAGCAAAGTAGAAAAGAAGTAAGCAGTGAGGCGACTGTCAGGGGGATAAACCTGGCAGCCGCCTTTTTCTTCCACATAACCGCCACATTTACCGCACGGGATTCGGGCAGCATTGGATCTTGTGTTGCTCGGCACACTCGTCCGCCCCTCTACGGTCTACTATGTGATTTCTGTTCGTCGGTTCGGGCGTTTGCCCGCTGGCATCCGGCTTCCTTCAGACTCCGCCTCTCGATGGACACCCTTGCCTTCGGCTAAGCCGGGCACACATAACGGCCGTTGCAGGATTCATCTTCTGCAACGGCCTTAAAAACGCTATGAAATGGGATTATTCCGCTGTCGGTATCAGGCGAATCAGCGCGGTGGGAATTTCCACATCGGTGAAATCCAGCGTGAACACTGCGTTTTCACCTTCCACGATGTAGGGCAGATCAATTTCCGTACCGTCGGCATTCAGCAGCGCCAGGGTACCGCCGTTCAGCAGCTCGGCGGGCAGCGTGATTTTTACCTCGCCCTTCGGCCGGGAGAGCTTGCCGGAAACTTCAAAGCAGACGCTCAGCAGCGTATTGCCGTTCGCAGTTTCACCCATGCGCAGCACCAGCTCGCCATAGGGCAGATGCTCGCCCTCCGCCTTCACTTCTTCAACCAGCGCCAGATGTGTGCTATCGCTCACATTGCCGCATACGGGGCAGAGCGTGCGCGTCGCTTCAGCCTGCTTGAATTCGACGATGGCGCATTCGGTCTTGCCGACGTGCTTGCAATCCTTGCGCTTGCAGGTCGCGCTGTGCGTGCCGTCGCCGTTACTCGTCCATTCGCCATACCAGTGCAGCAGCGTCTTCGTCTGGTGATCCTTATAGCTGTCATTGCATTTTTTGCAGGTGTGCAGCGTGTAGCCGACCTTTTCGCAGGTGGGCTTGACGACCTTTTCGGTATAATCGTGCCCGGGGGCGGGGATTTCCACCTTGGTGGTGTAATCGCAGCCCTCACGCTGGCAGGCGTCATATTCATCCCAGCCGATTTCGGTGCAGGTGGGCGCTTTCGCGTCGTGGTGCACCAGATTGTGTTTCAGCGCAGGCAGTTCCACCTTGGTGGTGTAAGTGCAGCCCTCGCGCTGGCAGGCGTCATATTCATCCCAGCCAATTTCGGTGCAGGTGGGCGCCTTGGCGTCGTGGTGCACCAGGTCGTGGTTGTTCGGGTCAGGTCCATACCATGGGTGTACATAAGTATCCGTTCCCTTGCGGTAGCAGTAAGCGCAGTTTGTGTAGTACACGGGCGGAGAAACGCAGGTGGCTGCGGACTTAAGGCACGAGCTATCGTTGCCCTGAACGAAGAAATGTGCGCCCACCTTAGTTTTCGCTTCGTGGCAGACGGTGCAGCTAACCCAGTGGTTTTCGGCATCCGAATCCCAGCCCTGATTCGCAGGGAAGGTATGTGCGCTGTAGTACTGCCCGCCGCAGGTAGTGCATGTTCCCAGGGTGATGCAGGTCGCACTGCTGTCGCCGGAGCAGCTTGCAGTGTCCACCGCATCGCAGCCGTCGCGCTGGCAGGTGCGGAAATGCTCACTGTTGTTGCCCCTGGATTGCCATGCGCCCCAGTCGTGACCGAGTTTGCCGTATTGAGCGCCGCACTTGGCGCAGGTTTTGCCCGTGGTGCAGGTCGGCGTTTCGGTGCCGCCAGAGTGATAGATGATTGGATTGCCAAGAAATATGGCATGTTTGCTTTTACCGCAGAGTGGACATTTGTAAATTACATAATGCTGATCGTCGTTGTATCGCTCGAATCCTGTAATCTCAAGATCTGCCTGTTTCTTACAGAAAAAACATATGTTGCGGACGGTTTCCGCCTTCGCTTCCAGCGCCATTCCCGGCAGCAGGTACAGCAGCAGCGCCGCAGCCAGCAATATGGCAAAACTCTTCTTCTTCATCTTCGTCGCCTCCTTAAAGTTAGGGTAACACCGCACAAATGAGGTGGTCGGCTGGCAAATGGATTTTTCGTCAGGTTTACTGGCGGTAAATCGAGAAATTTGCATGCCGCAGATGGCGGAAAAGACATCGCCCGACGCGCCGCCGAGTTGTGCAGTGTTGCCTTTATGATGGATTTACTGTGCCAGTTCCACCAGCGTGTCAAACGCGGGCTTCGGCTGGGCATCCTTGTCGAACAGGAGCGGGTACTCGTCCGCGCGCCAGCTCATGTCGTCCACCGTGCCCCATACCTGCACCGCTTCGATGCGGTCGGCGTAACGCAGGAAAATCTTCATCAGGTCGCCGTAATACTTCGCCTGCTTCTGCAGATTTTCCTCGCTCGTGTCGTCAATGCCCACGTCAAGTTCGGACACGCGCAGGAGCAAATCACGCTTGGCAATCTGCTGGAACGCCCAATCCACGCGGTCAATCGTCGGACTGCCGACGGAGTAGTGTGCCTGGAAGCCGTAGCCGTCAATCGTGCCATCCGCAATCAGGCTGTCCAGCAGGACGCAGATGCCGTGCAGCTTGGGGTCAAGGGGGGTGTTGTAATCATTGTAGTACAACTTCACGCCGTCCGCGGCGTACTTGCGGGCGTACTCAAACGCGCGGTTCACGAAATCCTGACCAACCGTCTTTGTCCAGTTGGATTCGCGCAGCTGGTCGCTGCCGTCCGCCACGGCTTCGTTCACAACGTCCCACGAGACAATCAGCCCCGGATAATTCTCGTTCGTCCACGTCAGCACCTGCTGGATGTAGCTTTCCATGCGGGCGAGCATGGTTTCGCGGCTGCACAGCGGCTTGTGGGTCGCGTAGCCCTCATGGAAGAAGGCTTCGGGCGTCTGGGAGTGCCACACCAGCACATGCCCATGCACCTTCACGCCATTGTCGCGGCACCAATCAAGGAACGGAATGCAGTTGTCGAACTTCACAGCGACGGCCGTGTCGTCCGTGCGGCTGAGCTTGCGGCATTCCCCCATATCCAGCAGCGAATCCGGCTTCATCTCGTTTCCCGCTGTCATGATGGTGAACTGGCTGCCGTAGAACGTCATGCGTTTGCTGTCCGCCACTTCACTGGCAACAACCGCCGTGCCGAAATCGAACTTATCCGCATAGAGCGTCTTGAGGACAGGCAGCGAAGTGGTGTCGAAGGAGTCAATCTTCTCGTCGCAGGTGAAATTGCGGATGGTGAAGGACGTTTCCTTGCCCGCACCCTCAACGTACAGCACATACTTGTCATACCGACCGGGAATGTACGAGCCGGACAGCATTGCCCATTCGCCCTTCTTCGCCGTGCCGGTGACAATGTTCTCATAGGATTCCTCGCCGTCGCGGGTATGGGCGACGGACAGGATGAAGCTGCACGAATCCATCTCGTCCTGCTTCACCTGCACGGACAGGTTGTAGGCGCGCCCCGGCACAAGGTCGAAGTCGCGGCCGGGAGAGTTCCACGTCGCGGTACGCCCGGTGATGTACAGCCCGTCAGCGGTCGCCTCGATGGCGGCACCGCCCGCAGAACGCGCATACCAGCCGTCCGTGCCGCTGGTAAAGTCCGACGTGTAGTGAATCTGCGGCGCGTCGGAGTAATCCATCTTTTCGGGCGCGGTGATGGTCAGCGTAACGTCATCAATGCAGTAGTTTTTGCCCAGATAGTTATCCGACGCCGTGAGGAAGCGGATATTGATGCCCGCGTCCGCCTCGAAATCGCAGGAGATTTCCGTCCACTCCTTGCCCTTGACGTTCACCTGCGCGTAGTAGGCGTAATCGCCGCCCGCCTTGCCAATCGCCATAACGCCGTCCTCCGAGCTTTCGACGTAGACGCAGGCGGACAGGTGGACTTTCGCGCCGGCCTCAATGCCAAGCGACGCAGCGGAGAGGTCAACGGCATCCCAGTTATTGCTGCCGCGTCCAGAAACTCGCAGGCTCTGCTTACCGCTATGTGCCTGCGATTCCGTCACACCGACGGTGCAGGTGCCAGACTGGCTGAACGCGGCGGCGTTGCCATCCTCAAAGTCGATGGTGACGGCGGTCTGCGCGGCTTCTTCCGCTGCGGCGAAGCAGGGCAGAAACAAGCAGAGTGCCATCAGCAGAGAAAGCGCTTGTGCGACCCAGTGTTTCATGTTTAATTTCCTCCCTTAGCGTCTTGGGGGTCTATGGAATGGATGATGCAATAATTTAATTATACACAAAAATTGTGTTTTGTCAAGAATGTCTGATTTCTTACCAGAACGAAAATGGTTTCGTTGGGTGGTTTTTTCTGATTCTATGCTGATGGGCATGGTTGAACTGGTCTTTTCCATGCTTCCAGAAGGCAATGAAAACGGACGAAGTCCGCGGTTGCCCTCTGGACTCCTTGCTTTCGCCACTCCTGTCGCTGGTTTTTATCGCCGTTTTGTGCCTTTTGTCCTTGAATTTTCCGGTTTTTTGTTACTTAACTGATGGGCAAGAAATATTGTCGAAATCTTTCCAAAAGCCCCCTTGAAACAAGGAAAAAACCGTGCTATCATCAAACCGTTTCTAATGAACTTACGACTGAACGACACGTCTTTCTACAAGGGAGGACAACCCCATGAACATCCGCTGCTTCTGCTGCATGGGCGACAGCATCACCAGCGACCAAGTCAGCGGTATCGGCACGATGGTGGCGCATCGGCTGAACGCGCAGGAGGTGCTGAATGCCGCCTTCGGGTACGCAACCTGCTCCGACTGGCACGAAGGCGATAGGAACATCACGCCTGTAACACTCATCGAGCCGCCGAACACGAACACGGCGGACAACATGCTGTCCAATCAGGTGCGGCGCGTTTTGCAGGCGCTTACGCCGAAGGGCAGCATCATCCGCTGGACGGTGGATGGCGTCGAGTATGCAATTCCGGCGGAAATCGGTATCGGCACAGGCACACTGACCACGCCGGACGTGATTTACATCGCCATCTCCACCAATGACGGCAATCAACCGGAAAATGCCCCGGCGGATGATTTCGCGGCCGTCTGTGAACTCCCCTATGCCGACCTGACCCGCACGTCGATGGCATCTGCGCTGCTCTGGGCGGTGCGGACATTGCAGGCGGTCTGCCCGAACGCAGCGATTTTTCTCGCCACGCCGCTGCAAACATACACCCCGCAGGAATGGATGGACGAATCTCACGGGCTGCTCAAGCGCCGCGTCATCCAGAAAGTCGCGCAGAAAACGGGTGTTCACTGCATCGACAGCTTCTACGGAAGCGGCTTTGACCGCAGCGTTGCCCGCTTTCACGGCGAAGTCCACCCGGACGAGGAATGGAAAATCCGCATTGCTGACTTTGTGACAAAGGAAATCGAATCGACCCTGTATAAGGAGTAACCGATGGAGAATATCAAATGGCTGTGGGGCGTAATGGACAAGCGCTACCACAAGTGGCACATTCTTGGCCTCATCATCAGTGCCGTCACGTCGCTGATGCTGCTCATCAACCCCTACCTGACGATGCGCCTGATGGATGACGTCATTGTCGCGCAGAACCCCGAACCGCTCGTCGGCTTGCTGCTGACGATGCTGATTGTCAAGGTTACGCGCGAAGGTCTGCGCTACCTGATGGTTGTCCTGCTGGAGCATTCCTCCCAGAACACGCTGATGAACCTGCGCATGCGGCTGTTCACGCGTCTGCAGTATCAGGACATGCGCTTTTTCGACATTCACCGCACGGGCGACCTGATGACGCGCCTGTCCGCCGACACAGACTGGTGCCGCCATTTTCTGGCATACATAGACTATGTGGCGGTAGACAGCATCGTCATGTTCGTGTCGTCGTCGATTTACCTGTTCTCGGTGAACTGGAAGCTCGCGCTGGCAATGGTCTGCGTCACGCCGCTGCTGATGATTATCACGAAAGTGTACTCCAAGGGCGCGCGGCGGATGTTCGTGGACATGCGCGACAAGATGAGCGACATGAACGCGAAGGCGCAGGAGAACATTGCGGCAAACCGCGTGGTGAAGGCGTTTGCGCGTGAGGAATACGAGGAGAACCGCTTCGACGAGCGTTCCCGCGCCTTCCGCGATGCGAATCTGGATATCAACAAGCGTTGGTTGTCTTTCTACCCCTTCATCGAGATTCTGGCGAACGCCATGACGCTGCTGACCGTCTTTTTCGGCGGCTACCTGATGATTACCGACGGCATGACGGCGGGCGAACTGACGATTTTCACCCAGCTGGCGTGGACGCTGAGCGTCCCCATGCGGCAGCTGGGCAACCTGCTCAACGACTGGCAGCGCTTCATCACCTGCTCGAACAAGGTCATGGAGATTGAAGTCTCCCGCCCGGAGATTGTAGACAGCTCCTGCGCGGTGAATCACGATCACATCGAGGGTGCGATTTCCTTTGAACATGTATCCTTCGCTTACGGCTCACAGCCGGTGCTGTCCGACGTAACGTTCTCCGCCAAGCCGGGGCAGACCGTCGCCATCATGGGGCCGACCGGTTCCGGCAAAACGACGCTGATTCAGCTGCTCGCCCGCTGCTACGACGTGACCAGCGGCAGCATTTCCGTTGACGGCTGCAATGTGCGCAAGTGGAAGCTGCAGCAGCTCCGCGACGGCATCGGCACGGCGACGCAGGATGTTTTCCTCTTTTCCGACACGGTGGAAGGCAACATTGCTTTCGGCGACCAGACGCTGACGGAGGACGAAGTGCACGACTTCGCCCGCCGCGCGGCTGCAGACGACTTCATCAAGGGCTTGTCCGAGGGCTACGACACGATTATCGGCGAACGCGGCGTGGGGCTTTCCGGCGGGCAGAAGCAGCGCATTGCCTTGGCGCGCGCGCTGGCAGTCAAGCCCGGCATCCTCGTCATGGACGACACGACTTCCGCCGTCGATATGGAGACGGAGAAATACATTCAGGCGCAGCTGCGTCAGCTCCCCTACGACTGCACGAAGCTGATCATTGCCCAGCGCATTTCCTCCGTCAAGGATGCTGACCTCATCCTGATTTTGAAGGACGGCGTCGTGACCGAGCGCGGCACGCATCAGGAGCTGCTGCGTCAGCGCGGCTACTACTACGAAACGTACTGCCTGCAAAACGGCATCACGCCCGACACCGCTCCGCAGGAGGTGATGTAACATGGCGCGCAACAAATTTGACGTAGACGAGCGCTTGGAAACCCCGTTTGACTTCCGGCACTTGAAGCGCGTGGGCGTTTACATCGGCAAGCACAAGTGGAAGATGCTGCTGGCGCTGCTTCTGTCCGCCTTGGCATCGGTAACGAGCCTCGCCGTGCCGAAAATCACCCAGACCGTCATGGACGTCGCTGTGCCGCAGAAGAACGTTGACCTGCTGCTGAAGATGGCACTGGCGTTCATGGGCATCATCATCGTCGGCATCGTCTTCACGGTCATCCGCTCCCGCATCATGGCGTTCGTCAGTCAGCAGATCATCTACGATATCCGCAAAGACCTCTTCGCGCACCTGCAGCAGCTGCCCTTCGCCTACTACGACAGCCGTCCGGCGGGCAAAATCCTCGTGCGCGTCATCAATTACGTCAACAGCGTGTCGGATATTCTTTCCAACGGCATCATCAACTCGATTCTGGAAATCATCAACATCATCTTCATCGTCGTCTACATGTACACGACCGAGCCGACGCTGGCGACGATTGTTGTGGCGGGTCTGCCGATTTTCGTGGCGATTATCATCATCCTGAAGCCTCGTCAGCGCCGCGCGTGGCAAAATCAGTCGAACAAAAACAGCAACTACAACGCGTATCTGGCAGAATCCATTGACGGCGTGCGCGTGAGCGAACTGTTTGCGCGGCAGGATGTCAACTGCTCCATCATGCAGCGGCTGGCGACGGCGTGCCGCGCGGCGTGGCTGAAGGCGATTTACATCTCCAACAGCGTCTGGCTCTCTTCGGAAATCATCACCCAGATTGTTTTCACCCTCATGTACTACGCGGGTGTGTACTGGCTGGGCGGCGCGGTAGTCTCCTTCGGCGTAATTCTCGCCATGGGGCAGTACGTCAGCCGTTTCTGGCAGCCGATTACGAATCTGGCGAACATCTACAACAGCTTCGTGAACAACATGGCGTATCTGGAGCGCATCTTCGAGACGATGGATGAACCAGTCGTGATTGACGACAAGCCGAATGCCGAGACACTTCCGCCCATTACCGGCGCAGTTGATTACAACAACATCACCTTCGGCTATGAGGAAGGGCAGACCGTCCTCAAGGATGTTGACCTGCACGTCAAGGCGGGCGAAAGCATTGCGCTTGTCGGCCCGACCGGCGCGGGCAAGTCCACCATCGTCAACCTGCTCTGCCGCTTCTACGACCTGCGCAGCGGTTCCATCACGCTGACGGATGAATCCGGCGTGAAGCACGACATTACCGACGTGACGCTGCACTCCCTGCGCTCGCAGATGGGCATCATGCTGCAGGATTCCTTCATCTTCTCCGGCACGATTCTGGATAACATTCGCTACGGCCGTCTGGACGCGACAGACGACGATGTACGTCAGGCGGCTGCGGTTGTCCGCGCGGACGACTTCATCCGCGAAATGCCGCAGGGCTACAAAACGACCGTGAACGAGCGCGGCGGCAGCCTTTCGCAGGGGCAGAAGCAGCTGATTGCTTTCGCGCGCACGCTGCTGAGCGACCCGCGCATCCTGATACTGGACGAGGCAACCTCCTCCATCGACACCAAGACGGAGAAGCTGCTGCAGGACGGCATTCAGGCGCTGCTGAAGGGACGCACGTCGTTCATCATTGCGCACCGCCTGTCCACCATCAAGAACTGCGACCGCATCCTGTACATTGGCAATCAGGGCATCATGGAAGCAGGCTCTCATGACGAATTGATGGCCAAGCGCGGCGCATACTACGAGCTGTACACCGCGCAGGCGCGCGACCAAGGCATGGGGGAATAAGGCGCGCGCGGCGCTTCTGAGAATTGCATAGGGACAAAAAGCGGGGTTGCGTGAAAAATGCGCAATCCCGCTTTTTTGGTTCTTCACGGAAACTTGGGGGAAGAGCAGCTTGGGGGCGCGTCTGCGGACGCGCAAAGTTACTGGCAGGGACGCTTCGCTGCCTGCACCTTTGTTGAGCGCGTTTGGCATACTGGTCGCCCGTGGAACTGTTGGGGCGTTGCCCCAAACCCCACAAGGGACGCTGTCCCTTGACCCTGCAAGGGGCAGACGAAAAGGGACGAAGTCCCCCCTTGACCCCTTTTCGCGATTGAGTTGGTCGCGCTTTCATGCTCCTTCCGCGTGCAGCTTTTTGGCGCTTCGCCTAAGCCCTTGTTTGCTCCCCCAACTTTCCGTGAAGAACCTATTATTTTTCCGCCCCTAAAATCGCCTTAATATCCCCCAAATTCTCCGCAAAATACACCTTTTCCTGTTTTTCTTCCGTCGAAAGCCCCATTTCCACCATATGCCTCAGCTGCGCCTTCAATCCCTCATAATACCCATTCAAATTATACAGCACACACGGGGCATCTATCTGCTTCAGCGCCAGCTTCGACATCACTTCCGACACCTCTTCCAGCGTCCCCGTGCCGCCCGGGAACGCAATGAACGCATCCCCCAGTTCTATCATCTTCGTCCGGCGCTCCGGAATATCCTTCGTCACAATCAGCTCCGTCAGCCCCTCCATCTGAAAGCTCTCGCTGATGAAAAACTCCGGCTCCACGCCCGTCACCTCCGCGCCAGCCGCCAGCGCACTGGCCGCCAGCGCGCCCATCAAGCCGGATTTCGACCCGCCATACACCAGCGCGTTGCCGCTTTCACCAATCCAGCGTCCGAGTTCCTCCACCGCCTGCCGAAAAGACGTGTCGCTGCCCTCGTTTGACCCCAGATAAACCGTAATATTCATGCGAAAGAATCCCCCTTTGCGTATTTCTGCCATCGAGTATAGCAGAATGAACACGGAAACGCAATCGGGGGATCTCCGCAAAAATGAGAATTTCCTCATGAATTTCTAATCATCCTTCGATGGATTTTCCATTCCGCTTGTGCTATCCTTATTCTTGTCAGAACGACAGGACGCGCCCCTCATCGGCGCAGGAGGATACAGATATGATGGCTTTCATCGATTCGGTTTTCCATGTGATTGGTTCTTTCATCAGCATGGTGTTTGAGGCGATTGTCGCTGCTGTGCAGTTTGGGTTTAGTGTCTTAGGCGGTCTCTTGGGGCTGGTGGTGAATCTGGGGATGCTGCTGCTGGTTGTCGGGCTGGTGGCGCTGGTGATTACGCGCCGCAAAAACTACAAGCAGGCGAAGGCGGATGAACCGCGCGTCATCCACATGGACAACGGCGAAACCTTCAAGAGCTATTACAGCAAGTAATTTGCAAAAAAGCGCTTGTCCTTCCTCTGAAAATGTGGTATAATCAGCGTTACCCTAAATTTTCGGAGGTTAAGAAGCAATGACGATTCTGTGGGACTGGAACGGCACGCTGCTCAGCGACGTACCGTTGGTGGTCAGAATCAACAATGAAGTTTTCGCGCGCCACGGCTATCGCCTGACAAGCGAAGAGGAATATCGGCGGATTTTCCGCTTTCCGGTCAAGGATTACTACACCGACATTGGCGTGACGGACGAGGATTTCCCGCTTGTGGCGAAGGAATGGAACGAAGGCTACGTCGCGAACTTCCATCTGGCGCAGCTGCACCAGACGGCAGCGGAGGCGGTTCATCGCTTCCACGACGCAGGCTTCCATCAGGCGATTATCTCCGCCAGCCAGGTGGATCAGCTGCGTGCGCAGGTCGTCAAGTTTCCGGAGCTGAACGGCATGTTCGACGACATTCTGGGGCTGGGCGACGTCTACGCCGTGTCGAAGGTGCAGCTGGCGAAGGATTACCTTTCGCGCAAGGGCTACGACCCGGCGAACACGGTGTTTCTGGGC
>OIGD01002620.1_pt1 | contig 13519 bp, 13 predicted proteins | sample 1582211 | NCBI WGS metagenome assembly OIGD01 (sample SAMN04414078, study PRJEB24778) | human gut metagenome | material: faecal | host: Homo sapiens
ATCGCTGATGCTGCAAACCGCCGATCATGGAATTTCCGTTCTCGCTGACGAATTGAGTACGGACGGTTCAAGTGCTCGCGCCAGGGTATTGGCGCAAAATTGTGCACGTTCAACCGTTGTCACGGCAGAAGAATTTCAGAAAATGACGAAAGAAAACGGTCGCGCCCTGTTTCGGAACCATGATGTGGCGTATATTTATCACAATGTTATCGACATGACCGGCGACGATAAAATGACCGAGGGCAATACCTGCAAGGCCGCACAAGACGCCATTGAGGAAATCATCGCCATGGTCAAGCGGCTCGCCGGATACAACGCCACCAATATTATCGTTACAGCCGATCACGGGTTCATTTATCAGAATCGGGAATTGTCGGAGGATGATTTTCTTGACGGCGTTCCGGCAGGACTCTCCGTGCTGAAGATCAATCGGCGTTTTGTTTTTGGTAAAAGTCTGACTCCTGTTGACGGACTGAAGAAATTCACTCCGGCCGAACTTGGCGTCCAGGGGGATTGCGAAATCCAGATTGCGAAATCCATCAACCGTTTGCGTGTCAAAGGTTCCGGCAGCCGGTATGTCCACGGCGGTGCGTCACTGCAGGAAATCGTCATCCCGGTTTTGAAAATCCGTAAAAAACGCGAGGGTGACACCACGCAGGTTGATGTGAATATCATTTCCGGAATGTCGGTCATCACCTCGGGGCAGATTGCCGTCAAGTGTTATCAGATGCAGCCGGTGGAGGGTAAAATTCTGCCTCGTACTTTGAGAGCCGGATTGTATTCGCTCTCCGGGGAATTGATTTCCGATGAGCATGAACTGGTGTTTGATCTGACCGGTTCCAGTACGCATGACCGTGAAATGACTTTCAGCCTTGTTCTCACCCATGAGGCAGAAAAATACAACGGCCAGGAGATTGTGTTGAAATTGCGTGAGCGTGAATCGGGGACTACTTTTTACAAAGATTATCAGACCAGAAAATACCAGTTGCGCCGTCAACTGATGGATATGGACTTTTGAGGAGATGTTTTCATGACGGATCTTGATAGAAAAATATGCGAGGCATTCCCCGGCGTGGTGGTTCGGAAAGACCTGGTAAAAGAGGTCAAAGGTAATGCCATCGTGCCGACCTACGTGCTTGAATATTTGCTTGGGCAGTATTGCGCAACCAGCGACGAGGCATCCATCCAGACCGGCATCGAATCCGTCAAAAGCATTTTACGCGAACATTACGTCCACCGCAACGAAGCTGGACTGGTCCGTTCCACGATCAAGGAAAAAGGACATCACAAGGTTATAGACAAAATCAGTGTGATGCTGAACGACCGTGCCGATGTTTACGAAGCGACCTTTTCCAATCTCGGCATCAGCAAGGTCCTTGTGCCGCCGGAGACCATCAAGCGGCACCCGAAATTGCTTGTCAATGGAATTTGGTGTATCGCTTCACTGGAGTATATGCCGTCTGAGGACAAAAATCAATGTCCATGGGTATTGGAGTCCCTCAAGCCGATTCAATTGTCGCATTTCGATCGGGAACTTTTTTTGAATGCCAGAAAACAGTTTTCCACTGATGAATGGATCGATCTCCTGATTCAAAGCATTGGTTTTAATCCTGAACAATTCGGTGAAAGGAATAAACTTTTCCAATTGATGCGGCTTATCCCATACTGTGAGCGGAACTACAATCTCATTGAACTGGGACCGAAAGGAACAGGGAAATCGCATATATATTCGGAGTTTTCACCTCACGGAATTTTGCTCTCCGGCGGAGAAGTAACTGTTCCGAAATTGTTTGTCAATAATTCCAACGGCAAGCTGGGATTGGTCGGGTATTGGGATGCCATTGCGTTTGACGAATTCGCAGGAAAACAGAAGAAGCCGGACAAAAAACTCGTTGACATCATGAAAAATTACATGGCGAATAAGTCGTTTTCCCGTGGTGTCGAGACCCTGAGTGCAGAAGCGTCCATGATTTTTGTTGGCAATACTCAGCACAGTGTTCCATATATGCTGAAAAATTCCGATCTGTTTGATGAGTTGCCCAGAGAATATCACGATTCTGCATTTCTCGATCGCATCCATTTCTACATCCCCGGTTGGGAAGTTGACATCATTCGGGCGGAGATGTTTTCCCATGGATACGGATTTGTGGTCGATTATCTGGCGGAAATCCTGCGAGCGTTCCGCGATGATGACCGTTCCGGTGACTACAAAAAGCTTTTCACACTTGATTCTTCCATCTCTACGCGCGACCGAGACGGTATCCTGAAAACGATGTCTGGTCTTATGAAAATGATCTTCCCCAATCATGATGCAACCGCAGGAGAAATCAAAAAACTATTGGACTTTGCCATTGAAGGTCGCAAGCGTGTTAAAGACCAGATCATGCGCTTCGATACGACTTATTCCCAACCGCTCTTCCAATATACTGATGAAGACGGAAATACCAATAAGGTAAAAACACTTGAAGAAACTGAATATCCGCAATACTATTTTATTCATGGCGAAGAGGCTTCCGAACACATCGGGCCGAAGTTCGACAAGCCTGTTGCAACAGTTCGGAAGCCAGGCAGTCAAACGGCAGATACTTTACCGGAAGGCAACTTTACCTACCCGGAAAACAGCAAAGGCATCTCCTTTGAGCGGTTGCTGATACCGTATCTTCGCGGTGCAACGAGAATCGTGATAGTCGATCCGTATTTGCGAAACTACTGGCAGATACGAAACCTTATGGAACTGTTACAGGAGTTGATAAGAAATAAAAGTACCGAAACAGAAATTTCTGTTCATGTCGTGACAATGAGTGATGAATTTGCTTTCTCCCGGCAGACAGAGTTTTTCGATCAGATCGTTGCATCTGTCATGCCGGCAGGAATTCACTTATCATACTGTTTTGACGAGACCATTCATGACCGCGACATCACGGCAGATACTGGCTGGAAAATTATTCTTGGGCGTGGACTGGATATTTTTCAAAATTATGACGGAAACAATACTTTCTCCTTGCAAAGTTCGCTCCAAACCTACCGAGCCTGCAAAAGTTTTGGGATTACTTACATTCGTTCAGCTCAAATAACAATGTAAAAGAATATTCTTTTATCGTGTGATGAGTTATGATGTAGAATTTCAGATAAATATGTTGAGAAATGCGGATTATCGACTTTGGGCAGTCCCATCAAGATATCCACGAAGCAAAATTTTCCCACTTTTTTCCCACCTTTTGTCTTGAAAAGGCATGAAAGATCACGTATATTCTTGATGTCGTAGCAAGGATGCCTGCTGAATGGTTTTGAGCGAAAGATTAGTGTAACCCGCACCCTGTTAACCACTTGGTCGCTGGTTCGAATCCAGCTGCCGGAGCCATTTTTACCCTCAAAATGTACCCTAAAGGTGCCATTCTTTACCACCAAGACTTTCATTTCCCAGTTCAACGGCTATATTGAGCTAAAACAGGATTTTACCACAAGGAGTGCGTAAGATGGGAAAGAAATGCAAAGTCAAACTTGACGTTGGAACCGTTTACCAGAAAGAGGAAGGCGGCACCTACTACTTCCGTTACCAAGTCCAGCATGAACGCAAATGCGTCAGCTTGAAAACCTCCAATCAGGAAGAAGCTCTCGAAAAAGCCCGGAAACTGCTCCCGATTATTCAAGCCACCACCGAGGAAGTCATCTCCGCTCACGTCAAAGTCGCACGGCACCTCGTGAAACAGGCCCGCCCGCTGCCTCTCTCCGAAATCTGGAACGTCTACTCCAAACACCCTCAGCGCGCAATCCCCGCCACCGTCCGGGAAGAACTGGCCTATCACTCCACGCTGGACGAAATGATCCGCTACTTCTCCCGTTACAGCAACGTGAAAGATGTCAAGGATATTACACCGGCACTGGCGGAGGACTTTGCAAACCATCTCAGAGCCATGCAGATTTCCGTGGCAACCCATAACCGGAAAATCGTCCGTATCCGTCGAATCTTCGGAACGCTGAAAGATTACCTGAGCATCGAAAATCCTTTTGGCTCATCGGTATTGTTGAGAAAGGAACGCGAGGAACAGGGAACCCTGGTACGCCGCATCGCCTTTACACGGGAACAGGAAGAAGCCATCCGCAGGGAACTGGACAATCCCCACCGCACGCTGATGAATAAGGCGGAAATCAAAGTCGTCTATTACATCGGGATGTACACCGGTCAGCGTCTGAAAGACTGTGCGCTGATGCAGTGGCGAAACATTGATTTGGAACAGAAGCGTATCTGGGTCAAACAATTCAAAACCGGGAAAGAAGTGCTGATTCCGATTGCAGAACCGTTGCAGGCGGTTCTTCGGGAAGCTCGGAAGTGGCAGACGGATACCTATGTCTGCCCGAAGGTCGCCGCCCGCTATCAGATCGTGGATGAAAGAGGCAAGGAAATTGGCGACAGCCTGGTCAATATTGATGTCCTGCGGGTGATCAAATGGATCGGGCTGGAACCGTCCGTGGCAACCCCGGGACGTAAAAGAAAGGCCACGGTCTACGGCTTTCATAGCCTCCGTCACAGTTTTGCCAGTTTCTGTGCTGAAGCCGGTGTTCCGAAAGCCGTAGTCGTTTCGATCCTCGGAGCGGATTCTTCCATCATCGACCGTTTCTATACCCATGTGGGCGAGGATGCCCAACGTGCCGCCATCGAAGCGATCAGTGGCGGAGCTTCGACGACTCCGGAACAGCGGATAAAACAGGTACTCGAATATGTCGGTTCGCTGGCAACTGTAAGCACTGAAGTTTCTCATATCGTCTCTCTTCTATCCGGAAAATAATAAGATTTTTCTTGTCAAAACACTTCACCGACTATCCTTTTCGGAACAGTCGGCGAAGTGTTTTTGTTTCAAATTTTATAAATTTCACAGCGCATCATTCTCACTTTCGCTTCGAACTATAAATATATATTTCTGTATATTTGCAAATATAATTTCAACATATATACAAAAATAATCTATCGATTGTAAAAATATAATTTAAATATAAAATCACTTGATTTTCTTCGCTTTACATTTATTTTATATTTACAGAAATGGTTATTCCATTTTTCTGAGCCCGTAAAAAGTATCACAATTGAAACGGAAAGTGAAAACAATGTCGGAACCGCCAACATGTCTTATTCCGCAAAATGCTCAGACGCCTTTTGATTGCTGGAATTTGCCAGATGAGGGAAACAGGATTTTTTGGCATCCAGAATTGAATATCCCGGCGAAAGGGCTGACGCTGATGACCGGCGAAGGTGATCTTACCGCTTTGGCTTTCGATATTGCGTGTCGTTGTATGAATCTGAACTTGGGGAAACTGTTATATTTGCGTTCCGACAACTTTCCTGAACATAGTCCTTTTCCCGCATTTTTAACCAAATGCCTCCCTGCGCCCTGGGGAGTCATCAATATAAAATTCAGTACCGATTTGCAATATTGGCCGCTTGATCTCAGCGGTATTCCGCCGCAGCGAAATTTCATGTGGCTTGTTATGTCCAGCAAAAAAATGATTTGGAAACGTTGGCCGTATGTCACCTCAAATACACGATCCAGCCTTGAAGCGAATTTGGATCTTTGTGCAAAAGCCGGAAACAAATTTACATTTCTTATTCTGGAAGGTCAGGTGAATTTTGAAGAAAAACCTGATTTTTATGCCACGATGAAGCGTCTGAATAATAGTGGAATGACCGTTTTGATCGTGACCTCCAGGCCGCCCCGTGGAATCTCCCGCAATGCCATATGGGATACTGTTATCACGATGCGGAAATGGCGGGCGCACCACTGCGGAAAACATCGTCTGGTTGCCGATATTCGAACTCGTACCGGCAAGCGAAATTGCCAGGTACGTTATCAGGAGTATGGGAATTTTTGGGTTTGCATTCCGGATAAAAGAGATCTTCTTCGGGAACCGGTCAGGGAAATGATGGCTGCCGGACTGAATGCGAAGCAAATCGTCGCAGCTATCAATGCACGATACCAGGGATTGAATAGGCCGCTGACCGAATCCGCTTTGGCCGCGATGAAGCGTTTTTGGGGATTTCGGACTTACAGGCCGGAAAAGAAACCACGGACAAAGCGAACGGTTCAGCGGAACGTTGGAGCTTCAGATTTCCGATGAAATAATGTAGTCAATCACATCGGTATTGCGGTATCGCACCGCTGATCCGACCATTTTCCTTTTGAACGGGAAAGCACCTTCGGCTTCAAGTTTTTTAAAGTTGCTGTGACTGATACCGAGCATTTCTGCGACCTCCTGCTGATCCAGCAATTTCGGAATAACTGCGGGCTTGGGAATGCCGTGCTCCGCAAGGCTGGTCAGCTGAGAAATCGCCTCGTTGTATTCCGGCAGCGAAATAATTCCCTCTTCCGCGACCGGGCGCATAATCCGTTTGAAAAAGCGGACGGTTGTCATTGAAATTCTGACTTCATTCATGTATGCGCCCCTCCTTTTGAGCGCATACGATTGCGGTCTGCGAATATTTTTTACCTTTGATCCTGCATTATCTTATACGATTCCCTAACTGTAAAATTCCCTCCATTCTGCATTGCCGACAGTCGTCTTATGAAAAGCCGTGGAAATGCGAGCTGCAAGCAGCCATCTCCAGTTCGGTTATTAGAAATAGCGAAATAACATCCAACTCGGAAATAGCAGTATTTGATCTCCACACTCAGATGACAGCCAGAATAAACAATCCATATTCCCGGAAGTTGATTTCTGATGATTGTTCGAATCCATCATGAGAACAATTACTGAACAGAAATCAACCATACCATATTCAACAGAAACTTACTCGAAGGAAGAAACCATGCCGAAAAGACACCATCATACGGAAAGCCGGTTAAACAATTTATCCGTAAATGCCGATCCGGAGCATCCCGTTTATCGTGAAGCTACCACCGAGATTCAAAAACGATTGCGATATATGACCGAGAAGCACAGTCAGGTATTTGTGGGGCATCTGGAGTTTCGTTTTCCCCCTGAAATGGAAACTCAGAGTGACAATCGGCATATTTCCAATGCGGTACGCAAATGCCGGATGAAGCTGAAGAGGGAGGGGATCGACGCCCAGCTTGTCTGGGCACGGGAACAACGTAATTCCGATCAACCGCATTATCACTGCTATCCGATCTGTGACGGCAACAAAGTACAGCATGTTCAGCGGGTGGCCGGATTCTTCAATGAGATCTGGTCCCGTGAGATTGACGCATCCCCTGAATCCAATTATGTACGGTATTGCCCTCCGCAGGAACGGGCGGACAACAATACCGGCATACGGATTCGCCGTCATGGTTCGGATGCGGAGGAGCAACTGCATAATGCCTCTCACTGGATGAGTTATGCCGCGAAAGTGAATGAAAAAGAGAAGACACCGGAGGGATGTCGGATGTTCGGATTTACGCAGATACCGAAGGCGTGATTGAAACGGCTGTAAAAAAATACAGCACGCTTCCTATGATATGAGAGTCCGGCAGGGACCGGCTGATGATAATTGGATTACCGGCTCGTGTGCGGTAAAACGCACCGGCCGGACATCCCCAAAATTCTTTTTATTTTTGGAACAACAATATTATGACAGGCATCCTCCTGCCGTTTACTCATAACACTCCAAACGAGGTAAAATCATGACCAACGCAGAACTGAACACATTTCTCGACCTGGAATGGAACTGTGCCGCTTTTACGCCGGAAGAAACATCCGTTTCAGCGCCCCTATCCCCGACCCAGTGGGCGCGCATTCTCTCACGGCATCCGGAGCTTCAGGAGTTTTGTCCGTTTGCGGAGTTCACTCCCGCCGACTGGGTTGTCGTCCTTGAAAAACAACTTCCTTTTGCATGGCGCTGTTCCTGCTGGAAAGATTTCACCCCGCATCAGTGGCAGCGACTGTTACGGCACCAGCCGACTTTGCTCCATTATTGCGAAATACCGAATCACCCCTCTGTGCGGAGTGGACTGCTGGCGAGTGACTGGCCCTTTGAAAAAGAGATCGATACGAGTGATTTTACGCTTGGCGACTGGTTCTGGGTCGTCAAACACAACCCGCGGCTTTGGACTCACTGCCCCTGTCAGGAGCAGTTCACGAAACCGATGTGGTGGAGCCTCCTGTACAGCTCCGCCGACCTGCTGCCGGATTGCCCGTGCCTTGACAAATTCAGTGACGAAGACTGGCGTCGTCTTAATATCGTTCCGAAATTAAAGGACCGGATACGTACTCGTGAACAATTCCGGAAATTGATCGACCTGACCAGGTATCCGTTCCGCAATTCCAGATTCGATGAATGATCCATCTGATAACATTCTGCAAAATGAAGCGATTTTCTTCCCGCCATAGCAAGGGAATGAGATCGCTTCGACTGGCTTTTAAAGGAGTTCCTGCTCTACGGTGCATCTATTGCAAAACATAGGCCCATAGGCCAGGTACGAGCATTTGCGAACCGATACAGAGTTATCAGTTTCTTGATTTACGACTTGAAAATGGAACATGTTGTGTTATATTTATAATAAATGATAACATAAGAGGTGCATTGTGGCGATATCAACATTCAGCGTTCGCATGGAAAGCGATGTAAAGAATGAACTGGACAAAATTTGCGCCCAGCTCGGTTTGAATACTTCCGTTGCAATCAATATTTTTGCCAGAACGGTCATTCGCGAGAAACGGATTCCATTTGAAATCTCGCTTGCCACCGGCGAAACAGCCGGGGCGAACGCGTTTCAAGCTCTACGCAAACAGGCGAAAGCCAATGGTGTTCAGGGGATGTCTCTATCTGAAATCAATTCTGAAATAGACCGTGCCAGAGGCAAAAAATGAAATGTTATGCAGTGATTGATACCAATGTTCTGGTTTCGGCATTGCTGGCAAAACATGAAAATTCAGCAACCGTCAAAGTTGTGAATCACCTGTTTGATGGAACGGTTATTCCGGTGTTCAGTGAACTCATTCTCGCTGAATATGGCGACGTGTTGCGCAGAAAAAAATTTGGATTTACTCCGGAACTTGTAGATACATTTTTAACAGAACTGCGTAACTGCGGAAAACTGCTTCAGGTCACAGAAACCGGCGTTATACTTCCAGACGAAAAAGATGTGCCGTTTTATGAAGTTGTATTAGAATCCGGTACGGATGATACTTATCTTGTAACAGGCAATATCAAACATTTCCCGCCAGAAATGTTTATTGTCACTCCGGCACGTTTTATTGAAATTGTGGAAATGCTGGCGGAAATCTGATATTCCGGTATGAATCGAAAAAAGAGACACGCATCGTTACTGCGTATCTCTGAGTTTTCAGTCATCTACGCTTTGAATCGCAGATGACATTTCGGACAGCGGTACAGACCGATTACATTTTCATCGATCAGTTTGCCAGCCTGAGCGCCGATCACACCCCCAGAAGTGATTCCCCAGAGGAGATTCAACACGGCTCCGGCAGCCGCACCGATGGCAGTGCCGGCAACTCCCAACGCACTTCCCGCACGGGCGCCGCGAACCATGCCGACGATTACCGTTGCTCCTCCTGCAGTAATCCCGGTTGCGGTTCCAACCGTACTGGCCCGATGAAGCGGGTTGGCAATGGAGGAACATTTTGGACAGAAAACTTTTGCCATAATAACGATTCCTTGTTTAAAGTGATAAAACCGGCGACCGAAGCCGCCGGGGTGCATGATACTCCGGAAATCGCACCACTTTTTCCGGAGGGCGTACCAGGGCAGAGCGCCGTGGACTATCTTTTCCAGAGTTCCGCCGGTTTGCCGTCCAGTCCGAACAGTCGGGTCAGACTGCGGTAGCACTGGTCGGCACGGGCGGGACTGTATTTCTTGGCGGTTTCGGTGAAGGCGTTCAACAGGCTCCACCGGGTCGGTTCGGCAAACTCCTCATGCCGGGGATGTTTGAACTCCTTCCAGACACTCAGAATATCGCACGACGGAATCGCCTGACGTTCCGCCGCCACCACCAGCGAAGCACGAACTTTATCATCATTGAGTTCATCGATCTTCAACTCCTCTGCTACGTTTTCCAAAGTCAGGAACTCCAGTTCCAGAGCATTCACGGCTTCCAGAACCAGACCGTTCAGTTCGATCCGGGAGGTGTGCCGACGCTTCAGAACCGTACTTCCTCCGAAGCACAAGTTACTGCACACGTGGACACTGATCCCCGCTGACAGACCAACCGCAATCGTGCGGTCATGGCTGTTGCGGATGCCGATGCAGCGGCTCCACTCCATGCTCGAACTTTTGTTGATCCGGATCATGCCGAACATCCGCTGACCGTCGCGTGCCAAACCGTACTGCTCCTCAAGGATCGTCCAGCGATGCGCTTTCACGACATCGGTTACAGCGTCGATCACCTCGCTGTGGGGAACCGGCTTCCAACTCGCGGTAGCGGTCGGCGTCGGAACCATTGCGATCTCGTCACGCCCGACGAACTTGCCTTCACTCATCATCAGTCCCATGATTTACCTCCATCTTTTTAAATACCACTGTCTGCAACGATCCCGATACGGACACTCGTTACAGGCGAACGATGTTTCATTGGGCAGGAACACTCCTTTGTTGATCGCATCTTGCGCCCGGTTCGCCAGCGCCTCGAAGCGCCGGAAATCGTGGAATCCGCGACTGGTGTAGTGCGATTCACATCCCGGATTCTTCGTTTTGGTGATCACGTCGAACCGAAAGAGCGGAGACTTACCGTTCAGCTTCTCATAAGCATACGAAAAGACGGTCGCCTGAAGATCACGGTCGGCTTTCCCAGCGGGCCAGCGACTCGCGGAGGTTTTCCAGTCCACAATACAGGCATCCCGCCCGTCCTGAACGATGAGATCAAACTCGCCGATCAGCGGCTTATCCAGTCCAGGAACGTCGATCCTGAACGCCTGCGCAACGCCCTTGATCGTGTAGTAATCCGACCAGTTCGCCAGCGCCGCATCCAGCATCTTCACGGCAAGATCGATCACCGTGTCGAAGTTCTCGCCTTCCTTGTAGATCAGGTTCGGCGTCGCTTCGGCTTCGATTTTGAACGCCTCCTCAAACCGGTCAACGATTTCATCGCGGGTCAGTGAACCGCCCATCATGCACTCCCACGCCTGAGCGGTCAACGCCGAATGAAACGCCTTGCCGAACGGGAAGCAGACCGAAGTCCGTTCGACCTCGGCCTGATCCACGTAGCGGTACATGAATTGCGCCTGACAGATGTTGAGGTACGTATTCAGTGCCGAATACGACCAGTGCGGTTCCTGCCGCAGTTCGTCCAGTGTTTCCATCATGCGGCCCTCCATTCGTTGATCTGACTGGAACACTGCTGTCTGGAAAGCTGCTGGACATCCGCGACGTTGAATTTCGCGGCGATCTGCTGCGGCGTGATGCCGCGCATCCGGGCAAGGTCGAGCAGATAGCGGATCTGTTTCGGACTGGCCGGAACTGTTTTGCCTGATTGCTGCGGTTGCTGTGACTGCTGCTGCCGGTTGCCGCCGTGAAGTTCGGCTTCGACCGACTGCCGCACGAGTTCAAAGGTGTCGTGGATGCGTTCCTGAAGCTGATTTGCGTTCAGTCCGTCAGGGAGTTCACATTCGATTGAAGCGTGATAGCTCTGGCTCGAATACTCGCCCTCCGCCGGGACTTTCTTGGAATAAGATGCGTTCAATTTCAACATAGCTGCCTCCTTGAAATGAAAAAGCCGCAGGAGCTTATCCTGTGGCCCGGTTTGATTGATTGCGGGTTGTCACATCACCATTTTAATGCGTTCAAGCCTCCGGCGGGTCTGTACGAACTCACGCTCCTTTTGCTTTTGCAGGAGTGTAACCTCTTTCACCTTGCGGATCAGGATGCCGGATTCATCGAGCAAGTGTTTGAGTTTGCTCCGCAGTTCCTCAACATTGCTGCTGAGTTCTTCCAGCGGAGAAGCGGCAGGAACCGGATCATTCGATTCCACAACTTTGTTTTCAGTGGTTTCCATTTTCTTCTGCTCCTGTTTGGGTTGAATGGATTTTTCATATTTTCCGGGAATGGAACGAATGGGCATGGCCAAATAACGTCCATACCCGCCTTCTGCAACGACGGGAATCAATCCGTCCGAGTTTGCCCGGAACGTACAATATCCCTGTGCCAGCATCCGAAGCAGGATGTGTTTGTTGAGAACCAGCACGGCACGGGGTCGCACTCCGGCATGATCGGCAATCGCTTCCAAGTGCATATTGGGATAATCCAGCGGAATGACTGAAACTCCTTCCGGGGTGACATTGAGTTCGATTCCATGATAGGGTTCATGGTCTGGAACTGTTTTCAAAAAATCGATCACCTGTTTCGGTTCGTGAAATGTAATGGAGTAATCGAGTGCATTGTCGGCCGGTATCACCTGTTTCCAGTTCGGATAGTTGCCGGATGGAATTTTGCCGCACCAGACGAAATCGCCTATCGTGATCTGGAACAACCGGGAGTTTCCGTTTGTCCAAGCAGCAAGGGTTCCCACATCATGCAGTCTGGCCGCCAGCAGTGCCGAAGGGAATGGAATCGTTATTGATTCTTTCAATGCCAAAGAACACGGCAGATTCAACAACTGTTTCCCGTCTGTTACAGTGATGCCGTCTTTTGAGAGATTGACACCCCGTAACACTGCTCGCGGTTCATTCCGATTGATGATTGGAGCGGCTGAAGCCAGAAGTTCTGGGAACTCCTCCAGCAATTCGACAACTGTCGCATCGGCGGGAACTGCTTCCTGTGCCGGATATTCAACTTTCCTGCCTTTCAGCTCGATCCTGCTGCCTTTGGCTGTGCGCACCATCTCCCGCAACGCCCGATATTCGACAACGAAATCCTCCGCACCTTCAACTTCGGCATCAATCCGAAGTGAAACCTGTTCCACGCCGTCAGTCGCCATTGCCAGAACATCTCCCGGAATGCCGACAAACCGCACTCCCCGGAATACCTCCGCCGGACTGGTCTGACATACCATCTTGCCCAGTATCCGCAAGGCATCATTCAAGACTTTCTTTTCGATCCTCATTTCTTTTCCTCCTTGAGTTTGCGTTTTTTGGTCATAACCGTTTCTTTTCCCCCGATCCTGAGAGTAAAAAGCAAAACACCCGGCAGTCAAACAACTGTCGGGCATTTTCGGAACCATAAGGTTCCCTTCAGATGATTATAACGCAATTAAAAGAAAAATTTACTTTTAACTGTTCAAAAGGAGAAACTGTAATCAGAATTTTACATGCTATGTTACTCTTCTTATAGATAAGAAACAAAAATACTTGTAGAATCTCTTCAAACGTACTATATTATCAGTATGGAACTTCGAGATGCAAGAAAAATCAATTCAAAAGAATTGTATGATCGTCGAAAGCAAGCGGTTTTGCTGTTCGAAAAAGGGCTGAAGCGTTATGAAATCGCTCCGCTTGTCGGAGTGAGCGCCTATACAGTCGGGCAATGGATTAAGGCTTGGAAAAAAGGAGGCCAGGCCGCATTGAAGGTCGGCAATAAAGGGCGACCGCGGGGGCTTTACCGAAAATTGCTTCCGCATGAAGAACGGGAAATTCG
>OIGD01002622.1_pt1 | contig 13517 bp, 11 predicted proteins | sample 1582211 | NCBI WGS metagenome assembly OIGD01 (sample SAMN04414078, study PRJEB24778) | human gut metagenome | material: faecal | host: Homo sapiens
AAAAAAGATTGCCAATAGCACCAAACCAAATGGAGCATAACAGTCTTGATGATAATCTGAAAAAACACAATGCCTTTATATTTTTATTCAGTGATATACAGAAGTTTATGGCAATAATATTATTTTTATTCTTTTTAACATACTTTTTAATCGACATAATACCATTCATTATAAATATAATAAAGAATTATTTATTATAATAAAAGTTAGGTATTCTATCAATTTTTTCATTAACCAAAACTTTTTCAAAATTATCAAGCTTTCCGATTTTAAGTGAGTGCAAGGTGCTGTAACATCGTTTTTTAGTTCCAAATTCATTATAATAAAGAAAAAATTTACTACCCTGAGGAATTTTAAAATTATCAAACTCATGAATAATATACTTTTTTAATTTTAAGAAAAACTTTACAGCTTTGCTGTTTCGCTTACGAATTAAACAAATATTATTCATAAAATCAACACGTGTAAGCTGCACGATATAATTTTGACATACCGGACAACATTGAAGCACATCGAGAAGACATGTTTTATATTTATTCCCGACATCATTAATTTCATAGGTACGAGTTTTGCGCAACGCACCACAGCAGTGAATATATCCCAACTCTAATCTCCTTAAAAATATTACAATAAAGACAAATGCCCTCTTTCAATTTTCGAAGAAATGAAATTACCATCACAAGGGCTTATATCTACCTTCGAAATAAAAAGCTTAACAATCAAGCTATATTTCAAGTATACATACTTACTACATTTTTTAAAGTCCGTTTTTATACTTAATCATTTTGATAACGGATAAACTGTGTAAGTAAAAATACTTAAATTAAATAATGTAGCAGCAAAAAATTTAATACTTACATCGCTGTTATATCTAGCATTTGAGATATATTCTAAAAAAAATATAAACTATTCAAATACACATTAATTTACTAAAACTAACAAAAAAATATATTAAGTTTTGTTAAGATACTTACCCAGAATAAGATTTTTAATTTTTAAAGAAATCCATAAAACAAGAGAAGCAAACGTACCTATAAACAAATAAGATAAAAACCCGAGCAGATTAGTATATTTAACTTTATTAAACATATTTTTATCTAAAACATTTTTAGCAAATTCCTGCCCCTTTAAACTAGCCATTCCTTCTTCGATAATCATAGGAAGAAAGGAAGAAAAAACAATAATGGGTGAAAATTTAACAAAAGTATCTTTGGCTTTTAAAATCCATTTTAAAGTCGGATTAGTTTTTTGGGACTCTTTTTCCTTTTTATCAATTTTTGGAGTTGACAATAGTAAAGCAGCAATAGAAACAGGTACAAGAATATAATTGCTAAGCTGGCGCAATTTTTGCAATGATTTTGCAAAAAATGTTTTATTATGGTTATAAGCATGCCCCATTTCATGAAAAAGTGAAAGCCTGGTATTTTTTGAAACGTAAATAGTTTTGTTAAAAAAAGTGTAACAAGAATTGCCTTTTTCCATAAAATCCATAACAGTATTAAAATAGGACAACTTTTTCATATCATTACCGTTAATTTTTTTGTTAATGTTATCTTTTATTTTTTGAGCATCTTTAGTTAAATCATTACATTTGAATACGGAAACCCCAGACTCACTGAGTTTTGATTTTAAAAACGCTTTTTCAAAATTCTGTTCAAATTTTTCTAATACAGAAGCCGATAAAAAATTATTGACTTTATCCATTTTTTTTAACAGATTTACTGTAACCAATGAAGGTACAAAACTATCTAAAAACAAATCGACACTATAAAGCGTACAACCAAGAACAGATGACAATAATAATTCCTGTTTTGTCTTTTCATTGTCATAGTTTTTTGAGTTTTTAAAAGAATATTTATTTTTATAATCAGAATTTAAATTAATTTGTTGCATAAATAACCTATAATAAATAAATGTCGTGATAAAAAAATTTGCTAAAAAAAAATACTTTGTAAACTTTTGTAACAATTTAAAAAAATATTAAAGTTTTTAACTAATATATCCGTAATATATAAATAATATATCAAGATGAGGTAAAAGACATGGTTGATGCAATAAGTTCAACATCAGTAAGCTCATACACAACAAGTTATGACAGTGAATATGAGTACATAAAAAAGATGTTGCAATCGTATGGTTTATCAACAAGTGGCGATAAAAAAGTCGATAAAGCAGCATTAGAACAATATTTGTCAAAAGAAACCAGTCAAATTCCAACAGCTGAAGAAGAAAATGTAAAAAGTCAGGGAATACAGACATATCCTCAATATTATTTTATACTAACAGAACTAGGTTTATCTCAAGATGAAGATATGAGTGTTGACAGGACTAATATTGAAGAAAAATTACTTGAACGGATAAACGATAATAATACAAGTGAAGAAAAAAAAGTATACTACGAGGATTTATACAAAAGACTTGACTTATATTTCCAAGATACCACAAGCCAAATATCCAGTGCAGCAAGTTCATTTCAAGGTGCCACAATGTTGGGTCAGATGAACCGTGTTTTGCTTGGAATATAAAAAGTTTAAAAATTTAGTTAGGAATATAGAAACATAATTACCATTAAAAGTATTTAAATCGAAAACAAATTCATTAATACCAATACTTGAAAGCTTGTCCACAATACTATAGTTTTCAAGAATTTCATCTTTATACATATGCATACGGCAAAACCCATCCGTAGTAAAGGGGAATATTTTATTTAAAGAAGGGTCAAAAATAGCATAATTTCCATTATGACAGGGGGCCTGACAAGAAAGACGAGAAATAATGGCAGAATCATTATTTAAAGGGCAAAGTCCAAGTGAGGGGACTTTAATATTGCCAGCTATTTTATATTTTTTACGAATTATAGATTTATCAAGCTTAGCAATATAATTTTCAAGCATATCAAAATCTTCAATCTGTGAAAAATCAATACAATTAATACTTTTAGTTAACTGAGAAAGACAAGCGGCTGATGAACTATTAATAATATTAATACCACCGCCAATTTCAATAGGAAAAGAAGATAAATCAATATCATTAATAAAAGCCCAAAAATACCCAATATTGTTAATAATACAAGTGCCTGGTCTAGGATATGATATAAGTAAAGACTTAACATAATCAAAAACACGTTCAAAGTCTCGTTCAATAAGTATTGTTGGTGTGCTAATATTTAAATTTATGTTATATTTAAGACAAAAAAGTTTAACTAAATGCATAATTTCATTAAAACTTTTAGAAGCGAGGTCAAAAGTGTTAATAATTTCGCCATATTCAATGGAATAAACAGGATTAAAACCGATTTTTTTAATAAAAGATTCAAGATTTTTTATCTGAGCCAAACTTGAAAGCCGCAAATTTATATTTGGAAGTTTTAATTGGGAATAATCAATATTTTTTTTTAGTCTTGAAGATTTAAAATTCCAGGAATGTTTTTGAATATGAGAGCTGAAATTAAAATCATTACCGTTTATTGAAATAATTTCACCAGAAAAATGATTTGTTTTATAATAACTTTTTCTTATATGCTTAAACGGCAGCTTAGAGTTCTGATAATCATTTGGGAAATCTAAAATATTACCAATTAAAATACAAGCATCAAGAATTTCAAGACTTGATTTAAACTTACCCTTTATTACAACATTGGAAATAGCATTTAAATCCTTAATTTGAGAAGCAAAATAAGGTAAGTTATCAGAATCAACAGAAAGATTGATAGATGTGCATTGCTTAATTTTTTGTATATTTTTTAAATATATCTCTTCGGTAATAATAACTTCGTCAATATTATAGAAAGATTTTAGAAATTCAATCCCATAAAGATTGTGAATATCAAAATAGGAGTCAATAATAATTTTAAAAGGAACTTTATTTTTTTTATCATTTTCAAGTTCTTTGAGAAGTTGCAAAACAGTATAGCTGTTAACAAAAATACCATCAATATCTGTTGTACAAAGGTATTCTACAAATTTTCTAACCTCTTCCTGCATATTTTCAGAAATATCATGTTTAAAGTTGACATAAATACGAGAGCTAAATTGATGTGCAATTTGAATAAAATCATTTACATAGATGAAATTATCGTTAAAAAATCTGTCATAATATACATAAAAATCACGACAACAAGTTTTATCAAACAATAGTTTGATATCATCTGGTGATTTAACAGGTGAAACGACATTTATTTTATTAACCATAAAAAAAGTGTATAATATAAAAAACAAAAAAACAATGGGTTAATAGTAATGTAAACAATATAAGAAGTTTCAACCAGCGGACTTGCCGCAAAAGATGAAATGAGTTTATATAAAAACAAAAAAACAATGGGTTGATAATGAAAGCAAGTTAAGTTCAAAAAAATAAATAGTTTGCTTATATGATATAATATTGTATAATAATAAATATAATAGTTGAAGTTTAAGTGAGAAGGTGCGGAATATTGAACTCGTCAGATGATGAAAATATATATGGGAATATAAATAGCGACAATAGCAATAATGAAGACAGTTCTTTAAATGAACTGAAAGACTTGGCTATTGAAATAAACGATACAGATATAAAAATTGATATAAACGAAAATGAAATGCAATCTGATAGTGATTATATATATAATTTTAACCAACCTGCATCTGAAGAAGCCAACTATGTCGAATATCATGAACAATTGCCATATGAGTCCAATCAGATTGAAAGTCAAGAGGAATTAACAGAAAATATCAATGAAGAATATACTCCAAATGAAATAGCATCAATAGAATATGAAGCTGTACCGAGTGAAGAAATAGAAATTGAGCCGGAGTCTTCCCAATCTTATGATAATTATGAATCAATAGAGCCTGCATTTCAATCAGAGAATCAACAAGAAGTAAATGAAACAGAAAATGATAATTACTATAATGAAAATATAGAAATACTAGATGAAAATGACAATATTCAAGAAACTATAAATGTTCAAAATGATACATCCTATGATAATACGATAAATGAAACTTCCAAAGCAGAAGCCAACAATAAGCAGAATCAGGAGGTTGCCCGTAAAAGAAATTTAATACCCATTTTAACAGCTATTTTATCTATTGGAATATTTATAGGTGTTTTAAATTTACCACGGGTAAAAGAAAAAATAAATGGAATAGGGAATCATAAAGCTATTGAAGAAGAGCGGATAAGTGAACTTAATAAACTATCTAATATAGATAAATCTGATGCAAAAAATACAGAAATTAAGGAGAATACTGGCGATAAACGTGCAAAGATGGTTGTATTTGACGAAGAACAAAAAGAGAATAAAAAAAGTAATGTAACAATATGTGCGAATCCGTTTTTACCAACAATACAAACAAACTCAGGAAACGAAAATTATGATAATGCACTTGGTGCATATGAAATAATAAGCCCACCCAAAGCTGGTGAACCAATTGATGAAATTGAAGTATCCGCAATGATGGAAACCAAAGTATCTGGAATACTATACGATCATGACAATCCTCAGGCTATAATAAATTATGATGGTCAAGACCAGCTTGTACGTCGTGGCGATCGTTTGGCTGGATTTTATGTAATGAGTATAACACCGGATAAAGTAATACTAAAACAAGGAAATAATGTATATCGAGTAAGTGTTGGTCAAGCAATAACAGACGAAGGAATAAACTACAATATAAATTCGAATTTAGGCAAACAATTTGGCGGACGATATAAAAACATAAACGGCAAAATAATAAATATGAATAATGACCAGGAGAAATAAAACATGGGCAAAGCTAGTAGAATAGTAAAAGTTTTAGCACTTTTTGCTTTAATAGCATTATATTCAGCAGACAAACCATATAATATAAAAGCTGAAGCAGCAAATACAGAAAATAGCATGATAAATGGTGGTTTAAACAGTTCGTTTGATGATGATTATTATACAAGCGGTAAAAAAATAAACCTAAACGGCTCAATAAACCTACGCAACGGCAACCAGCTTATAACGGTAAGTTTGCGTGATTCCGATATAAAACAGGTATTAAGAATGTTTGCAGATAAAGCTGGCTTAAATGTAGTATTTCACAATTCGGTAACAGGTCAAATAACTCTTGATTTAGTTGGGGTAACATTAAACAATGCAATGGAAATGATATCGCAAATTGCAGAGCTTTCATATGTTATAGAAAATGGCACATTGCTTGTTATGAAAAGTGAAGCAGCAAAGAAATTAAAAATTTCAAAGCAGAATATAAACATAATTCCAATAAAATATGCAAATTCAGCCAAAATAGCTAATTTTTTAAATACGAATATATTTGGTCTGAATAAACCCGGGCTGTCGAATTCAGAAACAGCAATAAGCAATCCCAGTGAGAATGAAGTATTAATTTTCGGTACCGAAAATGACTACAAAATGGCTTTAAATGTAATTCGTGTGCTTGACAAAAAGCCGAAGACAACGACATTTAAAGTAAACCATACTACACCCAAGGAAATGGCTAAATTGATTTGTGAGTCGTTATTTATTAACATGACTCAAAAAAGTAGCGGGGATTCAGAAACATTTAGCGCATTTCAACAGATAACAGATGCTGACAGCCCTCAAAATACAGTTGAATATAAGACTCAACAAGCAACATCAACGCAACAATCATCAGGGGGTCAAATTGGTGAGATGTCAGGTCAAATGTTAACAACAACAGGAGTAGTTGTAGGTGGTGGTGTAGTGGCTTGCCAAGTTTCAGGAAATACAGATTCAAAGGAACTAAAATCATTTAATGATACATCGTTAACAATTATGTATTTACCACAATTAGGCACAATAAATATGATAGGTGGTTCAGAAGCCCAGATTCAAATGGTAAGTGATTTTATAAAGAAAAATGACAAAAAACAAGCACAGGCATTTGTGGAATTATCAATAATAGAGCTGACAGATGCAGGTTCAAAAGAATTTAATAACACCTGGAATGTTTATAGCAAATGGTTTTCAGGCAGTGTAGGCGGTAACGGTTTATTAACAGGAACAAACACACCTATATTCTGGGGTGGTACACCTGGAAAAATGAATAACAGCGGTATTCCGGGCTTGCTTGATTCAGTATACAAATGGGGAACATCTCCTGTAATATCTCAAAGCTTGAACTATCTTGTTGAGAATAATAAGGGCCGTGTCCTTGCAACACCAAAAATATTAATAACCAACGGTCAGAATTCAACAATTGACTTATCATCTGACTATGTAAAAAAAGTTACATCGGAAGTATTAAGTGAAGGTGCAGGTTTATATGGTGCAACTCAAAAGGAATATGAAATAGGCAATGATAATGGTATGAAAATAGCAATGGTTCCTTTCATAAGCCCAGACGGTTATGTATCGTTAAATATAAGACCAATGTATGCGACAATAAAAGAACCGGTATACCAACAAAATCAATATGGTCAACAGGAGCTTGCAGCGACATTGCTTCAACGTCGTAATTTAGACTTAAAAGGAGTTCGAATAAAAGACGGTGAAACGCTTGTATTAGGAGGTTTGATACAGGAAACTGAAAAACAAAGTGTAAGCAAAACGCCATTATTAGGTGATATTCCTGTCCTTGGCTTTTTCTTCCGCAATTCAAAAAAGGAAACAGAAAAATCAGAACTTGTTATTACAATCACTCCCCATATAATAAAAGACACAGATGAGGAAATAATTGAATCAGAAGATTTATAATTATTGGAGAACATAAACAATAAAATGACAACAGATTTAATAGAAAAACTAAAAGATAACATAGACCTTGAATTGGTATCAAAATTTGACTATACGGATTTTGCGAAATATAGTTTTATACCCATGTGTATAAAGAATAATAATTATTATATAGCAACCGACGACAAATTTTTTTCAAATGAAGGTGAACAACACATAAAAAGCATTCTTGGTGAAAATACAAAATATAAATTTATAGCTTTATCATCAAACATATTAAACTATCTTATAACTTGGTATAAAAAGGATGCATATAATGTAAGCGACAAAGCAAGAAAATTTTTAAACAAAATAAAAAAAGAAGGTCCAGACCATCACAAAAAGATGCTTGGTGAATTACTTGTCGAATCAGAAATAATAACAAGTGAACAGTTAAATGAATGTTTAATATTATCAAAACAATTAAAAGTTCCATTGGGTTCGATTTTGATCCAGAAGCAATACATATCAGTGAATGATTTACGTGAATTTTTAACTTTTCAAACAGGCAAATCATTTATAAACACAGAAAATTTAAAAATAAACAAAGATGTTCTTAATTTATTGCCAGAAGATTTTATAAGACTTCATAAGGTAATTCCAATACAGGTAGAAGATAAAAACTTAGTGCTAGGGATGTTAAATCCTAAAGATAAACGTGCTTTAAACGAAGTTGTGTATTTGACAGGTTTAAAAATAACTGTGCGTTTAATGACAAACCAGGAATTTGAAAATCTTCTTGACACATATTTTAATAAAAGCAACAAAGAAACACTTGAAATAATAAAGTCAATGGAAGAGGAAGCGACTTTTGATGAAGACGAGTCGTTTTCAGAATTAATAGAGCGTGAAATACGTGATTCAACAGGAAGTGTTGCAAAATTCAATACAAAAATTGTTTGTGATGCTATTGATATGGGGGCAAGTGATATCCATATTGAACCGCGATTTCAAGGATATGCAGTAAGATTTCGTATATCAGGCATCCTAAAGGAAGTATTGCGCTTACCACCACGTGTTGAATCAGCAATAATAACAAGATATAAAGTTCTTGCCAAAATGGATATAGCAGAACATCGTCGTCCTCAAGATGGAACATTTTCGTTAAAATATAATAACATATCATATGATTTCCGTATAAATACATTACCAGTAAACGGTAAAGAAAAAATGGTTATCCGTGTACTTGCGCCTGCAGCCTCCATTTCATCTGATGATAAAAAAATATCGTTAATAGGTGCAAATGAACATGATATGGATGAATTATACAAAATAATTGCATCACCAAACGGAATAATACTTGCCTCAGGTCCAACAGGAAGTGGTAAAACAACGACACTATATTCGATTTTAAAGAACTTAAATAAAGAAGAATTGAATATTACAACAATTGAAGATCCGGTTGAAATAAAAATTGAACGTTTAAACCAAAGCCAGATAAATAAAAAAGCAGATATAACATTTGCTTCAAACATGCGTGCAATTTTACGTCAAGACCCTGACATAATAATGGTAGGTGAAATTCGTGATATGGAGACACTTGAGGTTTCTATTTCAGCTGCATTAACTGGACACTTAGTATTAAGTACGATTCACACAAATAGTGCGGCTGCAACTATAACACGTATGATTGAAATGGGTGCAAAAGACTATCTAGTGTCTTCAACTTTAACAGGTGTAATCGCACAACGTCTTGTACGTCGTTTATGTCCAAAATGTCGGGAAAAATATAAACCAACACTTGAAGACGCAAAACTTGTAGTTTCAGATAGCAACAAATATGAAGAATTTATGAATACAACAATATATGTTCCAAAAGGTTGTGAAGAATGCGATTACCAGGGTTATAACGGCCGTTTAGGCGTATACGAGATATTAAGAATAACAAAAGATATACGTAAGATGATAGCACTTAACTCAATTGAACTGGATATTGAAGAAGCTGCAATAAAGGGCGGTATGTCAACATTACACCAATCTTGCTATAAGCATATTATAAACGGAGAAACAACAATAAGTGAATTTTTACGTGTACTTGGACCTGTAAACGACTAAAGGTAAAGACAAATGGCTATATTTTATTATAAAGCAGTTAAAGAAGAAAATAACGAAAAAAAAATTGTTAACGGAAAAATAAAAGCTTCAAGCGCACGTGAAGCTCGTCAGGAAATTAAAAATTTAGGCTTCATACCTATAAATGTATATGAAGAAACAAAAAGTGGCACTAAAAAAGAAGTGATACCTAAAAAAGAACTTGCACCAAAACTACGTTCACTATCAACAACTGAGAAAATAAACTTTACATCAACATTTAAGCTATTGATGCAATCAGGTGTTCCTGTTATTGAATCCCTTGTATTTTTGGAAAATGAAGCTGACTCGCCTAAATTGCGCGATGCAGCACGTGTAATAAAAGCACAGATACTGGCAGGAAACACATACTCAGAAACAATATCCCGATATCCTGATATATTTGGCCATGTATATATAGGTTTAACAAAAGCCGGCGAAGATTCAGGTGAAATGGAAAAAACTCTTGCCCGTTTAGTTGAACTTTTAAAAAAACAAGAGGAAATAAAAAGCCGCGTAATTGGTGCTTTGATTTACCCTGTTTTTGTAATATGCTTGGCTATAGCAGCGTTAATGATAATGCTAATGTTTGTATTCCCAGCATTTAAAGATATGTTTACAAATTTAGGTGATAAACTACCAATTTATACAAAAATATGTCTACAATTAGGTGAATTCCTAAAAGCATATTGGGTTATTATCCCAATTGGAATAATATCGATTGTGGGTGGTGTATATTATGCATTAAAAAACGAGACAACTAAGAATAAAATAGACGAAATTTTATTAAAACTTCCTATAATAAAAGATTTACTGATAGCAGCAAATTTGTCAAACTTTTTTGCTGTAATGCAAGTTGCATTCGATGCAGGTATTCCTGTTATTGACAGTCTATACCTTGCAAATATAACAATAACAAATAGTTTATTAAACAGAGAGCTAAAGCAGGCTTCAAAAAAAATACAGACCGGTCAGCGCCTCAGCATAGCCTTAAAGAATATTGTTTTAATACCTAGAATGATGGTATTTTTAATATCAATAGGTGAACAATCAGGACGACTTGGTGAAATGTTAACACAAAGTGTTATATATATTGATGAAAAATTAGATAAAGTTATAGATACAATTACCAAGATGATAGAACCAATAATGTTAATCGTAATAGGAGCTATGGTCTTGTTCTTGGCATTATCGTTATACTTGCCGATATTCAAAAGTTACGAAATGTAGTTTAGTAAAAAAAGAGAAAAATAAAAATGATAAAATATTTTAAAGGTTCAATAATTGTAACAATTATAGGACTGGTAACAGCTTATTTTTATAGCGAACATCAGCTATGCGGCTCGGGCTTAAAAACATTATTTATAGTGTTCATATTAAGTGTACTTGAAGTAAGTTTATCATTTGATAATGCTGTTGTAAACGCTGTAAAGCTTGAACATATGACACCAAAATGGCAGCATCGGTTTATAACCTGGGGCATATTAATTGCAGTATTCGGAATGCGGCTTTTGTTTCCAATAATAATAGTATCAACCTTTGCTCAAGTCAAAATAATAGAAACAGCAAAAATGGCATTATATGATGTAGATAAATATACACATTATCTTCATCAAACCCACGCTTCAATATTGGCGTTTGGCGGTGTATTTTTAATGATGTTGTTTTTACATTATATGTTTAATGAAAATAAAAAAATTCACTGGATAAAACCGCTTGAAGATAAACTAAGTCATTTTGGTCAAATAGAGGGGCTTGAAACCTGTATATGTATATTTTTAATATACTTAATGCAGCATTTTCAACCTATAACACACCGACTACCTATTATAATTTCGTCGTTATGTGGACTTGTTTTGTATCTTTTGGTTCACGGATTAAGTGAATTTATGCAAAAGAAAACTCAAGGTCGTTTTGAAGGTGCAATAAACACATCATTTAAAGCAGGACTTATTAGTTTTATATATCTGGAATTATTAGATGCATCGTTTTCATTAGATGGTGTTTTAGGGGCATTTGCTATAAGTAAAGACTTAATAATTATAATGATAGGCTTAGCAATTGGTGCTATGTTTGTCCGTAGTTTGACTATAATGCTAGTTGAAAAACAAACATTAAAACAATATATATACCTAGAACACGGAGCACATTGGGCTATTGGAACTTTGGCTTTAATTATGATGATTTCAACAAAAGTAGAAATAAGCGAAGTCGTAACTGGATTATTGGGCTTGGTATTTATCTCACTTGCATTTATATCATCACTTATATACAACAAACAAAAAGAAAACAAGCAAGAAAATAAAGAATTGGTTATTTAATTTCAGAATTCTTAATTTTAAAACACAACACTTAAACAATTTCACTTAAATAATTTTACGAATTTAAATATTTGTAAAATCGGTTTATACTAAAAAAGTTTAGAGTTTATTTAAAGTTGCAAAGTGAGTATGAACAAATTTGATAAAAATCGTTATAACCAATTAAAAATGTTTGAAACAAAAAATAAAACTAAAAAGGATGCTTTTCAAGAAAAAAATAAAGACAATAAAAAACATTTTATTAATTTGGGAGTTCATCCAAAGTAAACTTACCTATTTTAGCATTACGAAAATCATTTAAAACCATAAATGCAGCACGTTCAATGTTTGGATTTGCGTTTTTTATAAGAAGATTACGTGATTTAGCAATCATTTGAAGGTCAATTGCTAACTTTTCACAAGCAAGTTTATAAAAATCAATAAGTTCATTTGGATATTTATCATACAATATTTTTAAAAGTTCAGAAGCCACAAACTCGTGTGAATATGCATTTTCAGAAACTCCGTTAACTGATGCTAACTTTATTGCGCTAAGTTGATTCTCAAGTTTAATAGGAATAATACCAGGTGTATCAAGCAAATCAAGTTTTGGATTAATTCTTACCCAGCTTAATTGCCTTGTTACACCTGCTTTCGCCCCTGTTTTTGTTTTAGCTTTTTTGACAAGTTTATTAATAAAACTTGATTTTCCAACATTTGGCATGCCAATAACCATAACTCTTGCAGGTCTTGGGTTAAGCCCACGAGAAACTAATTTTTCAATTTGTGGTTTGGCAAGCTTTAAAATAGCATTTATAATGACTTTTGTATCAGCTTGATTGTGCGAAGAGGTACTTAAAGTATAAGTATTATAAGTATTTTTAAAATACTCTATAAATTTCTTAACCATAAAATTATCGGCTAAATCCGCTTTGTTAAGAATAATTAAATGCGGTTTTGAGCCGATAATTCTGTTTAATTCTAAATATGAAGAACTTAAAGGTATGCGAGCATCTTTTAATTCAACAACAACATCAACAAGACTAAGTTTAGACTTAAGTTCATTGATAGCTTTGGCAATATGCCCTGGAAACCAATTAATGTTATTCACTTTAAAACACTATCTTTTTTCGATTTTTTCTTTAATACGAGTAGCTTTACCAATTCTATCACGTAAATAATAAAGTTTAGCGCGACGAACATCACCACGACGAAGAACGTTTATTTTCTCAATACGGGGAGAATAAATAGCAAATACTCTTTCTACACCAACACCCTGGAAGATTTTACGAACAGTAATAGTTGAATTAACACCACTGCCGCGTTTCTTAATAATAATACCTTCAAAAGCTTGTGTTCTTTCCTTACCACCTTCAACAATACGTACAAATACTTTTACAGTATCACCAGGATTCATTTGAGGAAGTTCTTTTTGAGTATATTTT
>OIGD01002627.1_pt1 | contig 13508 bp, 10 predicted proteins | sample 1582211 | NCBI WGS metagenome assembly OIGD01 (sample SAMN04414078, study PRJEB24778) | human gut metagenome | material: faecal | host: Homo sapiens
GGTACGGGCGGTGGTGTGGAAGGACGGCGGGGCCTAGCCCCGCCTCCTATCCGATTTTTCGGAACCCGAAAAAAATTCCCCGAGCGTTTGTATCGAGACGCTTCCGCCTGTTTGTCCGTGTGTTCTGCACGGCTACAATTCCGACACGTGTTTTGCATGCCGCCCGTTTGCGGCTTTCTGCGTTTTTGACGAGGACAGGCTCCCCTCATGACGGAAATTCTTCAAAGTATTCTGATTTACGCGGTGCCCGCGATTCTCGCAATTACCCTGCACGAGGCCGCGCACGGCTTTGTCGCCAAACGTTTGGGCGACAACACGGCCTGGATTCTCGGCCGCGTCACGATGAATCCCCTCAAGCACATTGATCCCGTGGGAACGATCCTTGTGCCAGGGCTTTTGCTCGTGGGCTCCATGATTGCCGGGGGCGCCGGTTTTCTCTTCGGGTGGGCAAAACCCGTCCCCGTGAATTTCAGCAGGCTGTATAACCCCAAGCGCGACATGATCTGGGTGTCGCTTGCAGGTCCCGGGATGAACATTGCGCAGATGTTCTGCTGGCTCATTGTTTTAAAGATCATTGTGCTGGGTGAGCCTTCCGGCATGATCGGGCAGACGGCCGTTGATATCTGTCTTGCCGGTGTTTCGGTCAATATGATTTTGGCGGCCTTTAATCTCCTTCCGATTCTGCCGATGGACGGCGGACGGGTACTTGCGGGGCTTTTGCCCTGGCGGCAGGCCGTCGCCTATTCACGCCTTGAACCCTACGGGCTTCTCATTGTGATCATTTTGCTTGCCACCGGGATTCTTAACTATTTTCTGAGGCCCTTTTTGCAGTTGGCGCAGACGTTCGTCGAATGGACCGTGATGCTTTAAGGAGCCCGTGACGATGCCCGTTGATATTTCGGTCGCCTCGGACCCTGCAAGCGCCTGGCTGATGCGCTTTGCCGGGCTCATAAAGCCCGAGGGCCGCGTGTTGGAGATTGCCTGCGGCAACGGCCGCAACACACGGTTTTTAAAGCTCTGTGGGTTCCACGTCACGGCAGTGGATGTGAACGTGCCCGCCGCGCACTTTCCGGAGGGCGTGGACTTCCGGCAGCTCGACCTTGAGCAGGAGGACTGGCCCCTGACGGGCCTTGCGTTTGACGCTGTGGTGGGGATTAACTACCTGTGGCGTGCGCACTGGGCGTCGCTTTGGAATAACCTCAGCGAGGGCGGTCTGTTTATTTATGAGACCTTTACCGGGCATCAGTTCAGGCGGGTTGGAAAACCGAGAAGCGCCGAACACCTCCTCGGGCCCAATGAACTCTTAAACCTCTGCCGCACCCGCGGCGAAGTGGTGGCCTATGAAGAGGGGCTCACGGACGCCGCGATGTCGCTTGCGCGCATCGTGGTGCGAAAGGGCAGGGGTGAGATGCCGGAAAGCCGCCTATATTGCCCGAGATAACGAATTCTGATTTGAGTGGTTGTTTTAAACACGATGACAACGAATGTGATGCGCCCGGCAGTAAACGACGGGCTTGATGCGTGGCTTACCTACGCCGAACACTTAAACGAAAAGCCCATTGACATGGGGCTCACACGCATGAAGGCCATGATTGAGCGGCTGGGCATTGCCTTCACCTGTCCGGTCTTTACCGTTGCGGGCACAAACGGCAAGGGCAGCACCTGCGCGATGCTCGAAAGCATTCTGCGTAACGCCGGCAACAAAGTCTGCATGCACACGTCGCCGCACCTGCTGCGCTTTAACGAGCGCGCGTTGATTGACGGCAAAGAAGCCGAAGACGCGGCGATTGTTGAGGCGCTTTCCGCGGTCGATGCCGCAAGAGGCGACATGCGGCTCACGTACTTCGAGATGACGGGACTCGCGGTACTCCTGCTGTTCATGAAGGCAAAACCGGATGCCGTGATTCTTGAGATCGGTTTGGGCGGCAGGCTTGATGCCATGAACGCGATTGATACGTCCTGCGGCATTGTCTGCGCGATCGGCATTGACCACGTGGCGTTTTTGGGCAACACCCGGGAAAAGATTGCCTACGAAAAGTCCTGCATTTACCGTCAGGGGCGGCCCGCCGTTGTGACGGACCAGGATGTCCCGGCGACCCTTATTGACAACGCCCGTGCGATCGGCGCGGAACTTAACTGCTACGGGCGGGACTTTGAAACCAAGGTCAATGCCGACGGCACCTTTGACTTCTCGGTAAAGGGGCAAACGCTCTGGCAGAAGCTTCCGCATCCCGCGCTTGCCGGTGACAACCAGATCATGAATGCCGCGGGCGTTCTGGCGGCCTTGTACCTTATGCGCGACAAACTGCCTGTAACGGAAGAAGCGGTCCGCAAGGGGTTGACGACCGTACGTATCACCGGGCGCTTTGAGACGGTGCAGAAAGGCGGGGAGGTTGAGCCCGAGATCATTTTTGACGTGGGGCACAACCCGCAGGCAGCGGCGTCACTCGCGGCAAACCTGAAACGCACGCGTGAGCCGGGGCGCAAAACCTTTGCGGTTTTGGGGATGCTTGCGGACAAAGATATGACGGGCGTGATCCGCACCGTGAGCCCTGAGGTCGATCACTGGTTTGTGACGGGCCTCGGGACAGCACGCGGGGCGTCTTTGGAGGTTTTGAAGAAGTCGCTCATGGAAGCGGGCCTGACCGCCGCCGACATCACAGAGTGCGCGAGCCCCGCCGCGGCGTTGTCTGAAGCCCGAAAAGCGGCCATGACCTGCGGTCATCCTGTTAGAATCATTGGATTCGGTTCTTTTGTCACGGTATCGGCTCTGATTGAAGCGCTTCGCAGTGACAAAAAGACGCTTGCGGTCTGGCCGTAAGCGTTTAACAGGGACGGCGCACCTTTTTCCATGATCGACAAATTTCAAAAGCTTTTCGGCCCCAATCCGCCGCGCGGCTCTGAAGCCGAGCCTCAGAGCGCCGGCGTGGAGCCGCTGCAGTTTGCCGATGCGCTAGGAGACGAAGCGCAGAAAAAGCGTATGCAGCGTATCAGAAACAAACGCCGCATTTTGGGGTTTGCCGCTTTTGTGTTTGCTTTTCTGATTGCCGCGCCCACGTTTTTTGAGCCCGACAATACCTACGCCGACCGTACGGCCAAAACGCTTATTCCGCCCCTGGAAGACGTGAAGCCCGCGGCGGTTGTGAAAATCAGTCAGACCGAAGAAGCCGCAAAGAATTTGAGGGAGCCTCCGGCTTCGCAGTCCGCGGAGGATTCCGCGGCGAAGTCGCTTTCGCGCGCCAACCCCGTGACGGCTTCCGCAAGCCTCGCGGCTGGCTCGGAAACGCCTGCATCCGCGGCGAAAAACGACGAAAAGCCCGTGCGTAAGGCGGGGGTTGTGAGCGAGGAGAAGCCCCGTGAGGCGGCTGCCAAAAAGACGGAACCCGTAAAGACCGCCAAGGCAGCCGACGCAAAGCCCGCGCAGAGCGCAAAGGCCGCAAAGCCCGCGGCCGGCAAAAAGACGGTTGCCGGTCCCTACGGGATTACGGCCTCGGAGACCGGCCGCTACTACATTCAGATCATCGCGACCGCCAACCAGAAGTCTGCGCTTGAGAAGGTGAAGTACCTCAAGCGCCTGGGGCTGCCTGCCTACGCCGAAACCGTGAAGCGCCGCAATTCCGATCTCTGGCGCGTGAGGGTGGGGCGTTTTGAAACGCTTGATGACGCCAAAGCCGCGCGCGACCTTCTGGCTCTTAACAGTGAATCCCACGGCGGCATCAGTCAGCTGCCCGCTAAGAAGTAAACGAACGCCATGAATGAAGCTGATTTTGTGATCTGTGCCGTGCTCCTTGTGTCCACCGTGGTGGGCGTCAGCCGCGGCGTGGTGCGCGAGATTCTCGCCATCGTCGGCTGGGCCGTGGCGATATTTCTGGCGTTGAATTATTCGCCGGAATTGGCGCGCGTGATTCCTCTGGAAAGTCTCGGCACGGCTGTGAGAACGGCCTGCGCCGCCGTCATCATCGTGGTGCTCACGCTTTTTACCTGCGGGCTTTTCGGGAAAATCTGCTCAAGGCTTCTGGCGGCTGCGGAAATCACCTTTGAAGACCGCGCGATCGGTTCGGTGTTTGGCTTTGCAAGGGGCGTCGTTGTCGTGTGCCTTGCGGTGTTTCTTCTGGGGATGACCTCGGCCGTGAGAACCGGCCAGTGGCGCAATTCCGTGTTGATCGTCCCCTGCGAGCGCATCATCGACTTTACGATGCCCTATATGCCGGAAACCATCGTCGAGATGCGCAAGCGTTACAGTGTGCGTTAACATTTCGTCATAGAATTCCGAAACTTTTGCTTCAGAGAGGCTGAGCCCCTGAGGCACCTCCTTCTTTTTTTACATAATCCGGGAAAACTCAACATGTGCGGTGTTGTCGGCTTGGTCAGTAAGGAACCTGTTAACCAGCGTCTCTATGATGCGCTGCTGCTTTTGCAGCACCGCGGTCAGGATGCGGCGGGGATCGGTACGTTGGACGGCCTCACGTTTCACTCCTATAAGGCGATGGGCCTGGTGCGCGACGTCTTCCGCACCCGCAACATGAGGGATCTCACCGGCAACATCGGTATCGGTCACGTCCGTTATCCCACGCAGGGCTGCGCCAGTTCCAATCAGGAAAGCCAGCCCTTTTATGTGAATGCCCCCTACGGCATCATGTTTGCCCATAACGGCAACCTCACCAACGCCGAAGAAGTGAAGGACAACCTCTGGAACGTTGACCGCCGTCACATCAACACCACCAGCGACTCCGAAGTCCTTTTAAACGTCCTTGCCGACGAACTCTCCCAGGCCGTCAAGCCCGGTGAGAAGTTTTCTCCTGAAGCCGCCTTTGAAGCCGTCAAGGGCGTGCACCGCCGGGTGAAGGGCTCTTACGCGGTCGTCGCCTTGATTGCCGGCAAGGGCCTTTTGGCATTCCGTGATCCGCACGGCATCCGGCCGCTTTGCTTCGGTACGCACGTAAACGCCGACGGCAGCAAGGATTACCTCGTGAGCTCCGAGTCCGTGACGATGGTGGGCCTTGAATTTCAGTTTGAACGCGATGTGGCCCCGGGTGAAGCGGTCTTTATCAGCCAGGACGGCGAATTTTCCTGCGCGCAGTGCGCGGAGCACCCGATGCTTAATCCCTGCGCCTTTGAGTTCGTTTACTTTGCCCGTCCCGACAGCGTGATTGACGGGATCAGCGTCTACGGCGCGCGTCTGCGGCTCGGTGAATACCTCGCCAACGAAATTGCCTCGCACATCGATCTCTCGGAGATCGACTGCGTGATGCCGATTCCGGATTCAAGCCGCCCGGCGGCGCAGCAGCTCGCGCAAAAGCTCAACATCCCGTACCGCGAAGGGTTCATCAAGAACCGCTACATCGGCCGCACCTTCATCATGCCGGGGCAGACCACCCGCAAAAAGAGCGTGCGTCAGAAGTTAAACGCGATGCCCGTGGAGTTTGAAGGGAAGAACATTCTTTTGGTCGACGACTCCATCGTGCGCGGCACGACGATGGAGCAGATTGTCCGCATGGCCCGTGAGTCTGGCGCGAAGAAAGTGTACGTGGCGTCTTCTGCGCCGCGCGTGATGTACCCGAACGTCTACGGGATTGACATGCCCACGCGTGCGGAATTGATCTGCGGCCACGGGGAAAGCGCCGAAGAGGTCGCCAAACGGATCGGCGCCGACGCCGTCGTGTATCAGACCGTAGAGGGCTTAAAGGATGCGTTGACGGACCTCAATCCCAGGGTCGAGCAGTTTGACTGCTCCTGCTTTGACGGCGTGTACGTCACGGGCGATATTACGAAGGAATACCTCGATAAGCTCGAAGCCGACCGCATGAAGCCCAAGGCGCCCGCGGCCGGTGACGATGAATAACTGAGTTTACGGGTTGACGAAGCGGGGTTTCCGCTGAAGGGAGATCCCGCTTTTTTTAATGAATCGATACGCATGATGCAGTCCCCGCAGATGCCTTACCGCACGGCGCTATCCGCCTGCGCCGCTTTTTTTGCCGGTCCCGGGATTTTCTACGGGATGCTCACCTCCCGCATGCCCGCCTTAAAGGCGCAGGCCGGTGTTAGCGAGGGCGAGATCGGGTTGCTCCTTCTCTCGCTCGGCCTTTCGGCCCTCGTGATGCTTTTAATGAGCAGCCTGCTGGTGACGAAATTCGGCAGCCGCCGGGTGCTGGGCTGGGGAAGCCTCGTCTGCATGGCGGGGATTCCGGTTGCTGCGTTTGCCGCGGACTTTTGGGTACTGTGGGGCGCTTTTATTCTCTTCGGGTTCGGCATGGGCCTCTGGGACGTTTCGATGAACGTGCAGGGGATGGGCGTTGAGCGGCGCTACAGCAAATCCTCGATGCTGATTCTTCACGCAAGCTACAGTACGGGAAGCGTGATCGGTGCGGCCTCCGGCGCCTTTTTTGCGGCGGCGGAGCTTGCCGTCGTCCCTCATTTTCTCACCGTGTTTGTGGTGTACCTTGCGGTACGGGCCTGGGCCAAAACAAAGCTCCATGAGGATCAGCCCGCAGGCGGCGCCGCAAAGAAAAGCGGCTCGATTTTCGGGCTCCCGCTCATCGTTTACGTGTTTGGCCTGATGGCTGCGTGCGCCTACGCCTCTGAAGGGTCGGCGGCGGAGTGGGGAAGTCTCCTGCTGCATTCCGTCAAGGGCGCGGACGAAGACATCGCGGCCTTGGCCTTTGCCGCGTTTTCCAGTGCCACGGTTGCCTGCCGTCTGCTGGGTGAACCTGTGCGTCAGAAGCTGGGGGACTTCCGGATGGCGTTTTTCGGGGCGCTCATTGCCACGTTTGCCGCGGCCGTCGTGCATTTCACGGAAAGCCCCTATTTGTGCTTTGCGGCGTATGCGCTTTTAGGCGCAGGATTGTCTCCGATTGTGCCGCTTTTGTTCAGCCGCGCGGGAAGTTTGTCTTCGGTGTCGCCGGCGGCCGCAAGTGCTTTGATTTCGGTGCTTGCCTACGGCGGGATGCTGATGGTGCCCCCGACCCTGGGGATTCTTGCGGAAGATTACGGGCTAAACAACGCACTGCTTCTGGTGCCCTTTTTGTGCGGGCTCATTGCCTTGGGAAGCCTCGTGCTTCGGATCCGGTAGGTGATGGACGGACGGATCAGTGCAAACGCCGCCTGCGGCTTCTTTTTCATCGGCCCCGCGCTTTTTTACGGGACCCTGATGGCGCGGATGTCGACACTGAAGGCGCGGTCCGCTCTCTCAGAGTCTGAGATCGGGCGGCTTCTTTTGGCGCCCGGCATCTCTGCCGTTCTGATGATTGCGGCATCGTCCCGGCTTGTGGCGCGCTTCGGCCGCCGCCGGATTCTTGCGGCGGGTGTTCTTTCGGCTGCGGCCGGTCTGGTGACGGCAGCCGGTGCCGCCGATTGTTGGTGCCTTGCCGCGGCCTTCGTGCTCTTTGGGCTCGGTGAGGGGCTTTGGGACGTGGCGGTGAACGTGCAGGCCATGAGGGTTGAAAGGCGATGGAATCTGCGCGTCATGCTCATCATGCACGCGCTTTATAAGTGCCGGAAATGTGATCGGTGCCGCCGGGACTTTACGGACTTTGTGCTTTTGGTGCTTACGCCGGTTCATTGACGATGCAGCTATGCATGCGGCAGAAGAGGGGGGCGAAAGACGTTTCAAGCTTGCGCCGGTTGTCTGGATCTTCGGGCTCATGGCGGCCTGCGCGTATTTAGCGGAAGGTGCATCGGCCGAGTGGGGCGCCTTGCTTCTGATGACAAAAGGTGCCGGGTTGGATGCGGCGTCACCGGCCTTTGCCGCCTTTGCGGCCGCTATCGTTGTCTGCCGTCTCGTCGGCGAGCTCCTGCGGCGGCGCCTCACAGAGGGTGTGCTGATGACGGGCGGCAGTCTCACTGCGGCGGCCGCGGGCTTGATGCTCTGTTTTTGTGAAAATCCCGTTTTCTGCCTGGCGGCTTTTGCGCTTCCGGGAGCCGGGCTTTCGCCTGTTGTACCGCTTCTTTTCAGCCGCGCCGGACGTCTTGACGGCGTCAGTTCCGCCGCGGCGGCCTCGCTGATTTCCGTGCTTGCGTACGGAGGGCTGTTGGGGGTGCCGTCCGTGATCGACCTCATTGCGGAGCAGGCAGGACTTGAAGCGGCGTTACTGACGGCGCCGGTTCTTTGTGCAGCGGTAGTTGCCGGAAGTTTGCTCTTCAGGCAAAAATAAAGCCGCAGGAAAGCGGTCTTTCCGTGCGGCTTCGGGCATTTCAGTCAGAAATTACTTCTTCGCAGGCTTCTTTGTGTCGGTCTTGGCTTCTGCTGCCGGTTTGGCCGGAAGCTTTTCAATGCCGTCAATACGCATCACAAAGTGCGCGGACTTACGGGGTTCGGCCGTGTTGAGTTCGAGCATTTCGATTTCGTCCCCCACCTGCCAGCCCACGTTATTGAGGTCGCTTGCCTGGGGGTTGGTGGTCTTCACGTCCGTGGCTTTGCCCGTATGGTCAAAGGTCTTTAATACCGTGAGCGTGTAGCGGCAGGCGTTGTCCGGACAGGGTTTGCCGGTGCCTTCTCTGAGTGTCTTCCAGTAGGTGGTGCCGTTTTTGGACCACGTCTTGTCGGTATCGAGTTTGGCAGCCAGCTCGCGGTTGAACTTATCCTCTTCCGCAGCCTTTTGCTGCAGCACTTCAAGCCCGCGGTAAATCTGCTGCTTCGGGCCGGAGTAAACGCAGGTCAGACCCGCCTGATTCATCGCGACGGTGTATCGGAGATCACACCAGGCCGCGGCAAAGTCGACGGTCAACTGTTCGTTTTTCCAGTCTTCGGGTGCAAAGTAGATGGAGTCGCCCTTGGTGCAGCCTGCGGCTTCGGCGTAATTGCGCACGACGCAGAGCTTTTCAGAAATGGGCGCGGGTTTTACGGTTTGTTCGCCAGAGCCGCAGCCCGTGAGAGTCAGGGTGCCGATAACGGCGGCGGCAATGCCCGCAGCCGGAATGAAACGCGTGAACATAAGAAAATGAATTCTTGGGTTTATGGATTTTTAGCCGCTGATTTATAGCACGGTAGGGGCGAATCGGGGAGAGGGGATGCGTAATTTCGCTGCGGCCTTTTGTCTTTTCTTTTGAAAGAATCATGCGCAGGTGAATTTTGGGGGCGGCAGAGGGGGCTATTTTGAAAAACGGACTACGGAAATTAGTGGGTGTGTACCCGTCACCTGTAATTTGAAATTCTGAGCTGTCACTGCACACCTAATTTCATAAAGTTTTCGGGCGAGAAAAATTCAGAAGTGTTGGAAGAAAGCAACAGTATTTAAAGAAAAAAAAGCCGAAAACGGCCGAAAAGCATTAGGGAATACCCCTCCCCCCTGATACAAATCCGCTGAATTTTTATCCTGCGTTTGTACCTGCGTAAAAGACAGGTGTGTACCCGGAAGTTTCGGGTACGACAAAAACGAAAAATTTTTCGGAGTTTTGATAAATGAATAAGTCTTTTAAGGTCGTCTTCTCCAAGGCGCGTTCTGCGCTGATGGTGGTTAACGAAGCGACTTCTTCCATTCAGGCCAAGGGCACAAAGACGGTGATCGCTGCGGCAGCGGCTGCGATGATTGCCGGCGGTGCTGTGGCTGCGACGCCTTCGACGACTGTTATCGCCGATGGTAATGAGGCCGTGGTAAAACTGGCAAATGGTACGGCTTACGACAGCTATACGATCGTCGGAGCCGGTGCTTTCGGTGCTCTGTCTGTCAGGAACACAACAGGTACAACTGTAAAAGATGTAGCAAATTTAAGCTTTACCAACAACACGACTTCGGGTAAGGCCGGTGCTCTGGCTTTGGATAGTGCCAGCCTCACGCTGACGGACGCTCAGTTCTCGAACAATTCGGCCGCCGGCTGGGGCGGTGCGGTTCGCCTATGGGGTAACACTGCGGGAGAACAAAAGACCCATACCAAGTCTGCTCTGACGCTGAAGACAAATCGCGATCTGACCTACGCAGGCAACAAGGCCGGCCAGGGTACCACGGCCGAAGCGGACGGCTCTACGGCTCTCGGTGCTCGTTATGAAGACATGGGTGGTTTTGCCCACCTGCAGGGTAACTCCACGCTGACGCTTAATGCGGCTGCCAACACCACCCTTACGATCGGCGAAACGGGTGCTGCTCAGACGGCAGGTCTGGATTCCATTACGACGTCCAACGGCGGTAACACACTGGAGATTAGCGGTGCAGGCACGGTCAATCTGAACGGCTCTCTGGAAGGTTTTGTCGGTGCAATCAATGTTGCCGGCGGTACGGTCAATATGGCCACCGGTTTTGGTTCCATCGATAACGACGCCCAATCTCATGTTAATGCTAAGACGGACAAGGACACGGTTTCCGGTGCATGGAACAGCAATGTTAAGTCCGTTCTGACGGTTAAGAGCGGCGCCACTGTCAACATGGGGGCCCTCACGATCAACCGCAGCACGAAGGCCGATACCGCTGCTCAGGCCGGTACTCAGCTGAAAGTTGAAGATGGCGGCAAGCTTTATGTTGAGTCCATTACGCTGGGGACAAAAGAATACAAGGATAAGGCGCTGGGTACTACGCCTAATGAAAAGCTCGCAAGCGGTTCTCTGACCACGACAGGTTACGGTCAGGTAGTTGTGGCCGCGCACGCCGTTGCTGAAGTGAAGAAGGATGTGACGGTTGCTGCCGGCACGACCTTTGACAAGACCGGTTCCGGTGTCTTTACGGTTCTCGGCACGCTCAAGACCGAAGCGGCTGTTAAGGACGGTGCTAAGGAAGGTGCTAAGGAAGTTTCTCCTGCCGGTGTCTTCAATGTGAGCGGCGGTTCCGTTGACGTTAATACGGTTGCCAACGCCGGTACGACAAATGTCGCCTCGGGCGCTTTCTTCAACGTGACCGGTACCGGTTCTGCCAACAGCGGTGATATTTCTTTGCTGTCCGGCGCAAAGTTTGTAGTGAAAGCCGGTGCTGATCTGACCAATACCGGTGTTATTGCTGGTGCTAAGGACAACTCCAGTGCCTACACCTTTGGCGGCGACGTCAACGTTGCCGGTAAGCTCGTTAACGGCGACAAAGGTCTGATAAAGACCAACAATCTCACCGTTGAAGACGGCGGCTATGTCAGCACGAAGATTACCAATGCGTATGCCGTTGGTAAGACTACAGTGAAGAAGGGCGGTACCTTCAATCTCACCGAGCTCAATTCTCACTTGAACGGTACGGCTGAAGGTGCGTTTGACCAGCTGCTTTTGGCGGGTGGCGAGGTGGAACTTGCAGGCGGTGCCGTGACGGTTGCTGACAAGGCCTTTACGGGTAATGTTCAGCTCGGTGTGAATATTTTAGACGAGCAGAAAAAACCCACTTCGTATAGTGCGGCTATGCTGACGATCTCGGCCGGCGAATATGCGGCTGATACGTTCACTACGTTGCCGAACCAGGGTGATCAAACTGATAAATCTACTCTGAACATTACCGGCGGTCAGTACACCATCAAGACGCTGAATGCCAATGGCGGTAAGATCGACGTCGCAGGCACTGGTAAGCTCGTCATCGATACCAAACTGTCGACGGATAGTGGTTCTGAATTCAAGATCAGCCAGGGCGGTACGGTTGAAACTACTGCGGCTGCTCTTGGGCTCAAGATCGGTGCAAAGGGTGTGACCGTCGATTCGGATTCTACCTATAAGAACGCCATCAGCAACAACGGCGAATTGGTACTTTCGGATCTGACAGGTATTAGCACGACGAAGGCTTATCTTACTGACATTAAGAATGCCATTCAGGCTTCCGGCAGCAACGGTCTCCTGAATCTCGGTGCGCTGACCATTTCTGATGCAGTTACAGACGGCAAAGCTCAGTTCGCCGATGTGACTGGTTCCGGCGCATTGGTAGGTATTGCCAGCGATGCGCTCAGCCAGGCTACTGTTACCGGTGTGAACGGTAGCTTCATGAAAGCCGGTTCCTACGGCAAGCTGGAGGCTGCTACGGCCGCCGCTGCCGCCACGGTTTCCGGCGCAGCTCTGACACTTAACGGTACCGGCGACCTCTTCATGTATGTGAGCGGTTCCGAGACGACTGTTAAGGGTATTACTCTTGGCACCAGCGGTTCTCTCACGACCACGGGTTCTGCCAACGGCGGTGCAAAGATTGGTGCAGTTCTGAAGGGCGATGGTGCTACCGGCACCGCCCTCACTGTTGCTGATAACGGTGTTCTGACTGTTTCCCAGACGGATTTGGCTCCTAATGATCAGGGGATTAAACTCGTCAATGTAGACACTCTGACCATTGGTAAGGGCGCTCAGCTTACCGCCGGCATTACGAAGGCTGCGGTTGCTGCTTCCGGTCAAACGCCTGCAACTCCGGCGACCTATGGTGATATTGAGGCTGGTACTCTGAAGGTTGACGGCAAGCTTGATGCTTCCAACAGCACGGTGACCGTGACTTCCGGCGCAACCTTCACGGGTGACGTTGCTTCTACGGTCAAGACTCTGAGCCTCCAACCCGGTGCAACTGTCAGTGTCGGCAAGAATACTGCTGCAGGTAAGCTGGTCGTTAACAATGTTTCCGGCAATGGTACGATCTTCGCGGATCCTGCCTTTGTGAACGGTGTTTCTCAGTCGCACAGCACGGTAGCTGTTGAAACGGTTTCTGCTGACAGCACCGTTGTTGCAGGTCAGAACTCTGTTGTCGCTGTCGGCTTTAAGGACACCGCAGCAGCTGATGCAGCGTTTGCCAAGACCGGCTTTGTGCTTGCTGACACGACAGCTGAAAACGCGCCTGCCAATGCCGTGAACTCTGTCCTCTATGTTCAGGGTACAAAGGATGCCAACGGCGGCCATGTCTCTGCTACCGGTAAGTTCGCTGCGACTAATGAAACCAGACCCACTCAGTACGGACAGGGTGTTCGGATCGAGAAGGGTTCTCTGCTCGTCGTTGACGCATCTACAGTTGATGCAACCTACGGCAATACAGCAGTGTTCAACGGCAATGTGAACGTTGAGGAGGGGGCTAAGGTTTACTTGGCCAACGTTGTTAACGGCAACACGATCAAGCTTGGTACAGACGCGCAGTTTAACGGTGATCTGCACTTTGAAGGTGATCTGCTTCTCAATGAACAGATGTCCGGTCCGACGGTGACCATTAAGTCGGCTGATCTGAAGACGCTCAAGAGCGAATTCGGTGACGTGGCCGGTATTGATGCGGCCTGGGGTATGTTTGACGAAGGTGCCAACCTCAACAACAACTCCAAGTCTGCTGCGTTCAATAAGTGGTTGTACACAAGCACGAGCTCTGCCGGTGTTGCGTCTGGTGATCGGGTCGATACGGTTCGCTTGAACAAGATCGCTGCCGATGTTGCCTCTCTCGGCGCCACGACCGGTGTTCAGACGATGACGATGGATGCTGTGAACCAGATGGGCGAAACGGTTGCTGACCGTGTGTCGCTCCTCACCCAGCGTGCTGCCGGTGTGAACGTTTGGGCTGCCGCCAACGGCGGTATGTTCGAAGCCAAGTCGCTCTTTGACGGCGCGGGCTACGAAAGCGACATCTACTCCGGTGTTCTCGGTGTTGACTACCAGTTCGCCT
>OIGD01002631.1_pt1 | contig 13499 bp, 9 predicted proteins | sample 1582211 | NCBI WGS metagenome assembly OIGD01 (sample SAMN04414078, study PRJEB24778) | human gut metagenome | material: faecal | host: Homo sapiens
TGGAAATAGGCGACAATACGACACTGCGCGGTAGTTCTGAGAATAAAATAGACATCAAGTCGGAACTTGTTTCATATATAAACAACGGCTGGGCAGAGCAATATAAGGTTGCGATGTGAACAATCCCAATTATATACCGATAAAAGTCCATTGAAGAAAATATGAATATACCACAAGGATATAAGCGAACCGAGTTGGGAATAATACCCGAAGATTGGGAGGTGAAACGAATATCTGATTTCACCTCGATTATTACGGGAGGTACTCCTAGTACTCAACGTCCAGAGTATTGGGGCGGAAGTATTATGTGGATGAGTTCTGGAGAACTAAATAAGAAATTTGTTTTTGATGTTGAAGGTCGAATAACAACCGAAGGATTATTAAATTCAAGCACACACATAATACCTCCATTTTGTGTATTAATTGGTTTGGCTGGACAAGGAAAAACAAGAGGAACAGCTGCATATAATTATATTTCTCTGTGTACTAATCAATCAATTGCTGCGATATTGCCTAATGATAAATACAATTCTCTATACTTATATTATGTTGTAGACAGTAAATATGAGTATTTACGATTGCTTTCATCAGGAGATGGTGGACGAGGAGGGTTAAATAAGAATCTTCTTAATTCTCTTGAAATTAGTTTCCCGAAAACTATTGCAGAACAGCAGGCTATTGCGGAGGTGCTGGGTGATATAGATGGATTGATTGCGGCATTGGATAAAAAAATCGCCAAGAAACGCCTGATTAAGCAAGGGGCAATGTCACAACTCCTAACCGGCAAAAAACGCTTCCCCGGCTTTTCCGACCCATGGGTAGAAAGGAAATTAGGAGAGATAGGTGTGTGGGTTAAAGGTCAATCTTTATCAAAAAATGATATTACACCTAACGGTAAAAATATTTGCATACATTATGGGGAGTTATTTAGCTATGGGGAAGTGATTACATCACCAATTTCTCGAACAAACAGCCAGCCTATTACTATATCTTTGGGTAATGAGATACTTTTCCCAGACTCCGATGTAACTCCAGATGGATTAGGCCGATGCTCAGCATTGTTAATGAAAGACGTCATCATTGGCAGCGGAGTTAATATATTGAGACATAATCCATTATATGATACATCTTTTGTTAGTTACAGCATAAATGCAAATAGGTCAAAAATTATAGATAGAGTGACTGGGACAACTGTAAAACACATCAATAGTAAAGAGTTGTCAGAGGTTGTGATTGAGATCCCAAAGAATAAAGATGAGCAAATAGCGATTGCTACGATGCTGAACGATATGGATAAAGAGATAGACGACCTTGAAGCCCAGAGAGATAAGTACCGCCTCTTAAAATCGGGCATGATGCAAAAGCTATTAACGGGACAAATAAGATTAAAGATAAAATAGACTTATGGACACAAACATCGGGGCAAAGGAGCGTGTAACGCAAAACAGGTTGATAGGGCTTTTTAAGAATGTATTAAAGTACACCTATCTCGGGAATTGGGAGACTCGTGAGGGTAACGCCAATATCGAAGAAACGTTGCTCACGGCATATCTCTCGCGGCGTGGCTATACCGATAAAGAGATACGGAGTGCCATCGCTAAATTCAAGCAGGCGGCAAACTCTCTTGGTGGGGGATTATATAACGCCAACAAGGAGGTGTATACTTTGTTGCGTTATGGCGTGAATGTACAGGCCGAGGTGACCGAAAAGAAAAAGATGGTGCACCTTATCGACTGGGCGAACCCGATGGAGAATGATTTCCAGATAGCCGAGGAAGTAACCATTCAAGGCGAAAGCGACCGCCGTCCCGATCTGGTCGTTTATGTCAATGGTATTGCTCTTGTCGTAATCGAGCTCAAGCGTAGTACGGTCTCTGCTCACGAGGGTATTCGCCAGAATATCCGTAACCAGCAGGACGGTTATATTCCTCGATTCTTCACGACCATACAGTTACTTTTTGCGGGTAACGATACTGAGGGATTGCACTATGGTGTAATTAAGACGCCCGAAAAATTCTGGTTGCGTTGGAAAGAACCGTGTGGCGAGCCGTGCCAGCCATCGCATTTTACAGTGGGTGAGTATCCCAATGAGTTGGATCGTAGTGTGTTGCAGTTTTTTGAGCCCGCAAGGTTATTGGAATATATCCATGATTTTATCATCTTCGATGGAGGTGTAAAAAAGGCGGCACGTCCTAATCAATATTTTGCCGTCAAGGCAGCTCAACCCAGAATCTGCAAGAAGCAAAACGGTATTATATGGCATTCGCAGGGTTCGGGTAAATCGCTTACGATGATTTGGCTGGCCCGATGGATACGTGAAAACGTAAGTGATGCTCGTGTGGTGATTATTACAGACCGCGATGAGCTGGACAAACAAATAGAATCGGGCTTCAAGGATGCAGGAGAGCAGATTCAGCGAGCCAAGAGCGGTGGTAAGCTGATTGAGATGCTCAATGCTGCCGAACCTTGGTTGATTTGTACGTTGATTCACAAATTTGGCAATAAGAATGACGGCGATGCCATATCGGTAGGAAATAAGAAGGCAAGTAAGTCGCTCGACTTGTATCTTGAAGAGTTGGCAAAATCGCTCCCCGCTGATTTTCGAGCGAAGGGTAATATTTATGTCTTTATTGATGAATGTCATCGCACACAAGGAGGCATGCTTCACGAAGCCATGAAGCATATAATGGGCGACGATGTGATGCTGATAGGTTTCACGGGTACGCCTTTGCTCCATACGGATAAGAAAAAATCGATAGAGACCTTTGGTTCTTATATACATAGCTATAAGTTTAATGAGGCCGTAGAAGATGGGGTTATTCTTGACTTGCGTTATGAGGCTCGAAATGTAGAACAATACTTGGGCAAACGAGAGAAAATCGATGAGTGGTTTGACGCGAAGACTAGGGGCTTGAGTTCGGTCGCCCGGGCAGCTCTGAAAGAGCGTTGGGCAAAAATGGAGAAGCTGTTTAGCAGTAAGGAGCGTATCGACCGTATCGTCGCGGATATTTGCCAAGATATGAGTACCAAACGGGCTTTGGCAGGCGGCTATGGAAATGCCATGCTTGTGGCCGACAGTATTTATCAGGCGTGTCGTTACTGGGAGGTTTTTCAATCGACAGAGTTGAAAGGGCATTGCGCTGTGGTTACAAGTTACGATGCAAGTACTGCATCGGTAAAAGACGAGTATCAAGGTGATGGAGAGACCGAGGATCTCACAAAATATGAGATATACCAAAGAATGATCGGCGACAAAACTCCTGAACAGTTTGAAACTTGGGCGAAAAAGGAGTTTACGGACCATCCCGGAGATATGAAGTTGCTGATTGTCGTAGATAAGTTATTGACCGGATTTGATGCACCGTCGGCAACCTATCTCTACATCGATAAAAAAATGCGGGATCACAATCTTTTCCAAGCGGTCTGTCGTGTGAATCGAGTAGATAGTGAGGAAAAAGATTTCGGGTATATTATTGATTACCAAGATCTGTTTGGAGCGGTAAAGAGCGCAATCGAAGATTATACGAATGGAGCATTTGATGGTTACGATGCCGACGATGTTAAAGGCCTTCTTTTGACTCGTCTTGCCGAAGGTCGCAAGGCCTTGGAAGAGTCATTACAGGCAGTATATACGATGTGTGAGGTGATACATCCGCAAACGCGAGAAGGTTATTTTGCATATTTTGTCTATGCGGAGAATACTTCTGTTGAAAATCAGCAAAATGAATGTGAGGGGAATGCCAATAAACGCGAAACCTTCTATAAACTTGTGTCGCGTTTGGTGCGCCGTTATATTGACATAGCCAATGAGATGGAACAGGCTGGCTATACAGCAGAGGAGGCTGCCGATATCAAAAAGCAGGTTGACTATTTTAATGATATCAAAGATGAAATAAAATTAAAAAGTGGAGATGCGCTCGATTTAAAATATTATGATCCAGCAATGCGTCAGCTTATTGATAACTATGTACGAGCAGAAGATAGTGAGAAATTGGTGGATTTAGCCGATATCTCATTTCTTGACCTGATTGATACGGAGGGTGATAAGGCGATTGATGCGCTGCCAAAGAAAATCAAGCAGAATGAACGTTCTGTTGCAGAGATTTTGGCGGCAAATATGCGAAAGATGATTATCAGCGAGCGTCCGAACAATCCGGCCTACTTTGATAAAATGTCTGATTTGCTCAACCACCTGCTTCAAGAACAGAAAGATGGTAAGATCCAATATAAGGAATTGATAAAACAACTCATTGAGAAACTGAAAGAGGCTCGATTGACCATTAAGACAAAATACCCTGCAACCATTGATACAAAGGGGAAACAAGCTCTTTATGATAATCTTGGAGGAAATGAAGCTTTGGCACTCCGTATTCACGAAATTATCAAAGCAAATGCTCGCGATGGTTTTAGGGATATGGACAGTAGTGGTCTGAAAAAGATGAGAGCATTGCGAAGGGCTGTTGAAAGTGCATTGAAAGGAGTAGAACAGGATAAGCTCGATGATATAATGCAGCTGATCGTTGCACAAAAAGAATACTAATGACTGTTATTAAAGTTTCTGATATATTTGCAGAAGTCGAGTGGAAGGAAATTAAGAATGTACATCTTACAATATATCCACCTAATGCTCGTGTTCATGTGTCTGCACCTATTGGAATGACTGAGGAGGCTGTGCGATTATTCTTGATTACAAAAATGCCGTGGATAAATCAACGTATAACCCAGATTCTTGGTCAGAATCGCCAAACACCCCGCGAATACGTATCTGGAGAGAATCATTACTTTAAGGGGCAAAGATACCGTTTAAAGGTTTTGTATCATAATGCTCCTGCAAAAGTAGAGATTCAGGGGAATGAATATATTAAACTATATGTTCGAGACGGAGCATCTGCAGAGCGTCGAGCGGAGGTGCTACGAGAATGGTATCGATCTGAATTTAAATCGATACTTACTCCTCTAATTGCGAAATGGGAATATCTTTTAGGGGTAAAGGCAAATAAATGGGAAGTCAAGCAGATGAAAACATTGTGGGGAAGTTGTAATCACAGTACGAAAAATATTATTTTTAACCTTGAATTAATCAAGAAACCTGTTCGTTGCATTGAATATATTGTGGTACATGAATTATTACATATCAAAGTTAGATTACACAATGAAGAGTATACAGCTTTACTAACTCAATATTTCCCGAATTGGAAACAGTTGAAAGAAGAATTAAATGAATTTGTTGTATAAATATTACCATTATGGGAAAAACAATAACTACATACCTCATTGACGGCGATCCAAAAGGAACGCAGTATGCATTCATCAGTAACAAGATTTGTCAGATGTTTGTAATTCCACGCTCGAACTTGGCCTATCTGAATGAGCAGGAGAAACTGCACAAGCCGGCGTTCTACATACTGATCGGAGAAGATGAGGTGACGAAACCGCAGGCCTATATCGGAGAGACCGAAAATTTTAAGGAACGGGTAAAAGACCATGACAGCAAAAAAGCATTCTGGCAGAAAGCGCTTGTCTTTGTTTCAAAAGACGAAGATATGACCAAAGCCGACGTGCAATATCTGGAATATCGCGCAATTGTAGTAGCCAAACAGTCGAACTCGTTTGTATTGAATGAGAACAAGCAGATTCCCAAAGCTCCAAATCTTCCCGAACATCAGAGAGATGCCATGGATGAGTTTTTTGAGGATATCAGGTTCCTCGCATCATTCATTGGTTGTGACATCTTTGAAATATCCCAGCCAAAGGAAGAACACCTGTTTTATACAAAAGCCCGAGGCTGTAATGCAAAAGGATTTTATAATTCTGCAGGATTTACTGTGTTAAAGGGTAGTATCATCGCCAATAATTGCGTTCCTTCTTTTACATGGAAAGCAAAGCGAGAAAAGATGGTCGAGGAGTATGCTACTTTGAATAACGGTGTTTGGATAATGGATTCTGACAAAACCTTCTCCAGCCCCAGTACAGCCGCCGATTTTTGTATAGGGCGGCCAGCCAATGGATGGAATGAGTGGAAAGATAAAGATGGTAATACACTGGATTTTATATACAGGAAACAATTAGAATAACGGATAATATCAATGTAGAGTGCAGTGATATGATTGGGTTTAATTTAGTGATTTCGAGTTTACAAATAAGTTAAAAACGCTATGTCAATGAAATATTTATTGAATAGTAGTATACCATAATAATGAAAGAATACATTATAAATATACTTTTCCAGATGGCAAGGTATACATCGGGCAAACAAGGCGTAATCCCGCGATACGACATCGCGAGTATATTAGTCCAGTAACAGGTCCTACAAATGGTTGATTTTGGAAAGTATATTTAACTTTTCATACTTGCAAATATGAGATTGTTTGCCGGATTTTCAATGGAGTTGTAGCTGAGATTATCCAGTTAAGGAAATCACGTTTGCCAAAGTCCATGATAGAAGTTCGCATAATTATGAACCAGTTTTTGTAAGAGAGTATGTGGTATTGTTCATTGGACATTCATAACTTGATTCTGATAGTGGAATTTGGCCATAGATATAGAAAATTAGGGAAAACAATATCAATAGCATACCAACCAGGCAAATCATAAAACTGTCCAGCTCTCTGCCGAATAATTCCGAGTTTTTCTATGAATGATGTCGTGTTCATGTAACGAGGTCTTTTCGCCTTGTTAGATGTGATTTGGGGTAATCCTGAAATGTTCACGCCATTTTAAGTTTCTTTTCAAGCTGAGGTAAGCACTTCTAAGTCTTGGATATGTGTAGGTTGATTTCCCGGATTTTCTGTCAATAGTTCGTCCCTTTATGAAGTTACTCCATGCTCGTGCCATTTTTCCAATGTACGTATAAAGCCCTCTTTATCGGTATGTGTAATCATTTTGGAGATTGCAAGTAGTTCTTGTGAGGCTTTCATATCTGGTTTCTTTGTGAGATAATGTCTTATAATCATTATCTGATGAAACTGGCACATTTGTACCTTATACTGTCGGAGGGATTGAAACAAGCCGCGTAGTCCATCACAGACAATACCGTGAATAATGAATCCATGGGAACGCAAGAACTCCACACCTTTGAGATAATCCGTAATGGTTTCTGTACGGACAAATTTGTGCCACAGTATTTTGTTACGAAAAGAATCCTTAATGACCATGAGGCCAAAATTGCGCCCCCAATAGGTTGTATCCATATTAATGACCATTTCTTTATGACGGGAAATCACATGGACATGACACATAGATTTGAACCTACGCCCAATAGTACTTTTGTTAACATTATATTTAGAAGCAAACTGATCTAAGGTCTGGTTTCCCTCAATGTATTCGGACTTTAAGACTTCGTCATCGAGACGGAAACCTCCTACGAACTGACGACCGAAAGATTTACATTTATATAGCTGTTTGTTCCTTTTTTGACTATTTTTTCTTGGTCGCGGAAGAACCACACCAAAAGCAGTTTTTTTATTCACAATACTTTAAATGCTGCAAAAGTACACGATATACTATTACATTCATATTGATTATCAATGGTTTACGCCTTAAAAGGTAGACTACTCAAAAATTTACTTGTTTTTTTGCGAAAAATCGAAGATTTAACATTTTTTTCATCACCCCTCTCCGAACGGAGGGGATAAAGGCAAAAACAGCCTTTTGGGGCCCCGACAGACCTCGTCTGCAAAGATAGGGCATGTCGGGGTTTATTTCGCCCAAAAGGGATGTAAAATCGAGTATGGATTCACGGATATTTTCGGATTCAGAGTGAGGTATTTTGTGCTTGATCGGAGTGCCCGTTGGGGACCGACCTTTACATCCGGATTGCTTATAAGATTTGCAGCCAAAAGAAAAATGGCCGGAACCATTTAGCCATGGCGCAGCCATCTCTTTTCTTCCCTTATTTTGACTTTACTTTAATGAACGTATATATGAATACGGGGATAAAGTAAAGGTGATGATTCTATGGAAAAGTGTAGATTTCAAGTCTCAATTTTGATAGAAAAGTGTATAAATGGAGTCTGATTCGTTGGGAAAAGTGTGAGATTACAGATATTATTCGCTTGAAAAAATGTATCGAACTTTGGTTTATTCGCTAGAAAAAGTGTAATTTTGTCATTGGAGAATAAAGTTGTGCCATGCTTAAAAGGAAAATAGAAACATATTTAGCCGACTGGAAACAGTCTAAGGACAGAAAGCCTCTAGTGATAAAAGGTATACGCCAATGTGGAAAGACATATATTGTCCAGAAATTCGCAAGGGAGAATTATGATAGCGTGGTCTATATGAATTTCATTCTTGAACCAGACAAGAAGTCTGCCTTTACTGGCAATATAGATGTTGATACTATCATTCTCAACCTCTCAGCTTTGATCCAGGGCAGTCGTTTCATTGAAGGAAAAACCTGCATTATCCTTGACGAGATTCAAGAATGTAAGGAAGCAAGAACTGCCTTGAAGTCATTCCATATAGACGGACGTTTCGATGTTATCGCAACAGGTTCTCTTTTGGGAGTGAAAGGCTACGGCCAAAGCAAAAAAAAGAAAGAAGATATAGGACAAGATTCAGTTCCTGTCGGATATGAAACAGTGATTGACATGTACCCGTTGGATTTTGAAGAGTTCCTATGGGCAAACGGTATCAGTCCTACTGTTATTGATTCTGTAAAATCATGCTTTGAGAACGAGACGGTTGTCCCCGAGGGGGTTCATAAGGCCATGATGGAGTTGTTGTACAGATATGTCATTGTCGGAGGTTTGCCGGAAGTGGTGAATTGTTTCCTTGAGACCAAGAATATCGAACTTATATATAAGTTACAGCGAAATCTCATTGCCGAATACGAAGAGGATATGGTCAAATATGCAGATGATGCAGACAAACCCAATATCCGTGAATGTTTTGAATCTATTCCGAAGCAATTGGCTAAAGAGAACAAGAAATTCCAATATTCAGTTGTAAAAAAGGGAGGAAGGTCTTCTCAGTACATCGGTAGTATTCAATGGCTGGAGGATGCCGGGATTGTCCGTAGATGCTATAACATACAAACCACGGAACTGCCGTTAGAGGGAAATTCCATCAAGGACTGTTTCAAAGTGTACACTACCGATATAGGTCTCCTTGTGGCAATGCTCGACTACGGCACTCAGGCGGATATTTTAAAGGGTAATCTTCTTGGATACAAGGGAGCTATCTTTGAGAATCTGATGGCGGATTTTCTATGTAAATCCGGTCAAAAATTATACTATCTCCATAAGGATAGCGGACTTGAATTAGACTTTCTGGTAAGATTCAAAGGCGAATGTGTTATCCTTGAAATTAAAGCAAAAACAGGTAAGTCAAAAAGCATGACTACAGTTCTTAAAAACAAGGATGTATATCATGTTAAAAATGCAATCAAGCTAGGACAATATAATGTTGGACGCGAGGGAGATATACTTACTATTCCGCTATACATGGGATTTCTTGTTAACGACAAACTTGCTGACGTTATCATTCCTGATGTTGATGTGAATTTATTGAATGTATAAATGAACAGTTGTTATTTGCAATGAAAATCCTATAAATTAAATGATATGAAATCAAAATACCCGAAGCTTGCTCCTGATAAGATAGAAAGTCTGTCAATGTGCGAGGTGTTTGTGTTCGGGTCAAACCTTCAGGGGCATCATACCGGAGGAGCTGCGCGTTATGCATATAAACATTTCGGTGCTGAATGGGGAGTAGGTATTGGCCCAACTGGGCAATGTTATGCCATACCGACCATGCATGGTGGTGTTGATGATATCCGCCCATATGTCGAAGACTTTGTAAAATATGCGAAATCTCATCCGCTAAACCGATTTCTTCTAACCAGGATAGGATGTGGAATAGCAGGATTCTCAGATAAACAGATGGCAATGCTTTTCTATGATGCCGGTGCCTCAAAATTGCCCAATGTTGCATTTCCAGAAGAGTGGATAGTCTGGTATGCGACCTTTGCTTCTATTGACCAGTGTTCATACATGTCCGAGCCCAATGTTCCTGAAGTGTTGACAGATGATGTTCTGCGCGAGTTGTGCCGTGAATATCTCTACCAGATAGGTGCCGGCATACGGACTGGCTTGCCTTTTGTGCGTATTCGTTATGTTCTTGATGACAATAAGTTCGGTTATGCATATTTCGGGCAGTTCTTTTTTTACGGAGATCAGCTTTATGTGTGGGATCGGGATGAAATCTGGAAGGATACCCACAATCAGGGTGTCGTGGTCGATACCTTCCATGATGAATGTGATGGCAGAGGTTACGCACATCCCGTCATCTTTGCTGGTGTTTGTACCAATCTGAAGGATATCCATGGTGACTTCATATATACTGGCGATGTTGTTCGTACTGACAAATTGCACGACAGTTTGTTGGGTGTTCAAGCCATTAATTATCCGGAAGAGTATGGTATCATACTTGACAACCACTCTCTGCCATTAAAGGAATGCCAACAGATAGAACGTATGGGAACAGTGTTTTATAACCTGGGAAAAGACACTTTCCAACCTGATATTATTCGTGAAGGTTGCAATGAACTGCTGAATCTATTGGGCCCTAGATTGCCGTTTGAGGAGGTGCATAGGCACATACGCTTTACTCCAAACTTCTATACAGATGAATGGCAATACATTGCTATGGAGAAACTTCGAGATGAAGATTTTGACTGGAGATAGAGCAAATCTAAAATATCTTAACTTCATAGAATATTATAAGAATTTCAAATAATATGGCTGATAATCCTAGAATACTAAATTTCTATCACTTATTGAACTACAGATTCAATATCCCAGAATACCAGAGAGGTTACAGATGGGAAAAGAAGCAAGTGGTAGATTTGATGAATGATTTAAAAGATTTTATTGATAGAAGAGCTGCTAATCAGTTGAAAGATAAGGAGTTTTACTGCCTTCAACCAGTAGTTGTATATAAAATAGGTGATAATCATTATGATGTAATAGATGGGCAGCAAAGACTCACTACATTATATCTTATCCTGCAAGCTTTGAAAACTACTATCGAGGATAATTGTGATAATCAGAATATATATCAGATAGGCTATTCAAAGTTTATTGACGACCCTAAGGAGAGTGATTACTTGAATAATAACTACTTTCTGAATGATGATGACAAGCAATACCTTACGGCAGATAATTTCTTTATTCGGCAAGCCTATGTCGAAATATGTAATTGGTTCCGCAATAATAAGCGTTGTCGCGTCCCATTTGCACAAATGTTAATGAACAATGACAGTAACTCCAATTTAGCAGATGAGGATAAAAAAGATCTCAGGGTAATATGGTATGAAACTGACTATGGGAGAAAAGATTGCTATGACCCCGTACAGTTGGAAAAGGACTCTATTGAGATATTCAATCGACTGAATTATGGGCAGATAAAACTAACAGACACGGAACTTGTCAAGGCCCTCATTATGCAAAGTGACTGCTATTTAGGAGAGAAGTATGCCAGCATGGAGCAGTGGACCAGTAAAGTTGCGGCTGATTGGGATAATATGGAAAAGAAACTCCATAATCCATTTTTCTGGTCGATGTTAAATGCTGTGGAAGATGCTAACAATCCGTCGCATATCAGTTTCCTTCTATCGTTTGCAGCAAAAGATATTTATGAAGAAAAAGCAGAAGATGAGTACTTCAGGGACATCAAGAGGGATAACCATTTTGATTATGTTGTTATAGACAGATGGCTTTCACAACCAGGTGGCAACCGAGAAATGCTGGTGAAGGATTTATGGAATAGAGTAATGGATATTTTTTCATTATTTGAGAGTTGGTACGAGGATTTAGAAATTTATCATCGAATTGGTATGTTGGTGCTGTTCCTAGAGAGAACAAAAGAACGAGATAGTCGAGTTAATAATTTAATCCGCGAGCTTTATGCTCAGAAGTCACTGAGAAAATCAGCTTTCATTAATATCCTAAATGGCAAGATTGCTTCAGCAGTGAAGATATGCTCTAAAAATAAGGATAATGAGACAAACACCTTAAAATCGATCAACTATCACGACAATCCGGAAGAGATAATAAAGGTGCTAGAACTAGTCAATGTCATTGATTCGATGCAACATATTAGACTGATTGACTACCAATAGTTTGAAACTTAAACGGTAGGAAAGTCTGATTTTGCTCTTTATTCTTCGCTGAACTTTTGCAAAGATAATGCGTTTTTCCGGTACAAGGAAAACAAATGAAAAGACTTTGATAAAAAAGGTGGTTTTTGGGTGCAAATTTGCCAGCCGTGCTATGAGGTTTACGGAAGATTTTGCATAGCATTTCATCTGATGTTATGCCTGTGTCTATATTGCTAGTTGCTCCTCCAAGATTGAACACGGAGTGACTGATATTGATTGCTGGCGAAAAGAAAATAATACCAGTAAGTAAGCTAATTTTCTTCTCTCCCTCTATTTGACTTAACTTTATTGCCCGTGTATATAATAACGGTCATTAAAGTCAAGTTAAGCGTGGAGTCATATCTTTTTCTTTTGGTAAGCAAAATAGTTCTTTGATATGATGAGTGTATGATGAACAATTTACATTGTTTGTTGATAGGTGTACATGATGCTTACAAACAACATTATAGCATTTAGTTTTTGGAAGTTTTTGCTCAAAATAGATTAGGTATATGGTTAATTATGCCAAGATGTGCATTTTTCTATGTGTAATACATCATTAAATAAATAAAAAGTATTACTTTTGTATATTATATGATAGGTTGAATATAGTGAAGTCATCGGTATAGTCGCTTTGCACCTTAAATTGATGTAGTAATGACAAAGAATACAATGGGAACCAAGCTTCCCCGAAAATTGGAGCAGAAGATGCAAATTGTAGGTGAGCAGATTAAGTTAGCTCGCTTGCGTCGGAATCTGAGTGTGGCTCAGGTGGCAGAACGGGCAACCTGTTCATCGCTTACTGTGTCCCGAATAGAAAAAGGGATTCCTACTGTTGCAATAGGGATCTATCTACGTGTTTTGTATGCATTGCAACTTGACGATGATATTTTATTGCTTGCCAAAGAAGATAAAATGGGAAAAGCTTTGCAAGATTTGAGTTTGAAAACAAGAGAACGTGCATCCAAGAAAGAATAATCTATGAAAAAGTTGTATGTATATGCCGATTTCGATTGGCTCAAAGAAGTGGAACTCATAGGCGAATTGGGCTATGAGTCTCTTCGTGGTGCGGACAGCTATAGTTTTACGTTCAATAATGAATGGTTAAGGCAGCACAGCGATCTGTTTTTGAGCGACGACCTAACTAATTACCCGGGACAACAATATACACAACCGGACAAGGATATATTCGGATGTTTTTCCGATGCTTTGCCGGATCGTTGGGGACGTACTTTGTTGTTGCGTCGTGAGCAAATTACAGCGGCGGAAGAAAAACGACCGGTACGGAGATTATCATCTTTCGATTTCTTAACTGGTATCGATGATTTCTCCCGAATGGGTGGATTCCGTTTTAAGGAAGA
>OIGD01002635.1_pt1 | contig 13473 bp, 10 predicted proteins | sample 1582211 | NCBI WGS metagenome assembly OIGD01 (sample SAMN04414078, study PRJEB24778) | human gut metagenome | material: faecal | host: Homo sapiens
AGCAGACGGGGCAGGCCGGCAGCCCCACTTGACAAGGCCGGAAAAGAAAGGATTCCCACGGTCGCTTCGCTCCCTCGGAATGACAGAGGATAGTTTTTCAAAAGAAAAAGCCGCAGAGCAGCGAATGGCTCTGCGGCTTTTTCTTTATTCCTCGGTGGGGGTGTTGTCGGGTTTATCGGCCTGCGGCTTGTCCTCCGGTTTTTCTTCCGGCTTTTCTTCGGATTTATCCTCCGGATGGTCGAAATCCGGCATGGGGATAGGCTCGGAGACGATGTTGATATGCTTGGCGGGCGCTTCGATGACGTTGGGCGCAGAGGGGCGGAACGCCTTTTGGGGCGTGCTGTCCTCGCGGGTGGCGCCGTAGTTGTCCACGGTCTCGGGATCCCTGCCTTCGATGATGGCCATCATCTCCTGACCGGTGATGGTCTCCTTCTTGAGCAGATAGGCGGCGATCTTGTCCAGCAGCTCGCGGTTGTCCCGCAGGATCTGCTTGGCCTCCTGGTGGCACTGGCGGATGATCTTGATGGTCTCACGATCCGCCGCGGCGTAGGTCTCCTGGGCGCAGGTCATGGAGTAGCCGCCGTCCAGATACTGGCTCTGGATGGTGCCGAGAGCCATCATGTCGAACTCGTCGCACATACCGAAGCGAGCCACCAGATTCCGCGCCATCTCCGTGGCGCGCTCGATGTCGTTGGCGGCGCCGGAGGTCATGGTATTGCACACGATCTCCTCGCTGGAGCGGCCGGCAAGCAGGGTGCGGATCTCCGCCAGAATGTCCTCCTTGGACATGAGGAACTTCTCCTCCTCCGGCAGATGGAGGGTGTAGCCCAGGGCGCCCTGGGTGTGGGGGACGATGGTGATCTTGCTGACGGGCTGGGCATTCTTCTGCTTGGCGGCCACCAGCGCGTGACCCACCTCGTGGTAGGCGATGATGCGCTTTTCCTCGTCGGTGATGACGGTGCCCTTCTTCTCGGAGCCGGCGATGACCACCTCGAAGGCCACCAGCAGGTCGTTCTGATTCACGGCCTTGCGCCCCTTGCGGACGGCGCGGAGGGCGGCCTCATTGACGAGGTTTGCAAGATCGGCGCCCACGCAGCCGGCGGTGGCCTGGGCGATCTTCTCCAGATTCACGTCCTCGGCCAGATGGATATTCTTGGTGTGCACCTGCAGGGTGGCCAGACGGCCGGCCAGATTGGGGCGATCCACGGTGATGCGGCGGTCGAAACGGCCGGGACGCAGCAGCGCCTTGTCCAGCACCTCGGGGCGGTTGGTGGCGCCCAGAACGATGACGCCCTTGCTGGGGTCGAAGCCGTCCAGCTCCGCCAGCAGCTGGTTGAGGGTCTGCTCCCGCTCGTCGTTGCCGCCGAAACGGCTGGCATGCGTGCTCCAGATTGCCGGCAGAGGAAAACTCCATGTCGATGCGTTCCGCGTTGCCGAACAGGGCGAAGCGGATTACAAACCTTCCGGAGAACATGAAATCTCCCTGTTCCTTCCGGAATCCGACGCATCCATTTCCCGTATCCAGTTTGAAGACGAAGCGCCTGTGCTGAATTACTATGTCACCGGGAAAGCGGATGATGTAACCGTGAAAAGTTCTGTCACGGATCTGTACGGCAATACGACTGTTCTGCCGGAGTCCAAAGGCAAAAACGGAACAATCCGTTATCACAGGAGTTCACGTCCGTATGGACAGTTCCGCGTGGAAGTTCAGGCGTTCCGCAACGGAAAACCGGTCTCGGTGATAAACGAAATGGTCGTAACGCGTCTGCCGCGTCCGGTTTACTGGGGCAAAGACGCCCCGGAGTCTCCGTTCGGCATTCACATGAATCAGCTGGAATCCTCCATCCGGGCGATGAAAGCGGGCGGATTCAACTGGATGCGCCTGCACGACGGAGCCCGTCACCTCTCCTGCTGGTATTTCGTGGAACCGGAACCCGGTAAATGGAAGTTTGCGGACAAAGAGATCAAGGCGTACCGGGACAATCATCTGATGCTTTACGGACAGCTCGGCGGCGCTCCCGCCTGGGCGACCGAACTGCGCAATCTGCCGGATTTCAGAAGCGAATACACCAAGGTCTATTTCACCCCGCTCCCGCAATATGAAAAAGATTTCGCCAATTACTGCAAAGTGATCACCGCACGCTACAAAGGCGTGATCGACGACTGGTTTATCTGGAATGAGCCGTGGGGGCGGCTCTTCTTCCACAAATCCTACGACTCGAAGAAAAAAGAGTACATCACTCACGGCTCCGTCAAGGACAACGCTAAAGTCTACACGCGTTACTCCAAACTGGCATACACCGCCGCCAAGCAGGGAAATCCGCAATGCCGGGTCACCGGAATCAACTCTTACAGCAACCGGCCGGACTGGAATTCCACCATCTACCACAACGGCGGATATGATTTCTGCGACGAGATCGACTGGCACGTTTATTATCAGGACCTCCCGTCCGGTTATCCCGGCGACGGACTCAAAGACCGGATGGAATCCGCGTTTGACGAAATCATCCGCAGGGAGGGCGGCCTCACCAAGCCGTACATCATGTCGGAAGGTCAGGCGGGAAGCGCTTCCGTGGAAGAAACGGAACAGCGGATCGGCCTTTACAAAAACACGATCACCTGGCACAGCATGGAAAACAGCCGCGAAATCGCGGAATCCAATATCCGCTATCTGCTCTCTCATCTTTCGTTCGGCGTAAAACGCGTTTTCCTGTACACGTCGCACAGCTACCGGAACATGGCACGCGGTTCGGGGCTTCAGATCATGCTCGGCGCGGACGGCTTCCCGCATCCGGGACTGGTCGCCATGTCGGCATTCGCCAAACGCATCGAGGACCGGAAATTCGTCCGCTGGCAGACACTGGCAGACGGCGTATATGCCGCACTGTTTTCCAACGGAAAGCAGACAACCGCCGTCATCACCGGAGAGCTGCTGAAAAAGGCGGATATCGTCTGCCGCGGTAATTTCCCGTTCCAGCTGGCGGATCTGTACGGGAATCCGATTCCCGCGCTGAATTACAAAGAACAGATTCTGTATATCACCGCCGATTGCGCTCCCGAAACGCTTGCCGCCACGCTCCGGGTAAAATAAGATGAAACAGGGGAACAACCATGAAACGGACAACCACAAATAATTTTTCTCTGATTGAACTTTTAATCACGATTTCCATTATCGCAATCCTGGCCGCGCTTCTGATGCCGGGACTCAACGCCGCCCGCAGAAAAGCGCGCACGATAAGCTGCCTTTCCACACAGAGACAGTATGCGTATGCCGTCAATATGTACACGGACAGCAGCGACGGTTATTATTTTTTCGGGAAAGAGCCGCCGGTTACGGATGCCGCTTCCGCCTGTCAGATGATGTCCGGATGGCTGGATGTCATGCTGATGATGAAACTGCTGCCGTGCAGGGATTACGAAAAAAACAACAGACGGCTCCCGTCCGCAACCTGCCCGGAATATGTCAGTAATACGAGCGGAGTCTATTACGGCTCCACTCCGTATGTAATCAACTCCTTCATGGGCTCCTGGCCGGACGGCCTTGTCACCACGCAGAGCGACGGTTCGTACGTCGGCTGCCGGTCCGTACAGGTCAAAAAGCCTTCCGCTCTCGCGATTTTCGGAGACCGCGGACTCACGCAGTCCCCGGCGGCTTCCATGCCGGTCATCTGGCAGGGCGAACAGCTGGCGCTGCAGTTCGACGACCAGTCCGAAGTATACGGCCGCCGCCTGCGCGCCAATGCACACGGAAACGGCTGTAATCTTGCCTATGCGGACGGACACGCCGGATTCATCCGTTACAGCGCGATCCGGGCCGGACTTTTCATGCGGGATCCTTCCCGCAGCAGCTGGCATGCGGGATATCCGGTCGGCGGTTATTGACGGACTCTGCCGCGGTCAGATCTCTTCCGACGTCTTTTTCGCGAGCTGTCTGCGCAGCTCGCGGGGACTGCACCCGCTGATCCGAGTTCCGCGGCAGTCAAGAATAACCCACCCGGGAAAAACACAGACTTTCTCCGCCGAACCGCGGAACAGCTCTCTGCGGTCTTGCGGCATTCTCGCTCCAGGTCTTCCGCCATGCGGTGAAATGTCTGCAATAACGGTCACCGGATAAGTTTTTACCGACTTTTCAAAACGATGTCTCGGTATGAAGTTGAAAAGCTGCTGGAAGATGCTATTGTAATGCATTGTCGGGACTCTTCAGCTCAAATTAAAGACTTTCAATACCTTTAATGCAGAGCAAGTTCCTATTTTAACAAGCAAATCCGGAAACTTTTACCGGACAGTAGTGGAAAACACATGGAGCTTTAGGATGCTTTGGATTCATTCCTGTTATTCGCGCTTGCTCATAGACAATCACATTACCGACCAGAAACCGGAATTTATGCGGTATTTCAGCCCTGCCAACTATGCGGCGATGGTGCGGCTTTCCGGAGTGGAATCAGCCATGGTCTATGCATGCGACCATAATGGCAACTGTTATTATCCAACGCGGATCGGACATATGCACAGCGGACTGAACGGACGGGATGTTTTCGGAGAAACAATCCACCTTCTCAACAATGACGGCATTATCCCTGTGGCATACTATACGGTTATTTATCATAATCGCTCCGCTCTGGAACACCCCGAATGGCGCATGAGAAACATCAACGGAGCGGAATCCTCCGGACGGTATCATTTCTGCTGTCCGAACAACGCGGAATATCAGGAGTTTGCAAGACGGCAGATCGAAGAAGTGATCTCCTATCCGGTTAAAGGATTGTTTATTGATATGACATTCTGGCCACTGGTTTGCACCTGCAACGCTTGCCGCAAAGCCTTTCGCAGAGAATACGGGAAGGAAATCCCTGAACGTATCGACTGGCGCAATCCCGCCTGGGTTCGTTTTCAGCGATGGCGTGAAAAATCCATGGCATCGTTCGGAGCAATGCTAACCGGACATGTAAAAAGTCTGCGCCCGGAATTGACCGTTGCTCATCAGTTTTCTCCGGTCCTTCACGGATGGTTTCTCGGTCAGAGTTCCGCAATCGCGCAAGCCTCGGATTATTCATCCGGAGACTTTTACGGAGGGAAAAAACAGCAGCGGATCGGAACAAAGATTTTTGCGTCGTATTCAAAACATTTGCCTTACGAATTCATGACTTCCCGCTGTACAGATCTGCACGATCATACCTCGACAAAATCTGATGATGAACTTTTTCTTCACGCCGTTTCAACTCTGGCAAACGGTGGAGCATTTCTCTTTATTGATGCGATCAATCCTGACGGTACTTTGAATCGGCAATTCTACGAAAGGCTGCATCGGATCGTTGAAAAAACTCAAGCCCTACCGCAGCTTGATAAAGCGGCATAGACCTGAGCTTTCGGGAAACGTGGGACTCTATTTTTCCATGACCAGCTGCATCAATGAAGCCCTTGATGGCGTTCTTCTGCAGGAAGATACGACACATGGGATGAATATGGACGAACGGGAAAACGCCGTTGTCAGCGAAACTGTGGAAACCGCATACCTTCTGAACACATTGCATGTTCCCTATCGCATTGTTACGGATTTGACAACGGATTATTCCTCAATAGACACTCTTATAATCAACAATGCCGCATATCTTTCCGGCTCGGAGTGTAAACGAATTCGCGCCTTTGTCCGCAACGGGGGAACACTTCTGGCAACCGGAAAAACTTCTCTCTATTCAGAAACCGGAGAAAGTTCTGGCAATTTTCAGTTAGCGGATGTTTTTGGTGTTTTCTTTACGGGGAAGGAGTGCGGACCAGTCAGTTATTTACATCTTGGAGCAGATGATCTTTCCGTTCGCGGCGTCTGCACTCCATTCGTGGAAGCAAAGGAGGAAACGACAGTTCGCGGAACGGTTTTTCTGCCAGATTTTCCCCCGCACGATCCGGAGCATTATGCTTCCATTCACTCCGATCCACCGGGTATAAATTCGGGGTTTGCAGGGTTAACCGTTCATTCTTTCGGGAAAGGACGGTGCGTATATCTGGCACCAGCTCTGTTCAAGCAGGCAGAGCACTCCCAGCAGAAATTCGGGAAAGAACTGCTCAAGGAATTTGTGCGCCCCTTCGTCGTCGCTTCGGAAAACCTTCCGGATTGCGTGGAATTGACATTGTTGAGAAGTCGAACGCAGAAAGCCTTGCTTCTGGGAATCGTCAATGTTCAGGAAGAACTGCCGGTTATTCCGCTTCACGATCTTCGTTTATCCATTCGTCTGCCGGATGGATTTGAAGTGTCGGAAATACTTGATCAGAACGGAGAAGCGTACTCGTTTACGTCCTGTTGCGGGATTCTTACATTTACTTTAACCAGACTGCATGAAGCAGTTTTTTTAGAACTCAAGGAGAAAATGAACTCCCCGGTGTAGAACACGCGGGGTATCGGAAATAGCGACTCATGTTACAAATCAAGAGTATCTCCTATATGCGCCTTGGTTTGTGATGTATTGCTGAATACCTTCCCGCAGCAGCTGGCATGCGGGATATCCGGTCGGCGGTTATTGACGGACTCTGTCGCGGTCAGATCTCTTCCGATGTCTTTTTCGCGAGCTGTCTGCGCAGCTCGCGGGGACCGCACCCGCTGATCCGGCGGATAAACCGGGCGAATGTGCGGGTCTGACTGAAACCGCACTGTCCGGCAATATCCGCAATGCGCTGATCCGTGTTCCGCAGCAGTTTCAAAGCCAGGGTCCGGCGGCGGTTAAGAATAAACCGTCCGGGAGAAACTCCGGTTGTCTCCGTAAAGATCCGGGACAGTGTGGAGCTTGAAATGTTCAGTTTGTCGGCAAGCATGGGAACGCTGAGCTGCGGATCGGAAATATTGGCGGTAATCAGTTCGATGCAATGCCGCACCGTATTTCCCGTACAGGAATTCTGATCCTCGGGCTCCCCCATCCGGGCAAACAGATCCAGCACCAGAGCACACGCACGCCGCTGCGCGGACAGTTCCCTCTGCACCATCAGCGTTTCCAATTCCCGGAACAGTTCCGCCGGATATTCCCGCGGATTCTGCCAGCGCGGATAGCGGAACGAATGCAGAAGCGTTTCAGCAAGCGCCCCGTAAAGGCAGATCCAGCGCAATCTCCATTGTCCCGAAAGCGCTTTGCGTTCATGGTCCTCGCCGGGCAGATAATAGAAAACGTCATTCTCATTCATCTGATATTGCTGCCCGAACAAAGTCACTTCGCCGGAACCGGAAATACACCAAAGTATTTCAAGATAAGGTCTTATTGCCCCCTTTTGATGCGAAAAGTTCCCTTTTTTTACCGTAGTGATACCGGTGCTCAGTATATGAAATGGAAGTGCCGGTACACTGTGATCCAACAGGAAACCATTGCCGATGTATGTATCCTTTTCATATTTTCGCATAAAATTCAAGTTTCCCACTTTTTGCATAAAATTGTCTATTGACAAAAACCTTGTTTCATAGTATAATATAATCAGAGATAAAAGAAATACAATAACAAAAACGGAATGAAAGGATTGATTTTATGGAAGAGAAGCGGATTATTAAATTCACCCTTATAGAACTCCTCATCGTTATCTCGATTATTGCGATTCTTGCAGCTCTTCTTCTGCCGGCATTGAACTCCGCCAGAGGAAAAGCGCGAAGCACGGAGTGTCTCTCCAAACTGAAACAGCTCGGCACGGGGCTGATGATGTATTCATCGGACTGGGAGGGATGGGTCGGTCGTTGGGACGCCAATCCCTCCTATCAGGCGAATATGTGGAATCTCCGGCTTTACCGGGACAACTACATTCCGAAATATTCCGTTTTCCGTGATCACGGGCGCGGACCTCTTCCGGAAAATCTCCTGAAAGACGGCAACTGGTATTCGAGTTACGGCATCAATTCCGAGCTTTCCGGCTGTTCCGAGACGCAGCACCTCAACTTCAAAATGATCGAACGCTCCAAATACAAAAACTTTTCCCGGCTTCCGATCCTTGCCGATTCCGTCTCATGGACCGGCAGCGTCATGAAAGACACGCAGGCCATGAGCTTTGCAACCTATTTGACAACCGCCATTGATCTCCGGCATCAGACCCGCGCAAACGTTGCCATGTTCGACGGCTCCGCCACAACGCTCGGATTTTACAATCTCCGTTACGAACTGGACCCCGAATTCGTGAAAAGCAAGGCGTGGGAAATTGATTCAAAAAACGGATTTCTTTGTCGCGAATGGCTGAATCCGCAATAAAAAAACAGCCCCGATCCATAGAAAAACAACCCTAATCTATAAAGGATATTGCAATGAAACACTTATTTTCCACCCTCTGTTGTCTTGCGGCATTCTCTCTTCAAGCTCTGCCGCCGTGGCTCACAATTCAGTCCAAAGACGGTTCCCTGCAATTTGAACAGATCCCCGCACGGCTTCTGCATTTCACGCCGAAATGGTATGGAAGAGAACAATCCGCAAAATTTGTAAAAGGCAAAGCGGAACAGACCGCTTCCGTTTTCCGCTTCTCCGGAACATGGACCATTGAAAAACAGAAATTCCAGCTGAATGAAACCATCCGGCAGACCGCTCCCGATCAAGTGGAATACACGGCGGAAGTCCAGTCCGGGACACCGATTCCTACCCAGGAACTCTCCTTGAACCTGCAGCTCCCGCTTGAGTTCCTCAACAAGAAGACGATCATCGCGGATGGGGAAACGATCCGTTATGCGGAAACACCTTCCCGCAAAAACAACCGCTGGTTCAACGGTCTGCGTTCTCTGATTGTCGAACTTCCCGAAGGAAAACTGGAAATCTCCGGCAAACCGTTCAAAGCTCTGCTCCAGGACAACCGCGTATTCGCCAAAAAAGGCTCAAAAGCGTCGCCCGGAACTTATTCCCTGCGCCTCTACCCGCAGTCCGGCGATCTGAAAACGGATACAAAAGTCTCTTTCCGGTATTGCTTCAAATTCCACGGCATCACCTCCGCGCCGCTGGATCTCGGCAAAGCGGCGAACCGGGCGTTCCGCGATGAGCGTTCCGGCGACGGCAAAGGCGGATGGAACGATCAGGGACCCGAAAACGACCTGCGCATGTTCAAACCGGGCGGTCACCGGTATTTCGGCGTCAACTTCCAAGTCACGGATCCCGATCGGAATGACGGCAAAGGATGCATCGTTCTGAACGGAGCAGACCGGACCTGTTTTCTTGATTCCGCCACCATTCAATGTGCCGGGCAGCGGGGACGCTGGCTCTATCTGCTCCACGCAAACGCGTTCACCGGAAAATATAAACACGCAGGCACGATCGAAATCCGGTTCCGCGACGGCTCCAGACAGAAAATTGATGTCCGGAACAACATTGACATCGGCAACTGGTGGGGCGGCATTGACCGGGAAAACGCTCCGGTCGTCTGGAAAAGCACCAATTCCAAATCCGTTGTGGGGCTCTATATGACCGGATTCCGTCTTGAGCGGGACGATCCCGCGGAGATCACGTTCCGCAAAGGCGAGTTCCCCGTGTGGATGATTGTCGCGGCGTCGCTGACCGACCGGAAAGCGGAACCATACCGGATCAGCAACGAGTATTACATTCTTCCAGGCGCGGAATGGGTCCGGGCAAGCGTGCAGGACGTCAAACCGGGAACCCCGCTCGACTTCTCCCGGTTTGCGGATGCTCCGGCGGGAAAATACGGACGCATCATTCTTTCCAAAGACGGCAAGTTTACATTTGAACAGGCGGAAAACAAGCGGATCCGTCTGCTCGGCGTCAATATCTGCGGCAGCGCGAATTTTCCCGACCGGACAACCGCGGAACAGTTCGCGGAGAAAATGGCGCAGGCCGGCTATAATACAGTCCGCATCCACCATTTTGAAAACGGACTCCATAACGGCAAAGGCTCACATTCCTATGAATTTGATCCCGCGCAGCTGGACCGGTTGGATTATCTGATCCATTGCCTGAAGCAGAAAGGGATTTATACCACGCTTGATCTCTATGCGAGCCGGACAATCAAGCCGGGCGAGCTGCCGGAATTCGGCAGCTTCAAGGTCGGAGTCTGCTTTGTCGACGCCTATCTGAAAAACTGGCAGGAATTCACCTCCCGGCTGCTGAATCATGTGAATCCGTATACAAAAATGCGCTGGGCGGACGACCCCGCGGTCTTCTGCCTGAATCTCGTCAATGAAAATCCGCTTATCAATATATGGCGTCGGGGCAATGAATCCGTCATTCTGGCAGAATACACTGCATGGCTGAAGCAGCAGGGGCTTGACTCCGCGGAAAACCGGGAAAAACGGACCGGTCCGTTCATGCAATTCCTTACGGAAAAACAGAGCGGAACCATCCGGCGCATGACGGATTATATCCGCAACACACTGAAATCCGACATTCTGATTACAGACATCAACTGCGACACCCGTCCCTATCTGGCGCATTCCCGCAATATGCTTGATCTCGTCGATATGCACTATTATCTGGATCATCCGACGCACCCGCACGGAGGCTGGAACCCGCCCTCGGTGTTTACGCAGCTCTCGTCAATCTGCCGTTATGCGGAAAATCCGCGCGAGATGATGCCTGCCCGGATCTTCGGAAAGCCGTTTCTGGTAACGGAATACCAGTTCTGCCATCCGAACAATTACATCGCCGAATCCGGCCCGCTGATGGGCGCGTATTCCGCCTTGCAGGACTGGGATGGACTGTGGCGCTTTCAGTACGCTCTCTCGGACCGCGGTCTGCTGAAAACCGCCGGATGGGTCTCCTATTTCACTTCCGCCGGAAATCCGACCATGCGCATGTCCGACTATATCATCTGGTTTCTGTTCATCCGCGGGGACGTCCGCCCGGCGGAAAAGGGAATCGCTCTGCCGTTGGACGCCTCGCTGTTCGACCGCGAATCCTCGCTCTCCGCCTATTCCCGGCTCGGCCTGATTCATCGGATCGGTATGCTTCCGCAGGGAGTGAAACAGAAAAATATCACCGTGTCCACGAACCCGGAGCCGAAACTCAAAACCGGAACCGTGGTCAGCTCCACGAAAGAGATCGTTCTGAATCCCGCGCAGGAATTCAAGGTCATCACGCCGAAAAGCGAATGCATCACCACAGACAAACCGGAAGCGGAAGCCGGGCGGCTCTCTTTCCGCAGGGGCAGCACGTTCCAGACTCTCTCCGTTCATTCGCTTGACGCGCTTCCGCTCGGCACCTCTTCATCGCTGCTGCTTTTCCACCTGACCGACGTCAAGAACAGTTCGGAAAAATTCGCGTCCCCCGATATGACGTATCTGCTCAGCTACGGCAGAGCGCCGGCTCTTCAGAGAGTCGGAACCGCCGATATCTCCCTGCGCCTCCCCGCAGGAAACTGGCGTGTCATGTCGCTGAATCCCGACGGAACCGTAAAGCGCACGGAAAACGCCGTCTGGCGGAACGGAACTCTTCAATTCAGGGCAAACACGGGAAACACCCTTGTTTACCATATCGTGAAACAGTAAAGCCGTTCTCCGGTCTAACCCGGAAAACGGCGGGAAGTGCGGCGGAAGACTCGAATATCCGGTCTTCCGCCGCCGGATCGGGGGGAATTATTCCACGGTGATCCGGTGAACTTTGGCACTGTCGGCTTTCGGAAGCTCCAGCGTAAGAACTCCATCCTGCGTCTTCGCGGAAATCTTTTCCACGTCGATCCCGTCGGAGAGCTGGAACTCGCGCCTGAAAACGATTGCCTGACCGTTCCGCCGGAGCGTACTGGCGGCTTTCATGGTCATGATCCGGTCTTTGACTTCAACTGTCACGGTTTTGCTGTTCGCGCCGGGAACTTCAAACCACATGGTCACGCCCTCGGATCCGTCAAGAATATCGACAAGCGGCATCAAAACCAACGCCTGGTTTTCGGCTTTCGGCTCAACTCTATTTTCCATTTCACTCATAATCGTACCTCCTGATTGGTGTTTTTGAACTTATTGTACGGCGACAACGTGCGAGACCGGTTTTACCGTGCTTTCGCGCGGCAGCGTGATCGTCAGAACACCGTCGGCACATTTGGCTTTTGCTTCCGTTCCACGGACTTTAACCGGAATCCGGACGGTTTCTTCATAGGACTCAAACGAACGTTCCCGGCGGATATAATGTCTGCCTTCTTCCGGAACGGATTCGCTGTTCCGGGCGATTTTCACGGTCAGATAATCGCCGAGGACTTCCACGCTGATGTCTTCCGGCTTGCTTCCGGGCGCCGCAAGACTGGCGGTCACATTCTCTTTCCCGACCTCCAGCTCAAGACGTCTCCTGTGCGGCGTATTGAGAAATTCCGGGGTAAAATCGTTCATCTGCCCGAACATCTCGTTCAGCAGATCGTCGATCCCGTAAAGAGTCGGCTGGTACTGATTGTTTTTCCGATGCCATTTCGCGATGTGATGCATACTGCACCTCCTTGTTTGATTGTTACATTGGCAAGACAGAAATCAGCAATTCCCATGCCAACTGTTTCCCGATGCGGAGTCTTCTTAAAAAGAGACAAATTGTCTCATATTTCAAATTTCCAAAAAGAGACATTGTGTCTCATTTACATTAAAAACCCCTCCCCGATGGTCTGTAAACAGAAAAGAGAAAGCGCAAACCGTTATTTTTTCAAAAATTTTCCTGTTTTTCTTGATTACCGGGGTTGACTTCATAACAAAAACGTTGTATCTTGCCAATAAGCAGGAACAGTAAGAAAAGGAGTTTTCCGGCAATGAAAATCAGGCATTATACACTCGTGGAAATCATGATCGTCGTCGGCATCATCGCGATCCTCGCGGGACTCGCTCTCCCGGTGCTGAACAGTGTACAACGAACCGCCAAGCTGAACAAAGCCACCGCAGAGTGTAATGCGATTGCCCTTGCAATCAAGAATTTCGAGACGGAATACGGACAAATGCCGAATCCGGGCAATATCGGCAACGACAAAGCAAAAAGTGCTCCGACAGCAAATGTAAAAGATCTGGATAATAATAATGTCATCTTCTCTCCGAATGAAAACGATCATTCCGCCGGAGATCAGGGGAACTCTGACCAGGCAAAACAGTACCGGACATTTTTTTCCATGCTGACCGGTTATCAATACTCGGATCCCACGGAAAAGACGAAAGACGGCAGCACAATCACCAATGAAGACGGTTTTCACAACAATGCAAAAAAAATGACGTTCTTAGACCCGACTCCCGCATACGCCAATGGACAGGGCTTTCTGGACCCATGGGGAAAACCGTACATGATTCTTTACAAAACAGACGGGGAATTGAAAAATACATTTAAATTGTATAATAAAACCGAACTGGAAGTAAAACTTTTAACTCCCATCGCGGTCTATACCGTTGAAGGAAAAATGAACGATGTGGATCTCTCCGAACCGAATCGTTACGCGACTTCCTGGAACGGCATCATCACAACCCCGGAAAACTGAAATCAAAAGGATAAAACAAATGAAAAAACAGAATTTCACCCTCACAGAACTCCTCGTGGTAATTTCCATTATCGCTATCCTCGCGGGCATCAT
>OIGD01002639.1_pt1 | contig 13462 bp, 8 predicted proteins | sample 1582211 | NCBI WGS metagenome assembly OIGD01 (sample SAMN04414078, study PRJEB24778) | human gut metagenome | material: faecal | host: Homo sapiens
GTATCTTTACACACTTTTCTTTATACATGAGTACTGACTATAAATAAATCATATTGTGGAAATAACCCAACGCATTCGTCTCCTCCTTTCCGAAATGAACCGGGGAGTATACGAAAAAGAAACCGAAATAAACCTCTCCCTGCTGGCAGCCCTGGCAGGTGAGAGCATCCTGCTCCTGGGGCCTCCGGGAGTAGCCAAGTCAATGGTAGCCAGGCGGCTAAAGTCTGCTTTTACAGATGCCCGTGCCTTCGAATACTTGATGTCCCGATTCTCTACACCCGACGAGATATTCGGTCCCGTCAGCATCAGCCGGCTGAAAGAATCCGATAAGTACGAACGTGCCATCGACGGCTATCTGCCCACAGCCGACGTCGTGTTTCTGGATGAAATATGGAAAGCAGGCCCTGCCATACAGAACACTCTGCTGACCGTCATCAACGAGAAACTTTTCCGCAACGGCGACAAGGAACTGCATCTCCCCCTCAAACTGCTCGTAGCTGCCAGCAACGAACTGCCTGCCCAAGGCGAGGGACTGGAAGCCCTATGGGACCGCTTCCTCATCCGCATTCTCTGCACCTGCGTCAAGCAGGAAGAGTCTTTCTACAAAATGCTGCTGGACGATTCTGCTGACCATCCGGAAACGACTGCCTGCGAATGGCAAATCTCCGACCGCGAGTATGCCGAATGGCAAGCAGAGATACGCCGCGTAACCTTGCCTCTCGATGTTCTTTCCTGCATCACAGCCATTCGCCACGGACTGACAAGCGTAGAGATGCAAGACTCCGACCTGCGCCGCAATGTCTATGTCAGCGATCGCCGCTGGAAGAACATCGTGAAGCTGCTCAAGACCTCCGCCTTCGTCCACGGCCGCACGGAAGTCTCCATGACCGACTTGCTTCCCGTCTACCACTGCCTATGGAGTGAGCCTGATGAGAGCGTTGCCATCCGTGACATTGTTATCCGTGCCTTATTCGTGTCCCACACAAAACAGATTGCCGGTATCGCCTCCTCGCTGAAATCCGATTTGAAAGTCAGCCGTGTGCGCGAAGCCCTCGACAAAGCCCGCCTTGCCGGCGACCGTAGGGACGATGACCTGCAGATAACGGACCACTTCTACTACCAGGTGGAGAAACATGGTACGGGCAACACCTACATCTTTATCGTGGACTACAAAAATCTGAAGGAGTATAGCACCAAAGATGCCCCCACCTTGGGTATAATGTATGCCGACCCCCTCAATCCCAAGCGTACAATCATCCGTGCCTTTGCCGACACCGGCGCCGTGAAAGAGGAAGGCACCGAACGCGTCACCCTCTACCGCGACGACAAGCATCTCTACATCAACGGTGTGTGCTTCCCCATGCGGCGTCTGCAACGGGGCGAGGAGCAACAACTCTGGCTGGGAAACCTCTCCGTCACCGACCGTGACTACGAGACGGAACTGGACACCGCCGCCACCAGCATAGACCGCCTGGTAAGAGATTTGTCCGACAACCTTTTCGTCTCCGAAGAGGATAAAAAGAGCGTAGCTCAATACGTCTCCATCGTCCGCAAGGAGATAGCCTGGGCGCGTGTGGACATGCGCAAACTGAGATATGGAGACGAATAATCCTCCAGTAACCAAGAAGAAGATGAACACCACCGCCACCCGATATGACACCGCCTTCTATGTGCAGGCACTGGACCGTTTTGTAGCCACCGGAGAGTGTGCTGAGACGGATACCGAGCCCTTGTATGCCTATCTGCTCTCCGTGATGAACGACTCCATGGTCAAGGTGCAGGTGCTGGGCAATGAGGTCTGTGCACGTATCTTTTACGACACCATGATTCAGTTTATCCACTTGAATTTGGAGAAGGAGAGGTACAACCTCCGGAAAAGCCAGTCGGAACGAAATGAGATGAAACTCGTGCTGGAGTGGTCCATGGCAAAGCGGAAAGACGGCTGGCAAGCCTTGCTTCAGCAGATTTCCGACAAATACCGGGAGTACGGCTTCGACTCCCGCTTCTATCGCAGCCACTTCGGTACCGAAGGAGGATATGCGGACGATGAAGTCTGGGAGAAAATGGTGGACGACTGGGAAGACGCCTTCCAGCTGAAGATGCACGAAGAAAAGGAGAAAGAGATTGCTTTCCGCAAAGATGCCCTCGAGCGCAGGCTCCGTTCCAATCTGAAAGACATCCCCGAGTACATCCGCCAGAACCGCGTGGATAAGGACGAATTCTTCCAGACCTGGGGCATGATGAGCGGCTTGTGGAATACCGTCGACTTTGAGCGTATACGGAAAATCGTGCGCATCCAGCGCTCCTGCCCCGAGATAGTGAAAGTGACCCACAAGATGGGGCGTATGGCAGACAACGAAGGACGTGAGCAAATCCGCGTTGCCGAGGGAAACGTCTACAAAATGGAGCACTCCTCCAAATGTGACATCCTGGGCATCAGCACCGGCAACGACCTCAATGCTCTGCTTCCCATTGAGCTTGCCCATTCCGCCGACAGTGAACTGGAAGATTTGTTCGTCTACAAATACCTTACTCGCAAGCTCCAGACCTTCCGTTATAAATCGGAAATCATGCAGCCTGCCCGGCGTATCGAAACCAAGCCCGCCCGTCCCAAAGGTCCGATGATTGTCTGTCTGGACACCTCGGGAAGCATGGCTGGCAAGCCGGAGAAGATTGCTCACTCTCTGCTGATAAAGCTCCTGGAGATAGCCGACCGTCAACGGCGGAACTGCTTTCTGATAGCCTTTTCCGTCTCCATCCATCCGATTGATGTAAGGAAAGAGCGGGCAAGGCTGCTCGAATTCTTCTCAAAGACAGCTTGCGGGGATACAGATGCCACCTGCATGCTGGAAGCCACGTTCCGCCTGCTCAAAGAAGGCAAGGAGTATATGAATGCCGATGTGCTTTGGGTCAGCGACTTCAAGATTCCTCATTCTTCACCTGCCTTTATGGAGGAGATTCGCCGTTGTCGGGAAGCCGGTACACACTTCTACGGTCTGCAGATTGGCATCACGGACAATGAGTGGGCACCATTCTTCGACCATATCTATCGGGCGGAGTATACTCCTTCGCGACAGTATTAAAAGTTGATATTTACGCCTCCCATCACCGTGGCTTTCGGCATGGGGAAGCCTGCATTGATTTCATAGCGTTGTGCCAGCAGGTTTTCGCCCTTGACAAAGACGTCGGCAAAACTGCACAGACGGTAGTTGGCACGCAGGTTCCAGAGTACGAAGCTTTCCTGCTTCTCCTTACCCGGGGTGACCGAGGTATGGAGACCCTTCACGTATTGTATACCGGTAGATAGGCCCCAACGTCCTTGCGTAAAGTCCGCACCGGCATAGAGTTTGTGCTCGGGAGCTGCCAGTACCGGATTCTCCATGTGCAGCCAGCTATAATTGGCATTCATCTGCCAGTGTCGGTTGATGCGGTAGCCAAGGTTGGTTTCCACGCCCCAGTTCTCTATCTCTCCGGAGTTGACGTTCTTGCGCAGGGCAGGGTCTGTCATGATGATGTTGTCCCCGTTGATGTAGTAGAGGTTCACCCCATAGGACATGGCCCCTCCCAAAAGCTGCCCCGTAAAGGAGAGTTCATAGTTCATCAGGCTCTCCGCTTTCAAATCGGGGTTCTGTGGAGGGAACATGTACATCTCCCGGATGGTGGGGTTACGGAATCCTTTGCTCACCATTGCTTTCAGTTCCGCCTGCCGGGGCAGATGGAAAGCCAGTCCCCCTTGGGGAATCCATTCCGTGCCTACGTGCGAATGGTGGTCTATGCGGACACCGGCGTCCAGTGAAAGCCAACTGTTGATGTCCTGCCTGAAATCCACATAGCCTGCAAATTCATCCATCTGCTTGTCCACACCGGGGATATGGTCGCCAATCTGCTGTCCGGGTTTTGCCTCGTCGATGGCGACAACCTTGTTCCAGGACTCTCCGCCGAAGTGCTGGTAATCGAAACCTACGGTCAGGCGGTTGCCGGTGAAGAGCGTGGCACTTTGATACCAGGATATGCCCAGCATCCGGTCTTTGGAGTTGAAGTGCGACTTCTGGGGCTCTCCTCCGGGGTGGTAGCCGTCATTAATCTTGTGCCGGCCCCAGTTGTAGAAGAAGCTCACGGCGCCGGAAGTGCGGTCGTAACGATTTTCCAGTGCGAAGGAGGTCATGCCGCGTGTGATGCGCGAGTCGTTGTCTATATACGGATTGTCGGCTTCGCCGGGATTGGAGGCGTTGAAGCGGGTGATGTTCACGTCGCCCCACAGCTTCCAGGTGTCGCTGAAGTCGTATCCCAGTTTGGCATAGCCGCCATACTGCTCAAATTCCATATCGTCACGGTGTCCGTCGGTACGGTTGTACGAGCCGGTCACCACGCTGCTGAAACGCCCTTTCCTTACGCGGTTGGAGACTTCCGTCTGCAGGGTGTTGTAGGAACCGTATCCTATCTGCGCATTGGTTTTCACCCCGTCCTCCTGCATCTTGCGGGTGACGATGTTGATAACCCCGCCCATTGCATTGGACCCATAGAGGACGGAGGCGGGACCGCGCAGCACTTCCACCCGTTCGGCCATCATGCTCTGGTAGGCGTCGGCGATGGGATGCCCCATCAGGCCCATGTATTGCGGATGTCCGTCTATCAGCACCAGCAGGCTGGTCGTAGGTCCTCCGGCTGCGTTTACTCCGGCGCCTATACCGCGCAGGCTCATGCCTCCTGCGGCTCCCGTGGATACGCCGTAGCCCATGATGCCGCGGCTTGTGGTGAAAAGTCCGGGCACCTGCTCGGTCAGTGTAGGCAGGATGGAGGGCTGGTAGGTCTGTTCCAGTTGCCGACGACCCACTACGGAGATGGTCATTGGCAGGTGGCGGATGTCTGTTTCATTTCTTGTCCCGGTCACCACGACTTCATCAAGCTTGTAGCTTTTCAGCCGGAGGCTGTCGGCAGGTGCGGACAGCATACTACCCGGAAGGGCGATACTTATTAAAATTGCGGTTAAAATCTTTTTATTCATCGTTTATCTATGGTTCTTTTTGCAAAGTTATACAAAAAGAAGAATCTGTATATGATTGGTAATCCTTAAAATGGACAACCAGGGTTGAAGGTAAGTCCGTTAAAGGGTTTCCTGCTTCAGCGCTTCCACAAATCGGTCTATCTCCTGCAGTTTCGCCGGGATGTCGATGCCTTGCGGACAGTGCGGGTTGCATTGGCCGCAACCGGTGCAGCGGTTGGCTTGGCGGAGACGGGGAACACTGCGGTCATAGCCTATCAGGAAGGCGCGGCGTGCCTCGCGGTAATTCTCGTCTTGGCTGTTCTGCGGCACGTTGCCCTCGTTGATGCAGCGGTTGTAGTGCAGCAGGATGGCTGGAATATCCAGCCCATAGGGGCACGGCATACAGTATTTGCAGTCGTTGCACGGCACGGTGGGGTATTGCAGCATTCGCTGGGCGGTATCTTCCAGCAGGGTAAACTCCTCTTCCGTACATGGAACAAGCGGGGAGAAGGTACGCAGGTTGTCTTGCAGATGCTCCATGTACGTCATTCCGCTCAGTACGGTCAGCACATCGGGGAAAGTACCTGCAAATCGGAAGGCCCAGGAAGCCACGCTCTCCTGCGGGCGGCGTTGTTTCAGACGTGCCATCAAGTGGTCGTTCAGGCGGGATAGGCGTCCGCCCAGCAGCGGCTCCATGATGACGGCCGGGATGTTTCGCTTCACCAGTTCGGCGTACGGATATTCGGCGTCCGTGTTGCGGGTATTCACTTCTTTGGCATGCCGCCAGTCTACGTAGTTCAGCTGGATTTGTACGAAGTCCCATTTCAGTTCGTCGTGGCGGGAGAGCAGGTAGTCGAAGACTTCGATGTCTCCATGATAGGAGAATCCGAGGTTGCGGATGCGTCCGGCTTCGCGCTCTTTCAGCAGGAAGTCCAGCATGCCGTTGTCCAGATAGCGGGAACGGAGGGCTTCCATGCCGCCCATGCCGATGCCGTGCAGCAGGAGGTAGTCGATGTAGTCCACTTGCAGGTCGCGGAAGGAGCGGTGATACATGGCAAGGGACTCTTCGCGGCTGTGCGTGCTGGGACTGAAGTTGGACAGCTTTGTGGCAAGGAAGAATTTCTCCCGTGGATGGCGTTTCAAGGCAATGCCCGTGGCGCGCTCCGACAGACCTTGCACATAGGCGGGGGAGGTGTCGAAATAGTTCACTCCGTGGGCAATGGCATAGTCTATCAGGTCGTTCACGGCTTCCTGGTCTATTTCGTCTCCATTCCCGTCGGTGCGTTTGCGGGTGGGCCATCGCATGCATCCGTATCCTAGCAGGGAAACCCGGTCGCCCGTGTTGGGATTGGTACGGTAGGTCATCTTGTCGGTTGGTATCTCGCCCAGCGCGGCCGATTCGCTCTCCCCGTTGTTCTTGTTGCCCGAACAGCCGTACAGGGCTGCTGCCGAGGCAAGCGTTCCTGCACCGGCGAGCTTGAAGAAATCGCGGCGGTTTATCTTGTTCTTGTCTTCTTTCATTGTGATAGGACTGAAATTATAAATGGATATTTGGATGATAAAGCTGCTTCAGACAGTTCTGTGCATCACATGGCCTTCCACATAAATGGCACTGAACGGACGCGACGGACAAAGGTTCTCGCATGCTCCGCATCCGGTGCAGCGTTCGGCGTTGACTACCGGTATCTTGATGGAGGCTTCGTCTTCCGGGTCTGAAGGAACCATCTGTATGGCACCGGCCGGACAATGGCGGGCACAGTTCCCACATTCCATCTTGTCTGTGATGCAGATGCAATTCTCCTTAATCCATACGGCATGACCGATTTGGACGGCCGATTTCTCGGCGAGGCTCGTCAGATGGATGGCATCGGTAGGACACACCTCCGCACACTTGGCGCATTCGGGGCGGCAGTAACCGCGTTCGTAAGACATTTCCGGCTGCATCAGTTTTGTCAAGTCCGAAGAAGGACGGAGCACTTGGTTGGGGCATACCGATACGCAGAGCTGGCAGGCTGTGCAGTGTTGTGCAAAGTGGCGGGCGCTCAGTGAGCCCGGGGGAGTGATGGGAGTGGCGCGCTCGGGGATTTTTTTGTCCTCGATGACAGCCAGTCCACCGTCCACTTTCTTTTCTTGTGCCTTGAGGGCTGCCGTAGCAGCAAACACGGCGGTTGTAGAGAGAAATGCGCGGCGGGCGTCGTTTACCTGCTCCGGTGCCACGGAGGTTTCCTGGGAGACTGCAGCGGAGGTCGGCTTGCGGCGTGTGTAAGTGATGGCACCTTTCCTGCACTTGCTGATACAGTCCATACATGCCACGCAACGGCTGTAATCTATTTCGTGTGCCTTGATGTTGATGCACGATGCCTTGCAGTTACGGGCACAAAGTCCACAACTGTTGCACTTCTTTGTGTCAATTACCGGTTTCAGCAAGGAATACTTCGAGAGGAAGCCAAGCACTGTACCTACCGGACAGATGGTGTTACAATAGGTACGTCCGCCTCGCCATGCCAGCACGATGAGGACCACCAGAGTGACCGTGGCAATCAGCAGGGTAGGGAGACTCTTCATCCATACATCCGTTTCATAGAAGGCATAGCTGTCAGCACGTTCGGCCAGGTAGGCCAGTCCGTTGTTTGCCCATTGGTAGAGCGGGGAGAAAAGGCTGGAAACGATGCGCCCGTATGAGCTGTAAGGGGCCAGTAGCACGACAAAAGAGTTCAGTCCGCCGATAATGGCAAGTACGAATACTCCCAGCACACCGTAGCGTAGCCATTTCAGTACAGGCGAATAGCGGAAACGGTTCTTCTTCCGTTTGGCGGAGAGCCAGGAAACAATATCCTGGAATACTCCTAACGGGCAGATGACGGAGCAGTAGATGCGTCCGAATACCAAGGTCAGCACTGCAAGAAACAGTACTACACCGATGTTCAGTGCCAGCACGGCCGGCAGGAATTGTATTTTCGCCATCCATCCGAACCAGGCATGCAGTGTTCCCGTGAAGTCGAGGAACAACAGCGTGATGAATGCAAAGAAGATGACGGCAAGGGTCAGTCTGATGGTACGTAGCATAAATGTTTAGTATTCGTTCTTTATACTTTTTTCCCCATCTCGTAGGCTTCGTGCATGGAAGGCTTGTCGTTTATCTCGCCTACCTTCCAGGCACCCACGCCATAAATGGTGCCGCATTCTTTGGGCTCTTCCAGGCAGTCGAGGAAGCCACGGAAACCATCAATGGTACGTTCCATCATGGGGACACTTTCTTCGGCGGCGGCGATGATGAAGTAGAACTCCTTGTTCTTTATTTCAAGGTAGCGTGCACAACAACGGTCAATCAGTGTCTTCATCTGCGCGCTCATGGTGTAGAAGTATACGGGAGTTGCCATGACGATGACGTCGGCGGCAATCATCTTTTCCACCACTTCGGCGGCATCGTCCTTTTGCGGGCAGGGTTTGCCGTACATGCTGCATACGCTGCATCCCGTGCAGTAGTTGATGTGCTTGTCTTTCAGGAAAATCTTTTCTACTTGATGTCCGGCTTCTGCGGCACCGCGCATGAATTCGTTGCACAAGAGGTCGGAGTTTCCATTCCTGCGGGGACTGGAGGAGAGGATTAATACTTTTTTGCTCATATTCGTTGTTCGTTAGTTAGTAAATGATTACGTGCTACAAAAATAGGCCGGTTTTATGAGAACGGCAGTATACAAATTACGGTTGTTGTTACCTAAATTACTGATTCATTCCAAAAGTATCTCCCGTTCGATGCCGGTGTCTTTCAGAAATTCCCGGTCGTGGCTGATGGCAATTACGGTGCCGGCGTAGTTGCGTATCGTTGCCGTTATTATTTCTATGCTCTCGATGTCCAGATTGTTGGTGGGTTCGTCCAAAATGAACATGTCCGGGGTGTTGTCGGCAATCATCAGGCAGCAGAAGGAAAGACGCATCTTTTCGCCGCCACTCAGTTTGCTGCACGGCTTGTTCCACACGTCGCGGGGAAAGAGATAGCGGTTGAGGATGGTTTTCACTTCATGTTCCGGCAGGTGGCGGTGGTTGAAGGCTTCTGCTTGTTGGAGTACGCTGCGCTCATTACGGACGAGGGAGTATTCCTGGTCCAGATAGACGGAGGTGAAGCCGGCACGCTCCATCACTCCGTCGGTGGGGTGCAATTCGCCCATGATGAGTTTCAGCAGGGTTGTTTTTCCACTGCCGTTTTTTCCTTTCAAGCTGAGGCGGTCGCCGCTTCTTAGCTGGAAGGTGAGGGAGGAAGACCAGAGCTCCTTTACTGCCTCCGGACGGGTTGTCTCCATAGGAGAAGCCGCGAGGCTGGGATAATGAAAGTTGACGTCCTTTGCCTTGACTAGAACCTTCCCCACATGCAGATGAGAGGCATTGAAGTCTGTTTTCAGTTTGTCTGTCTGTGGCAGTGAACTTTTGATACCTGACATTTCTGCCTGCAATTTTTCCGTTTTCTCCGTATGAATGCTGCTGAGTCTGCTGCTGCTGTTTTCCGCATTGTTTTTCAGTGCTCCCATCATGATGCGGGGAATCCCCTTTTTAATGGAGTTTTTTTCTCCCCGCACATTCTGTTTGGCCTTCCGTTCTTCTACTTCGCGTGCCACTTTGCGTGCAAGGCGCAGGGCTTTCTGCTTCTCTTCCAGTTGTTGGGTGAGGGCGTTTTGTTGCAGGGTCTTCTGTTTTTTGTAGAAGTCGTAGTTTCCGCTGTAATACGTCAATCCCTGGGAGGAGAGTTCGCAGATGGCAGGCAACTGATTCAGTAGCGTGCGGTCGTGACTGATGACGAGCACGGTAGCCGATGTCCGTCGTATCAAGTTATACAGACGTTCCCGTCCATCCGCGTCCAGATAGTTGGTCGGTTCGTCCAGCAGGATGGCTGTTGGGTTGTGCAACTCCATGCCTGCCAGGAAGATGCGGGTCTTTTCGCCGCCGCTAAGTCCTTCCATCGGACGGGAGAGTGGGATACCGTCCAGTCCCCAGCTGTCGAGAGAAGTCTGGGCGCGTTCTTCCACGTTCCAGTCATCATTGAGCGTATTGAAGTGCTTTTCGGTAGCGTCACCGCTTAGGATGGCATGCAGGGCAGATAGCTTGTGGCTGATTCCCAAAGCTTGTGCTATTGTCTGCCGGTCGTATTGTCCGAAGTGCTGGGGTACGTAGTACAGATGTTCGGGGCGTAGCACCGTTCCCGAACTTGGAGACAAGTCTCCTACCAAAATACGCATGAGGGTAGACTTGCCGCAACCGTTATTTCCGGTCAGGGCTATTTTATCTCCGGAGTTGATACTCAAGTGGAGGTGTGAAAACAAGATTTCCTTATCTGCATGGATATAGCTAAGGTCTTTAATGATAAAGCTCATAAGTTTCTACTGTGTTTTTAGAAGTAAGAATGATAGGGGAGATGCAAGCATTCCCCGAAATTGAAATTCTCGAAGGGGAGGGGTACAGACAAACACAGTATTGGCTAAACATCTATATAGGTGATGCTCAGCGTTCAGTCTGAAAAAGCATGTTGATAGTGATGTTTACCGAAATGTGTTGTCTTTAGTCGGATATTCTCATCGGTGGAATTAATTGGTTAGTGGGCGCAAAGGTAATGATTTCCACTGAATAACAAAGGCTTTTTGCGATATTAATATCGTGTCGGCAAGAAGTTAATATCGTGTTTGCAAGAAATTAACTTCCTGCAGACACGATGTTAATACTTTATTGGTTCTGTTACTTCATGGCCGAAGCATCGAACGAGAGTGGCAGTAATTCTCCCACATTCTTCAGCTCGTAGATTCCCTTTTTGCCATACAGCAACACCCGCATTGGCTGCTTGAAGCGCTTCTCCGTTTCGAGCATCACTTGCCGGCAGGCGCCGCAGGGCGGGATGGGAGACTCCAGGAACTCGTCGTGCTCGTTGCGTGCAGCAATGACGAGGGTGGTTACTGCCTGGTCGGGATGTTGGGAGTTGGCATAGAATAGGGTGGTGCGTTCTGCACACAGCCCGGAAGGATAGGCGGCGTTTTCCTGGTTGGTGCCGGTCACTACAATACCGTTTGCCAGTCTGGCTGCAGCTCCTACCGAGAAGTGGGAGTAAGGGGCATAGCTGCGGTTGGTAGCCTCGCGGGCGGCATCCATCAGTTCGCGGTCGGCGGCATCCAGTTCTTCATAGTCGTATATCTTGACGGCGATTTCGATATTTAATTCTTTCATAAGGCAAAGGGTTATATTGTAATTAATGTTACAAAGATAGAAAAGAGATTGGTTATTTCAATTCTTTTACGGACTTTTGTGCAGAACTCAACATTTTAAGCATGAAACGGATTTTCAGACTGACTGCTATCATAGCATTTCTTTTTATTTCCATTACAACAGTGCAGGCACAACGCCGGAATGCCCGCTACAATGAGTATATCAAACAGTATGCCCCCCTTGCCGTGGAGCAGATGCAGCGTCATAAGATACCTGCCAGCATCACGCTGGCCCAAGGGCTGTTGGAGAGCGGTGCCGGATACAGCGCGCTGGCGCGCAAGAGCAACAACCACTTCGGCATCAAGTGCGGAGGCAACTGGCGCGGACGGACAGTGAGGCATGATGACGATGCCCGCAATGAATGTTTCCGCGCTTATCGCAATCCGAAAGACTCTTATGAAGACCATTCCGATTTCTTGAAAAGGGGAGCACGTTATGCTTTTCTTTTCAAACTGAAGATTACGGACTATAAGGGTTGGGCGCGCGGCTTGAAGAAGGCTGGCTATGCTACCGACCCGTCGTATGCCAACCGACTGATAACCATTATCGAGGATTATGAACTGTATAAGTACGACAGCCGTGGCATGAGCAAGCGCGATGCCCGCAGCTGGGAGAAGGAACTGAAAAAGAAGCCTTGGCTGGCCAATCCGCATCAGGTGTACATTGCCAACGATATAGCTTATGTAGTGGCACGCGACGGAGACACCTTCCAGGTGTTGGGCAAGGAGTTTGACATCAGCTGGAAGAAGCTGGTGAAATACAACGACCTCCATAAAGAATATACACTGGAGGCGGGAGACATCATCTACTTGAAAGAAAAGCGTAAGAAAGCCGCTAAACCCCATACTGTCTACATTGTGAAGGATGGTGATTCCATGCACTCCATTTCCCAAAAGTACGGCATTCGTCTGAAGAACCTTTATAAGATGAATCGCAAGGATGCGGAATACGTGCCGGAGATTGGCGACCGTTTGAGATTAAGATAAAGAATCTATCCGAAAATGTACAGGGTGTCCGAAAACGGACACCCTTCTTTTTTGTCTTTTCGCTTACTTTCAGTGGGTTATGATTTTGGCATGAATTTAGTATATATTAAGCGTTATGTTCGCAAACAATAAAATTTAAAGATATGGATAGAGAAATTCCGAAAGAAGTGCGTAATAAAGAACGCAATAAGAAAATCATCCGCTACGGTGCTATCGGCGTGGCAGGTATCGTAGTGGTCAGTGTACTCATTTCATTGATGCGTGCGGGAGTGAAAGAGAAAGATCTTGTGTTCTCCAAAGTAGGCAAGGGCACGATTGAAGTCAGTGTCAGCGCCTCCGGCAAGGTGGTTCCGGCATTCGAGGAAATTATCAACTCGCCCATCAATACCCGCATTTTGGAGGTGTACAGAAAAGGTGGCGATAGTGTGGATGTCGGTACTCCTATCCTGAAACTGGACTTACAGAGTGCCGAAACCGACTACAAGAAGATGCTGGACGAAGAGCAGATGCGCAGCTACAAGCTAAAGCAGCTGAAACTTGACAACCAAACCAAGCTGACCGACCTTCAGATGAAAATCAAAGTCTCCGCCATGAAGCTTGACCGCATGAAGGTGGAGCTGCGCAACGAGCAGTACCTCGATAGCCTCGGTTCCGGCACCACTGACAAAGTGCGCCAAGCAGAACTGAGCTACAACGTTGCACAACTGGAATACGAGCAATTACAGCAGCAGTATGCCAACGAGAAGGAAGTGTTGGCTGCGGAATACCAAGTGCAGGAATTGGATTTCAGCATGTTCCAGAAGACACTGGCCGAAACCAAACGTACGCTCGATGACGCGCAGGTGCGTTCGCCCCGGAAGGCCATCCTTACTTATATCAACAATCAGATTGGTGCCCAGGTGCCCGAAGGCTCACAGATTGCCGTCATCTCCGACTTGAGCCACTTCAAGGTGGAAGGCGAGATTGCCGATACTTACGGTGACCGTGTGGCTGCCGGCGGCAAGGCCATTGTGAAGATTGGCAGCGAAAAGCTGGAAGGTTCCGTAAGCAGTGTTACTCCGCTTTCAAAGAATGGTGTAATATCCTTTACCGTGCAGTTGAATGAAGATAATAACCGCCGTCTCCGTTCCGGTCTGAAGACAGATGTGTACGTGATGAATGCGGTGAAGGAAGACGTGATGCGCATAGCCAATGCCAGCTATTATGTGGGACGTGGGGAGTATGAACTTTTTGTACGCAATTCCGA
>OIGD01002646.1_pt1 | contig 13445 bp, 8 predicted proteins | sample 1582211 | NCBI WGS metagenome assembly OIGD01 (sample SAMN04414078, study PRJEB24778) | human gut metagenome | material: faecal | host: Homo sapiens
CCCGGAAAGCAGCACGGTCAGGACGGCGGCGAAGGGTTCCACGGCGCCGGAGAGGGTTCCCAGCAGGAACGCCCTGCCCTTCCCCATTCCGGAGGAGCGCAGCGGCAGGGAGATTATGGCGCCCTCGGGGAAGTTCTGGATAGCAATGCCGAGGGAGAGCGCCAGCGCGGAGGCGGCGGCAATGCTGGCTCCGCCGCTCGCAAGCCCGGCGTAGACCACTCCGACCGCCATTCCCTCGGGGATATTGTGGAGGGTCACGGCAAGGAGGAGCATGGTGTTTTTGCTGAGGGAGCTGCGGCCGCCCTCCGGGGCGTCGGAGTTCATGTGCTGGTGCGGAATAACGCAGTCGAGGAACAGCAGGAACAGTATTCCGAGCAGGAATCCCGCCGCCGCTGGAACAAATCCGAGCCGCCCCAGCCCCTCGGACTGCTCCATCGAGGGAATGAGAAGGCTCCATACGGAGGCCGCCGTCATGACCCCCGCCGCGAATCCGGTGAGGCTCCGCTGAACCAGGAAGTGCGGCTGTCTGCGCAGGAAAAATACGCAGGCGGCTCCGGCTGTGGTGCCGATGAAGGGGATAAGTATGCCGTAGATTATCTGGGTCTGCATTCATGCCTTCTTTCTGATTAATTCGGAATTTCGGTGCCGCCTCCGGCGGCGGATTCAAATTACGGGCAGGCTCAGCACCTGCATGTTTTCGCCATGTGTAGTATATCTGTGAGATAGTTACAACTAACTGGCACACAAGCACCAGTTAGTTATAACTACCTTAATATTGTACCACTAACTGCGGGATTTGTCAAGCGGTTTGTGATATCCGGGAAGAAATTGATAAATGACTGTGCAGTAAATTGCAGTCCGGGAGGCTCTACAATGGAGGTAAAACAAAGGAGGAAACGCCATGAAAACAGTATTTGAGCTTCTCAACCACGACAACACGATATCGGTGAACCGCCGGCTGGCGCATGCGCTGGGGCTGTCGGAGGCGGTGATATACGCGGCTCTGCTGGCGAAGCACGCCTGGTACGAACAGCACGGAAAGCTCTCCGACGGGTGGTTTTATTCCACGGTGGACGACATGGAGGAATCCACATCGCTGACGAAGTGCCAGCAGTCCCGGTGCGTGAAGCGGCTGGTCAGCGCTGGACTTATCCGGTGCGCGGCGAAGGGTCTCCCGGCGCGGCGGTTCTTTTACATCGTGGACGACCCCCAGCTCCTGGAGGGAATAATCGGCGTCTGCGAGCCGTCCCCGGAAGAAAACGCTCCGGCAGTGCGCAGTGAAACCTCCCCGCAGGAAGTAAGGAAATCCGACAGCTGGCAGGCAGGAATCACGGCGGCAGGCAGTGCGGAATCCTCACAGAAAACCAAAGACAATAAAACAAAAGAAAATAAACCTGAGAACATCAAACCCGACAGCGCGCAGCTGGAAGCGGCACGCTCCAGGATAAACCACGCGGGGCTTTCCAGGAAGTACGGAAGCGGATTCGCCGACCTTGCCGCAGAGGTCACGGCGGAGGGCATGGCGGGAACCTTCACGCTTACGACTGACGGACGGACTTTATCAGCAGAGGAAATTTCTTCTGTATTTTCCAGGATAGATTACAGCGCGGTGAGCCACGTTGCGGACTACATATCCGGCAAGAGCGGTATACGGAATCTGAAAGCGTACCTGCGCTCGGCGCTGTACAGGGCGGTCGGGGAGATTTCCCAGAAGCCCGCCCCGCCAAAGCCCGACTACAACGCGCCACTCTGGTAGTCCGCGGAGGTTCTCAGGCGAGTAACATCAGCCCGAGGAACATCACCGCCCCGGCGGTATTTCCCTTTGCGGGGAGCTTCGTGGGCGGGAGCGGTACAGTCAGGAAGTTTTTTGAAACAATCAGGAAGTTTTGCTTGACGGCGAAATGTAATTGTTGTATAATTATTATAAATATAGGAGCGGGCGCGGCGGAAGCCGAAAAGCCCGGCACACAAGGAGGAAACAATGAAGCATAGATTATTCAAATGCGGCAGGCTGAGCGGAATGCTCCTGGGAGCCGCGGCGCTTCTGGCGATGGTGCCGCTGATGTCGGTTCCGGCTCTGGCGGAGGAGCCAGGTGCCGCTTACGCAGCGGCCTCAGCGCCGGCGGTGTCAAACTCAGACGGCATGGATTTCACCCCTACGGCGAACTACTGGAATTATTACGATGAGAGCGGCGCAAGAAAACAGTTTAGTCCTGACGATGTCGGCTGGAATATTTACGCCATGGACTGGAAGTGGTACGGAAAGGGCGAGGGCGATATTCAGCCCAATACCCTCGAGATACTGAACGGTTTTGATCTCTATACCACCGATAATTACGCGATAAAGCTCCCGGCGGGCAGCACCGTGATTTTCCATGCCGACGTCCTGCTTGAATCCAAGGTCAACTGCATATACTCCGATGGATCAATCACCCTTAAGGGCGTGAGCGAAAACAATGACAGGCACACGCTGACATTCGGCAGTGCGGGAATATCCTCCGGATTAGACGTTACAGTCGAGAACCTCAAACTCAAAACAGACCCGGAATCCGTTGAAAGCGACGAACATGCCATTGAAGCGAATAAAAACCTCAGGCTTCAGGAATGCTATTTCTACGCCGGCAACGAATGGAAGGGAAAGAACGTAGTAAACTGCTATACCTACAATATAAGCAGGGACGTTTACATTGATATCCCCGGCTCGAACTTCACTTCCATTTCCGTATCTGGGAACTATATCGCGGATATCGCTTATGTCAGCAACGTTATATTCGACGACAGCAACGAAATCAGAATCGGCGAATACTACAAAAATATAACCCAAACGTTAAGCCCGGCGGACGAATCCGCGCGCATGGAACTCATCACAAATACCTTCTGGACGGCGGACTACGGCAAGTATATTTACGAGGAAGCGTTGTCCGACACCGAAAGCGGCAATTACAAGACCCTCGGCGGCAAGACCTATTCGATAGAACTTTCCGACCTGATGAGCACAAACATCAACGAATATGAATGGGTCCTCGTTGACGCCGATTCGCTGAACTCAAAAGGTTACAAAATCGGTTTATATATCGGGCTTGACAATATCTGGTACCTTAACGTCACCGTACCGAACAAGGAACTGTTATCGAATACAAACGTTTACATTGACTTCTCTGACACAGAGTACGCATTCGGCACCGGGGAGACAAAGAGGCTTCACTTAATTATCGGCGAATCGTTAAAGACCAACAAGCTCGAAATAGTCAACCCAAGCCTTAATGACGCGGACGACCTGCTGAACCATGTCGATATGTCCCTTAAAATCAACAGCAACGGCGATGAATTCCAGTATATTAAAGATTCCGGGGTATACTACCTGATCCCGGAGGGGTATGAGTTCAAGCTGTCCCTCCTGCCGAAAAACTGCGAGCTGACATACGTAGCTTACGGGGATTCGGATACGGACTGCGAACCGATAGGCCCCTCTGTTGACGCGCTCTATACTAACATTCTGGAAAGCGACAAGGGCGTGTATATCTGGTATTCCGAGTCAGACGAGAAGCAGTACAGCACTCTGAGTATCTCGGACGAGCTTATCAGCGCCGCGAAGGCGGGAAAGATCAACAGCGTTATCGCCTATGAAGACGTGAGCGACAAGAAATGGAGACTTGACAGCGCAATAAATGAATTCCCGACCAGCTTCCTGAACGGCAAATCAATAGAAATAACGATCTCCGCCGAGGACTACGGCGTAAGCGACATCTGCGGAAAAGCGCCGCGCTACAGCTCAGAACAAGGGATCAATTTCTACAAGCTGGACTACCTCTTTGTTGAGGGAGACACTGTGATAACCGCTCCGGTGCGCGAGCTGTGCAAGTTCACTGCGTTTTCAATGAACGGCCCTCAGCCCACAATAAAGGGCGACAAAGACCCATCCGGTATGGGCTACCTCGGCGTGGAGTACACGATAACCGTTCCGTACTCCGAAGGGAAGCTCCTCGTCGGCGCTGACTTCAACGGCACGCCTATAGAGCCGTCCACGGCGGACGATAATGGCTGGAACTACAAGGTTACAACAATCAGCGGAGCAGAAAACAAGTTCGTGTTCGAGTACACCGACGTTGCGACCCTCAGGATACCCAAGCCGGAGCACGGCAAGGTGGAGTTCTCCGGAACTTTGGACGGAGGCAGGGGCGTTAACACCCTGGCAGACGGCACCAGCGTCTACACACTGGCGACAAACGACACGGTGACGCTCAAGTTTGTTCCCGACGACGGGTACAAGTTCGTATCTGCGGCGCATGACGGCTCTGAGCTGAAGGTCGGTTCTGACGGCACCTGTGTTATAACAATGGATCAGCTCGCTGACTGGACCATCACGGCGAAGTTCGAGAAGAAGTCCGGAGGTTCTACAGGTGGTTCCACCGGAGGTTCTACAGGTGGCTCTACGGGCGGCTCCACTGGAGGTTCTACGGGCGGAAGCCACAGACCTTCCACTAACTCTGACAAGACGGTGGAGAGCACTCCGACGATGGACGGCAAGCCGATGAGCTGGAACGACATCGGTAATCATCTGAGCAAGCTTCCGGAAAACAGCTCCGCGAAGATCTCGCTGAACGGCAAGACCACCCTGCCAGAAGCGGTTATCAGCGCGATAAAGGACAGAAAGCTCACTGTTGAGTTCGTATACGACAGCGTTAAGAGCTGGGTAGTACGCGGTGACAAGATCGGCACAGTTTCTGCGGCTGAGTTTGCGGCTTTCCCGGGCAACGCTGACTCCAGCGCTCTTCGCGGCGTGTTCGGAGTTGACCTCAAGGTCGGCGGCACAAAGGTTCCGGCAGAGCTGAAGCTCGCGTTCCGCAAGGGATTCGCGGGTCAGTTCGCGAACGTATACAAGCTGAACGGCGGCGTTCTGGAATTCCAGCGCTGCGTAAAGGTAGGCGCGGACGCCACTGCGGTGATCCCCGGCGCTGACGCGGCTGGCGAGTACGTTGTTATGGTTTGCGAATTCAGCGACGTTCCCGGCGACGCCGATAACGACGGCGTACTCAGCGCCCTCGACGCCTCCGCAGTACTCAAGGAGGCGGTAGGCATGGCGAAGTCCGCGAACGCGGCTGTGTGCGACTTTAACGGCGACGGAGAAGTCAACGCGCTGGACGCGGCGGCAGTGCTGAAGGCGGTCGTAGGAATAAGGTAATTCGTATCGCGAGATAAATTACGGGCAGGCGCTAAGCCTGCCCGTTTTTTGTTAAACTATAATTTAGCGCTACATGGAAACTACTGTGTCAGCAATTGGTTTTCGCTTCCTTTTGCTTACAAAAGGAAGTGGGAGCGTGAGGGCAAAGCCCTCACACTTCGCGCGCCAGCGCGAATACTCCGCACGGAGTGCGGCTACTCTGCGCGCCGGCGCGCAGTTAAACGTCCAAAAAGCGCTAAAGGGGTGTGGGGGAAAACAAGAGTTTTCCCCCACAGCAACACATTGTCTTTGTTGAGCCTGTCCTCCGAAACAGTCTGGTGGACTGTTTCGGAAGCACACTACACAGCTAAATTCTAGTTTATCGCCACCCCACTCCCCATAATCCACCACAAAAAAAGCCCCCCGGTCACCCGAGGGGAGCTTCTATGCACTTAAAGAGCAGAAATTACTTGAGCTCTGCGAAGTACTTGATGGTTCTAACCATCTGAGAGGTGTAGGAGTTCTCGTTATCATACCAAGAAACAACCTGAACCTCATAGAGATCGTCAGCGATCTTAGCTACCATTGTCTGTGTAGCGTCGAACAGGGAACCGAATCTCATACCGATAACATCGGAAGAAACGATCTGATCCTCGTTGTAGCCGAAGGACTCGGAAGCAGCAGCCTTCATAGCAGCGTTGATGCCTTCCTTGGTAACATCTGCGCCCTTAACAACAGCGGTAAGGATAGTGGTGGAACCTGTGGGAACAGGAACACGCTGTGCAGAACCGATGAGCTTGCCGTTGAGCTCGGGGATAACCAGACCGATTGCCTTAGCAGCACCGGTGGAGTTCGGAACGATGTTAGCTGCGCCAGCTCTTGCTCTTCTCAGGTCGCCCTTTCTGTGCGGACCATCCAGGATCATCTGGTCACCAGTGTAAGCGTGAATGGTGCTCATGATACCGCTCTGGATCGGAGCATAGTCATTCAGAGCCTTAGCCATCGGAGCCAGGCAGTTGGTGGTGCAGGAAGCTGCGGAGATGATCTTGTCATCAGCAGTCAGAGTGGTGTGGTTTACATTGTAAACGATAGTCGGCAGATCGTTACCAGCCGGAGCAGAAATAACAACCTTCTTTGCACCTGCATCGATGTGAGCCTGTGCCTTTGCCTTAGAAGTATAGAAGCCAGTGCATTCCAGAACAACATCAACACCGATTTCGCCCCACGGCAGCTCTGCTGCGTTAGCCTTTGCATAAATCTTCAGAGTCTTACCATCAACAGTGATAGTACCAGCCTCATCATCAGCAGAAACAGTGTGCTTGTTCTCACCGATCTTGCCTGCATAACCGCCCTGTGCGGTATCATACTTCAGCAGGTGAGCCAGCATAGACGGCTTTGTCAGGTCGTTGATTGCAACAACCTCATAACCTTCTGCGCCGAACATCTGACGGAATGCGAGACGGCCGATACGGCCAAATCCATTAATAGCAACTTTAACTGACATTGGAATTTACCTCCTAAAATTTTATATTCTTATTGTACACCAAAATAAAAAAAATTTCAAGCACTTTGACAAAAAAATAACCAGATAGCCATACAAGTTCTATACTTTTTTCCAATTTCACCGAAAATCGGAACTGGAAATGGTGCAGAATTAACAAAAATAAGATTTTCCATCAAAATATTTATTTTCATACTGTTTTGTCTGGGAAAAATATAGTATAATAATAAAGCATAGCAACCGAAAAACGAGCTGTTTTTCTTCTACTGCACATCAATCGCAAGGAGGCACCGCATGCAGGAACAGACCCTTTCCACGCTGAAGCAACTTTATGCCGCTTCTGAATATCCCGTCTGCCTATTTGATCCAGCATTTCATCTGCTCTGGCAAAATCGTCCGGTTCCGGGCATAGAAGCCGGCACAGATTGGGCTGCATTTTTCCGACAGGCATTCGGCGGACTGCTGCCGGCAGGCGGCACACATACCATATCCTGTGGAGATATCCCATATTCCTGCCAATTCCTTTATAATCTGTCTGAACAAGGCGTGATCATTACCATCTGGAAAGAACCAGACTCCTTGGAACGGCTGCTCAAGCACCCAGCGCTGCGGCATCAGCTGGAAAATAAACTGGCTGGGCTGCGGCATCATACATTCGGCATCAGCAACGCCGTACAGACGCTTTATCACAATCTGGAGGAGCTGGAACTTGATCCGGCAACCGAACAGGAGCAATATGCCTGTCTCAATGTCATCATGGGAAACTGCTGCCGGATGTTAAAAAGCGCAGCATTTGCCGGCGAACTGGCAAAGTATCAGGAACCGCTGGAGGTTTTGCCGCAACGCATTGAACTGCACCGCATCCTGCCAGAATTTGCCTCCCATTGCCAAACCATTCTGGGACGAACCATTCGCATTCGCTGTACGACAGAAAAAGGCATTTTTATTCAATCCAATCCGGAACGTTTGACTTTTTGTCTGTTGTGTTTGCTCTTGTGCGTGCATGCTTACCGTGCGGAAAACAATGCTGTTTCCATCGCAATGGAAGTACAGCACCATGATGTTTTGCTGCACCTAACGGCTCAAGAACTGGGACTGGATGCTGCTGCACCACCGACTTTCAGCGTTTTTCAGCCACTCTATCCCGAGCAACCGCTAAAAGAAGAACTCCAGATCATAGAGCAATTCTGCAAAACCTTTCACAGCAGTTTGATTCAACCCCATCCAGGTGATTCGACTCCACAATGGACACTGCGAATTCCCATTGCGCAGCTTTGGGAGGGACAAACCATCTGCCAAAGCATTCGCCGGCAAATGGAACCTGGTCGCATTACACCGTATCATATTTTGCTGTCCGATATTTCAGATTATCGATTCTATTAGCGAAAATACGCTCTAGATCATAAAAAGCACGCTGCCGTACCGTTTGGTATTGCAGCGTGCTTTATTCTTTACAAAATTTAGGCTTTTGCCTGTAACGATTGTTGCATGCGCTCTGCCCGACGCTTAGCAGCTTCCGCCAAAATGAGTGCCAGTACAACGGAAATCAAGTCTGCAATCGGCTGCGCCAAAATAATTCCGTTGAGTCCGATGGTTGCATTGGCAATCACAAGGATCGGCAGGAACACAAAACCTTGCCGGCAAACGGACAGCAACAGGGAGGAAAGTCCCCGTCCCATTCCCTGCAACGAGAAGTTGCAGACAAAAATCAAACCAAGGAATGGACCAGACAACATCAGGGCACGCAGCATTTTCACAGCATATCCCTGCTGAATGGCAACATCTGCCGCAGAAGCAGCACCATCTGCTGTCATAAAAATGCTGACAAGCGGTTCGGTAAAAATAAAATACAGAATCGTCAGGGTGACACCAATTCCCATGGTGCAAACCATACTGAACCGCATAATCTTAGACATTTTCTTGAAGTTTCCGGCACCGTAGTGATAGCCGACCAACGGCTGAATGCCCATGCCGATTCCCATTTGCAGAAAGACCACCAGCATATTGGCTTTCATGGCAATGCCCATGCCACCGGTTGCCAGTACATCAATTTGATTCAGATAGCGATTCAGCACCAGATTGGACGCACTCATCAGTAAGTTGGTACAAAAAGTCGGTATGCCAATGGACAGCACGCCGAGGGCAATGCCGTTTCGCATGCCAATCTGTGCAGGCGAAATGGACAAAATAGTGTGACTTTTCAGGAAATATCCCAAATAGAACAGCAGGGAAACAGAGTTTCCGATGGTGGTTGCAATCGCGGCACCCTTTACGCCCATACCAAGTGCTAAAATCATAATAGGATCCAAAATGATGTTGGTGACAGCACCGATCATCATTCCCGTCATGGAAATTTTGGCAGCGCCTTCTCCTTTTACCATATGACTGCAAGCAGCACTCAGCACGGTGGGAATGGCACCCAGCCCAACATAAAATAAATAATCCCGTGTGTATTGTTCCAGATTCCGGCAGTTTTCTGCCTGCCGTGCCCATTCTTCCGCTGTCAGGTTCTGACTTAGCGCTGCAATATTATGATCGGCATCCGCACCAATCAACGGCAGCAGCAGATCACATCCCAGCGTCATCAGCAGCGTTGCCAGTCCGCCCAGCAGCAAAGCACCCCAAAAGCCAAACGAACTGATACGCTTGACCCGGTCATTTTGTCCGGCACCCAGCGAACGGGAAATAAACGCACACCCGCCAATGCCAAACAAGTTCCCAAATGCCATCAGCATGGTAAACATTGGGGTTGCAAGCGAAACTGCATTCATCTGATACGGGTCATGCGTCTGTCCGACAAATACGGTATCCGCCATGTTGTACAGAACCGTAACCAGCATACTCAATACCGATGGCAGCGCCAGCATCAGCACCGCCTGTGGAATCGATTCCATTTCAAATACATTCTTTTTTTCTTTTCTCATTCACCCATCTCCTTCATTGGACAGAATGAGGCAGCAATTTACTCGCTACCTCATTCTCGTTTTTAGAACCAATTGGTTCTTGTTATTTTATTTTAGTACCTGTTTCACATCTAAGCATGTGCAAAAAGATACGAAACAAACACTTATACGTTAAAGCGGAACAAAACGATGTCGCCATCCTGCATCACATATTCCTTGCCTTCCAGTCGAACCAAACCTTTTTCCTTTGCAGCACTCATGGAACCGCACGCCATCAAATCCTCATAAGAAACGACCTCGGCACGAATGAAGCCTTTTTCAAAGTCTGTATGAATTTTACCAGCTGCCTGCGGTGCCTTGGTTCCCTTGCGAATGGTCCATGCACGTACTTCCTGCTTACCGGCAGTCAGATAGGAAATCAAGCCGAGCAGCTGATAGCCTTCCCGAATAATCCGGTTCAAACCGGACTCTTCCAAGCCCAGATCAGACAGGAACAGTTCCTTATCCTCTGCATCCATATCCGAAATTTCCGCTTCAATCTGCGCACAGATCGGCAGTACCGCAGCCTTTTCCTGGGCAGCAATTTCACAAACGGTTTGATAATGCGGATTGGTTTCAATCTGATTGCGGAAATCCGACTCACTCATATTGGCGGCATAAATTACAGGCTTTGCAGACAGCAGCGGCAAATCATGCAGCCAGAGCAGTTCATCTTCTGTGAAATCGAATCCACGGGCAGAATTGCCATCTTCTAAGTATGCCTTTAAGCGTTCCAGGAAATCCACCTGTCCTTGCAGCTTCTTATCTCCCTTTAAGAGCTTTTTCACACGGTCAATTCTACGTGTAACCAGCTCAATATCGGAAAAAATCAACTCCAGGTTAATGGTTTCAATGTCTCTTGCCGGGTTGACGGAGCCATCTACGTGAATGACATTTCCATCTTCAAAGCAGCGTACCACGTGCACAATGGCATCCACTTCCCGAATATCTCCCAGGAACTTATTGCCGAGACCTTCTCCCTTAGAAGCGCCTTTCACCAATCCGGCAATATCCACGAATTCCAGTGTTGCCGGTGTAAACTTGTCCGGCTCATACATTTCTGCCAGCTTATCCAAACGAGAATCCGGCACTGAAACAATCCCGATATTTTTTTCTATGGTACAAAAGGGATAATTTGCAGACTCTGCGCCTGCATTGGTCAAAGCATTAAACAAAGTGCTTTTTCCAACGTTCGGCAGTCCAACCATACCTAACTTCATAATACAAAAGTCCTTCCTCTCAAAATAAAAGAAGTCCTTGAACCAGCTGTACAAGACTTCTTATTCCATATTGTTTATTATACTGCATTTTTTGGATTCTGTCAACCAAAACCCGACGCATTTTTCCAAATAAAAAGTTCGCCCCTTTTGAAAAGGGGCGAACAGCATACTCATTTTTTCAATCGGTTACTTTGTGATTTTCAGCAAAGACTTCATCAGAGCGGTAACGTCGTCTGCTGTTACATTTCCATCCTCTGTCACATCTGCCACTTTCAGCTGTGCATCAGACAAGTCATAGGAACCCATCAAATACTTCTGCAGCATTACAACATCGCTCAGATTTACCTTACCATTCTGTGTAACGTCGCCGATCATTGCCTTGCTCGGATCAACCGTGGTGGTGGTCGTCGTTGTTGTGGTGGTTGCTGCTGTTGTAGTGGTGGTTACAATGGTAGACGGATCCGTATAAACGGTTACGGAATCCACTGAGAAAACAGAACCATTTGTGGTATAGAAGGTACCGAACTTCAGATAGCTATAATTGCCCTGCGTCTGGAACGTTTCTGCTGTTGCAGCCGGAACTGTCCAAGAAATGATAGCAGACTGTGTACTATAGGTATCTTCCATTTCTTCCATGGTCCAATAATCTGGCTTTACTGTGGTAGAGGAACCAAAGCCGCCACTCCACTTACCAATTGTTCCGCTTGGTACGGAAATCTTTACATCAACACGCTTTACCAGCTCGCCTTTCTGCAGTCCAAATTCAGACCAATTCCAGCCGATCATTTTATCATCATCCGGCATGGTGGAATAATCATATTCCTTGCCTGGTGTAATGCTGTGTGCACTCCAAGTTGGGTCTACCACTGGCGCTGTAACAGCGGGTGTGGTAGTGGTGCCATCATCACTGCCAAAATACAGTGTCACAGAAGTAAAGGTCGGTGTTCCGCTAATATTCACCATTTCCTGCTTGCTGTTGTCCCATTTTGCATAGTAATTGGTTTGCAGCTCAATATCCTTATCTTCTGGTACGCCGCTCAGATCCACGGTAAAGGTACCGGTTCCGCTGCTGTTCAGTCCATTGGTATCCCACTTTACTTCATGCCACTCATCTGTATACCAACCAATCAATCCACTGCAAGATGCCCCAGCAACACCAGAAACCTCTACAACAAGCCGGTCTGCACCTTCTGTCCGGAAGCAAGTTGTACCCTTGCTGTTTGTTGTCAGCGTAGCCGGCTTAGAAGTAGAAGCAGCTTCCGTATCCATTGCTGTCAAACTCATCAATACACTGCCGGAACCTACCGCAGCAATCATAACCGCAGCGGCAGCAGCTAAAAATTCTTTTGCCTTCATGTTCCATCATCCTTTCATTTCTCTTAACAATACGGGATCGATTCGGACTCCATCCCATTACGATTTTTGATATTTTTTATTATAAGTCCATTACCAATCATTTGGATGAACTTTTTATGTATGAAAATATAACAAATCGAAAACTTATGCTCGGTTTTCGCAAAATGCGAAATTTCTTCATCAATTTGCACAATTTTCATATGCTGTTTTTGGGCATCTTTTTCGTTTCTTTTATGCACCTGTTCCATATTTTTCTCCACGAATGGCGGTACTTTTATGGCAACTTTTCAGAATGCCGCCAATTGGATTTGTGTCTCATTTTTGAACGCTTTATGCCAAGCACCTGCAAAATGGTGCGTTTTCCAAGCAGCAACAAGGCAGCAAAGTAGACTCCGCCGCCTGCTGCTACACTCAACAGCAGCGCTGTAGTCTGCCCGTACGATGCCAGTAAATGAAAGCAAAGATGCGCACTTCCGCCGCACAGCACCGCAGCATATCCAATCGGCAACAGCAAACGCACGGCATGCAGCCGACAGCCAATCTCTCGCTGCACGGCAAAAACAGCACAGACTACCAGTACTACATAGCAAATACTCGTTGCAATTCCAGCGCCGCTGACACTGGTTTGCGGAATCGGAATCAGCAGTAGATTCCCGGCAAGTTTACAAGCCACGCCAACCAACATCCACTTCACTGGCAAATCCGCACGCCCCATTCCCTGCAACATCCCAAACAGCGGAACCGTCAGGCAAAGCCCTGCCATACCCGGCATCAAGGCACGCAGCGCCTGTGCAGCAAGTGCCGTCTCCTGCTCGTGCCCGGCATATAAAAAGGAAAGAACCGGATCCGCTAGCGCCAACAACCCACAGGCAGCTGGAAACGCCAAGGCAGCCGTTGCCTGCAAAATGGTCTGTGCCTGTTTGGTTAACTGCGATTGATTGTGTACCGCATGCGCCTGTGCAGCCCCAGTCAATGCACTTTTCCCCACCATATTGGTTACAGATGGAATGAGATTGAAGACTGTAATCGCCATACCGGTAAAGGAACCATATACAAATGCCGGAAAGTCTGGATCCATTGCAAGTGCCCCATAAAGCTGCGTCAAAGCAGCGCCATGCCGCTGCTGCACAGCACTTAAACTGCGCATCATGGTCATCAAATCAATCAAAGTGGTCAGGTTGGTCACCAGCGAACCAAGCGCTACCGGCAGCATGATATGAAACAGCATCCGCAGAATGCTGCGTCCTTCCTGCGGCGGCGGCGCC
>OIGD01002656.1_pt1 | contig 13378 bp, 12 predicted proteins | sample 1582211 | NCBI WGS metagenome assembly OIGD01 (sample SAMN04414078, study PRJEB24778) | human gut metagenome | material: faecal | host: Homo sapiens
CGAAAAACAGCCCCTCGGCAAAGTTTGCCGAGGGGCTGTTTTTATAGGGAAAACGTGCCTTCACCGTCTGCGGCGTCCAGCCGCTGGCGGATTTTTTTCATATCTTCCAGCATGTCTTCCTTTTTGCGCGGGTCGCGGAGGAGCGCCGCCGGGTGATAGACCGCCGTCATGGCAAAACCGCCCTTTTCCACCCAGGTCCCGTGCTCTGCGGTAATCCGGTAATTCGGCTTGATCAGGCGCATGGCGGCAATTCTGCCCAAGCATACGATGATTTTCGGTCGAATCAGGCGAACCTGCTCGCGCAGATACCCGATGCAGGCGTCCTCTTCCTCCGGCAGCGGGTCGCGGTTCTTCGGCGGGCGGCATTTGAGAATGTTTGCGATGTAGACCTGGTCGCGCCGGATGTCAACCGCTTCCAGGTACCGGTCCAGCAGCTGCCCCGCGCGCCCGACGAACGGCGTTCCGGAAAGGTCCTCCTGCTCGCCGGGGGCTTCTCCGACAAACATCAGGTCTGCGTTCGGATTCCCGACACCAAAGACCAGCTTGGTCCGCGTGTCGCCCAGCGGGCAGGCATGGCAGTCCAGACAGGACGTGCGCAGTTCTTCAAGATTGGTTGCCATTTCGGGTCTCCTCTCAGAGGTCTGCAGCCGGGAAATCGGTCAGGTGCTCCCGTTGCGCAAGCGCGCCGCCGCAGTGGATGGTGTACTTTCCGCTGCGCAGCACCGCGCACAGCTGCTTCATGTCGGTAATCGGTACATCGGTCTGAATCCCGGCATCGATTACCGAGGTCGGGTCGTGAAAATCGCTGCCGGAGGTCGGAATTTTCCCATAGGTCCGGCACCATGCGCGGGCAATGGGGTTGCGGGAATCGTGCCCGACATGCCCGTTGAACACCTCGTAGCCGTCCAGCAATTCCGGCTGCATCACCGTCATGCCGTTCCGGAACGGGTGCGCCTGCACAATCAGCAGCCCGTCCGCATGCGCCAATTCCGAAAAATCGCGCAGGTTCATATCGTAAAGATATGGGTGCGCCAGCAGGTATTCCTCGTCCAGCCCATAGACCAGGTAGTCGTTCATGCTGCCCGGAAAGCGGATCTCCATGCCAAGCAGGACGTGCAGGCGCCCGTTTGCGGCGTCAACGGCTTTTCGCCAGCCGCGCAGATAATACGCTGCGCGGGTCTGCCAATCCGACCCGGCGGTATCCAGCGTATAATTATTGAAGTGATTGGCAATGACCAGCGTGGTGTAGCCCGCCTCAAGATAACGGGCTGCCACACCGGCTGCATCCAGATGGGCGCACCGGCTGACCTCAGACGTATGCGCGTGCATCTCTGTCAGAAAGGGCATGTTTACTTGACCTCGATGATGGATTCATCCCACATTGCAGGTTTCTCGTAACCCAGCAGATTGACAACGGTCGCGGCAACGTCGGAAAGCCCGAAGTGCCCCTCGGTTTTCACGCGGTAGTGCTCCTTGGCATCGGTGTTGTCGTAAAGAATGCAGGGGACCGGGTTGAGCGTGTGGCTGGTCTTTGCCTTCATCTTGCCGTTCTTGTCCACCTTCGGCTGACCGGTCTTCTTGTCCATTTCGAACATCTCATCTGCGTTGCCGTGGTCTGCGGTGATGATTGCCACACCGTGCAGCGCATCGATGACCGGCAGGAGCCGTCCCAGCTGGAGGTCAAGCGCCTCCATCGAGCAGCGGGTTGCTGCCAGCGAGCCGGTGTGACCGACCATATCGCCGTTGGGGTAGTTGACCCGCAGGAACTTGTATTTGCCGGAGCGGAGCGCTTCAATCAGTTTGTCGGTAATCTCTGCGCACTTCATCCACGGGCGCTGCTCAAACGGCACCACGTCGGACGGGACCTCGATATAGGTCTCCAGCTCGTCATTGAACTTGCCGGAGCGGTTGCCGTTCCAGAAATAGGTCACGTGACCGTACTTCTGCGTCTCGGAAATCGCAAGCACCGGAATGCCCGTGTCGGCAAGGTATTCGCCCATCGTGTTGGTGATTTCAGGAGGGGAGACCAGGTAGTTCTTCGGAATATGCAGGTCGCCGTCATATTCCAGCATGCCGGCAAACAGCACCTTCGGAACGCGCACACGGTCGAACTTGTCAAACTGTCCCTCCGGCGCATCAAAGCTCTTGGAAATCTCAATGGAACGGTCACCGCGGAAGTTGAAGAAGATCACGCTGTCGCCGTCCTCAATCGTGCCAACCGGCTTGCCGTCCTTTGCAATGACGAAAGCGGGCAGGTCCTGGTCAATGACATGCAGCTCGTTCCGGTAGGTCGTAACCGCTTCTGCAGCCGATGCAAACTGCCGCCCGATGCCGAGAACATGCGTCTTCCAGCCTTCCTCAACCATGTGCCAGTTCGCCTCGTAGCGGTCCATCGTAATCTGCATGCGCCCGCCGCCCGATGCAATCATCACATCGAAACTCGACGAACGGAGCTCTCCCAGAAACGCCTCAAACGGGTTGATATAATCCAGCGCCGATGTCTCGCCAACGTCGCGTCCGTCCAGCAGAATGTGAATGCGGACGCGCGCCACGCCTTCCTTTTTGGCTTCCACGATCATCGCCTTGAGGTGGTCAATGTGCGAATGGACGTTGCCGTCCGAGAAGAGCCCCAGGAAGTGCAGCGTTGAGTGGTTGTCCCTGACGTTTGCAATCAGCTTCTGCCAGGTCTCGGACGCGAACATCTTGCCCGATTCGATGGAATTGGAAACCAGCTTTGCGCCCTGCGCGAACACCTGCCCGGCGCCCAGCGCGTTGTGACCGACCTCGCTGTTGCCCATGTCATCGTCCGAGGGGAGACCGACTGCGGTCCCGTGCGCCTTCAGCGCAACCATCGGATAGTTTGCCATCAGCATGTCGAGGTTGGGGGTATACGCGGATTTGACCGCGTTGGAGATCGTGTCCGGTGCCAAGCCAACGCCGTCCATCACGACGGTCAGGACAGGACCTTCAACACCTGCAAAATTGTCGAGCTTTTTCAGAACCTTATTCATTTTGTCTGATCCTCCGTTTCAAAAAAGCATACTTCTACAGATACTATTATATCCGAAAATGCAAAAATTGCAAGAGGAAACGGAAATGTTTTCTAAAAATTAAAGAACTGAACGGCAGGGCAGGGGACCCGACGGTTATCTGCGGCGCTCGGCGAGATCGCAAAGCAGGGAAGTGGAGACGGAAAGTACGAGAGAGGCGAGGATGTAAAAGGGCGCCTCGGCGAATGTTCGAGCCGCAAGAAGAGGGTCTGCCTCGTAAGCCGAAAGGCAAACGACCAGCAACACAACCGCCGCCAGCAGCACCAGCGGAAGCTCCCAGAGCAGCATCCGGCGAGCGGTCTTTCCAAGCGCCGGTACCGGTGATAAAAGCGGAAACATGCGACGCATTTCAGAATCCCTCCTTTTTTTCATAAGGCAAATAATATTGGCTTTGCTTTGACCGCCTGACAGCCACAGTGGAATGAATGGAGACGCAAACCAAGGTAAAGCCGAGCAGCCATAAAGTGCCGCTGAACCGATATGCCGTAAAGCGCAGTTTGGCCGATGCTACCATTATAACAGATTTTTCGAGTCATGTAAAGTGAAAAATCCTTCCAACACAGGAAAGTGCCTGTACCTGGTTGCAGGGTCACTTTTGAGACCGTAAGCCTGAAGCATCCCGCAATCTCGCAAATTCCAAAAAACAATCCGAAAAAATTCTTAAGGACGTTCCAGCGCTCAACCGATACTCCCGAATGCATTCTTGGCGCGCAACCGATACCGGGGACAGAGGCGGCAGGAAGTTTGCGCGGCTGCGTCCCATCCCCGCCGCTCTTTGGCGGGGCGAATCAATTATACAAAATCAAAGTTTTGTATAATTTTTACGTGAAATCGGGGCTAAACTGTGGCTGCTGGAGGTTTTATGGGGCTTTTTATCCCTTTTTCTTGTTTTTATCTCCTGCGTGGTCTAATATGATCTATGGCTTCCTTTTTATTTGCGTTTATTTGCGTTATCTTGTTCTTTCAAATCTATTATCTCCATCATCACTCTATGCGGATGGTTGCCGGGTTGACTTTTGGGTGGATCTGTGGTATAATAGATGTATCATGAAGTTCCACGCCATTGCTGCGCGTGCAACACGGAGGGCTTGAGATGAACGACAAATGGCTTGATCTGGCGATTCGCATTCAGAGCCTTGCGCAATCCGGGCTGGCATACTGCCGGGATCCTTACGACAAGGAGCGCTACGAGGAGCTTCGCTCGATTTCGGCAGAGATGCTGGCAGACCGGACCGGTCTGCCCGTGGGTCACGTTCGCGATGTGTTTTGCTGCGAGACCGGCTATCAGACGCCGAAGGTTGACACCCGCGCGGCGATCATCGAAAACGGAAAAATTCTGCTGGTACACGAGAAAAACGGCACCTGGGCGCTGCCCGGCGGCTGGTGCGATGTGGACCAATCGGTCGCTTCAAATGCGCTCAAAGAGGTCAAGGAAGAAGCCGGTTTGGATGCATCTGTTGAAAAACTGATCGCAGTTCAGGATTGGCGGCGGCGCAATGTCTGCAATTATTTGTTCGGTGTTGTAAAAATATTTGTCCTGTGCCGGTCTATTTGCGGCAGTTTTTCCGAAAATACCGAAACGACCGGCACCGGCTATTTTGCGCCGGACGAGCTGCCGGAGAGCCTGGCGGTTGAAAAGAACACCAAGGAGCAGCTTTTGATGTGCTTTGCGGCGGCATCCGACCCAAACTGGATTCCACCGTTGGATTAAGGAGAACCTATGAACAACACGGATATTTCCATGACCTTGCAGGAGGTTGACGCCCAGATGGCGGTCTACCGCACGCTGTTTTCGGTGGTTCGGCTGATTACGCCGGACGATTTGCGGATGCTGACCGATGCGGAATGCCCCTCCCCTTCTGCCGACTGTTTTTTCTGCCGCAAAAACGGTCAGATTTGCCGGAACTGCGTTTCGGTTGCCGCCGCGAAGGCTGGCAGAGTGCAGAGCAAACTGGAATTTGCAAACGGATTGATCTATCAGGTCATGGCGCGACCGGTCCGGATCGATGGCAAGATCTATGTCATCGAGATGTTGCGCGCGCCGGATGAATACTTTATCGACAGTTTCAGCGGACAGTTGAACATTCAGAAAATGCTTGCGGAGAGCACTGCAAAACTGTACACCGATGTGCTGACCGGTGCCTACAGCCGCCGCTACTACGAGGAATGCATCTGCAACCTGCAGACAGACGGCATGGGCGTTGCAATCATCGACGTTGACGATTTTAAACTCTATAACGACTTCTACGGGCACAATCTCGGCGATGCGGTATTATGTGCGCTGGTTGAGACCATCCACAACACGTTGCGTCCCGAGGACCGGCTGATTCGCTACGGCGGCGACGAATTTGTGCTGGTTCTGCCGCGCATGGATGAACCCTCGTTGGCTGAATTTCTCGGGCGACTGCGGAAGAAAATCAGCGTTGCGGACACACCCGGGAGCCACGGCAGGCTGTCGGTCAGCTTTGGCGGTGTTGTGACCGGAAAGGAAACGGTTGGCGAAGCGCTGGACCGTGCGGACCGGCTGCTGTTGCTGGCAAAGCAGAAAAAGGACCACATCATGACCGAGCGAGACATGCGGAACGCGCAGACGGAGACCGAAAAGCCGACGGTCCTGATTGTGGACGACTCCGAGATAAACCGCGAAATCCTTTCCGCGATGCTGGGCGGGACCTTTCACATTCTGGAGGCGGTTGACGGTGACAGCTGCATCGCGGCAATGCAGGCAAACGGAACACGCATCTCGCTCTGCCTGTTGGACATCCTCATGCCAGGCAAGGACGGTTTTGACGTGCTGGCTTACATGAACGAGACGCATCTGATTGAAGAGCTGCCGGTGGTCATCATCACAGGCGACGACTCAACCGAATCCATCCGGCGTGCCTATGATCTGGGCGTAACCGACTATATCAACCGCCCGTTTGACGGCAAGGTCGTGCTGCGGCGTGCGCTGAACACGGTCAAGCTGTATGCCAAGCAGCGCAGGCTGGCGAACCTGCTGACCGATCGCATTCTGGAGAAAGAAGCCGATTTCAAGACCATTATCAGCGTGCTCAGTCATGTGGTGGAGTTCCGGAACGCAGAAAGCGGACCGCACGTTTTGCGCATCAGCCGACTGACCAAGATTCTGCTGGAGCAGCTGGTCCGCATGACCGACTGCTACGCGCTGACGCCTGCAGACATCGAGGTCATTTCCACGGCATCGATGCTGCACGACATCGGAAAAATCGGCATTGACGAGGCGATTCTCAACAAGCCGGAGAGCCTGACGCAGGAGGAATACGAGACAGTCAAAACGCACACGGTCATCGGCGCGGAGCTGCTGGGGAAGATGAAAGATTACGGCGACTCCCCTCTTGTTCAGGTTGCGGCGCAAATCTGCCGCTGGCATCACGAGCGGTGGGACGGCAGCGGGTACCCGGACGGGCTGCACGGCGAAGCGATTCCGATTGCGGCGCAGATCGTTGCGCTGGCAGACGTCTATGACGCGCTGATCAGCGAGCGGGCATACAAAAAGGCGTACCCGCACGAGGTTGCCGTGCAGATGATTCTGCGTGGCGAATGCGGCGCGTTCTCCCCTCTCCTGCTGGATTGCCTGACCAAAGCGGAGGCAAAAATCCGCGAAGTATAACGAAACAGCCCGAAAGCAAGTGTCGCTTTCGGGCTGTTTTTTGGGTCAGTCAACGATGAAGTAATAGGGAACTTGGAGAACGTCGCTGCTGCTGTTGGATACGGTAATTAAGAGACAGTAGCTGCCTGCTCCATGGGAGTTTACATTGCTAAGCGAGAAACTACAGGTTTGACCACTGTTATTGACCGTGACATCTTGGACAAGTGCTGTATACGTATTTTTGCAATTCGTACATATAATCGTTGCGGTTACACGATAGTTCTCGGGAATATTCCGCATCTCAATTGTTACCGTCAGCGTTTCGGTTCCCAACTTCACAAGATGTGTATCCCCTGTGATTTTAAGGGATGGGGACGTATCGGCGGCAATTGTCAACTTGACCGTCTGTTCGGTTTTGACCAACGATGCCCCGATGCTGCCGGTTTCGGTTCCTGCGGCAAGGGTGACGTCAAAATCATAATCCACCCCGCTTATCACACTGGAGGAAAGCGTCAGCGTGACCTCTTGCGTGTCCTTCCAATCCAAAACGACCAGGAACTCGCCGCTTGCGTTGGGCTGATAGATTCTGGTAGTGCTGCCGATGCTGACCGTCAGGGACACATCACCCGGGAGCTGGTTTGTTGTTGCATTCGATGTATGCTCCGGTCCCGGTCAGCACGTAGGCGTCCGGGGCGTGCGGGTCGAGGCGTTCCAGCTGCTGCGCCAGCGGCTCGGCGAAAAACAGCATCACGCCGCAGCAGGCAAGCCCCAGCAGGAGAAAAAGCCCCGCCGTGACCCGAAAGATCCGGCGGCGCTGGTTCACCCGCCCCACGGCCTCCGCCTGAGACACAAGGCGGGACATGGCCAGCGGCAGCCCCGCCGTGGACACGATGAGAAGCAGGCTGTATATATTGTAGGCCACATAGAAATGCGCCATGCCGTCCTTATCCAGCAGGTTCCCCAGCGGGATCTTATACACGGCGCCGATGACCTTGGTGACGGCCACCGCCAGCGTCAGGACGGCGGCGCCCTCAATGAAATTCTGCTTGCGCTGCGGCAAAGCCATCCCTCCCGATATGGGTCGTATCCGCCACGGGCGGAATCATTTTTTCATCGAGCGGTAAAAGGCGGAGAACTCCTGCAGGTTCTTTTGGATCTTCTCCGGACGGTTGATGTACTCATTGGGGTACTTGGCGTGGAACACGCGCTCAATGCGCCCCGCCGCGGGATCCACCATCTTGGTGGAGCCGCCGGCACCCAGAGAGAGGATGCTGTGCAGCTCCTCCATGATGTAAATATTATACAGCCCCTCCGCGCCGCTTATGCACCAGCCGATGTTTTCAAAGCTGCCGGACATGTACTTCTGCCGATAGAGATAGTAGGGGTGGAAATCCGCGCTCCGCAGGGCGGAGATGGAGTAGTCCAGCATCTCCCCCACCGCCTCCGCCGAGGGAATGGGCTGCCCCTCCAGCAGAATGCGGCTGCCCTTTTTCAGCGCCAGGGTGTGGACGGTGATGTTGTCCGCCCCGAAGGAAAGGCACTTGTCCAGCGTGCGGCGGAAGCCCTCCGGCGTGTCCGCCGGCAGACCCGCAATGAGATCCATATTCACATGGGAAAAGCCCATGGACATGGCAAGAGCCATGGTTTTTTCGATGTCCGCGGCCGTGTGCCGCCGGCCGATGGCCTGCAGCACGCTGTCCTCCAGAGATTGGGGGTTCACGCTGATGCGGTCGCAGCCATGATCCAGCAGCACCCGCAGCTTCTCGCGGTCGATGGTGTCGGGTCGGCCGGCCTCGATGCAGTATTCGGCGCAGCCCGACAGGTCAAAGCTCCTGTTCAGATGGGTCAAAAGACGATCCATCTGGTCGGCGGAGAGGGTGGTGGGCGTGCCGCCGCCCATGTAAAAGCTCTTGACGTTCAGACCCAGCTCTTTCACCATCTGCGCCGCCTGGGTGATCTCCCCCAGCAGCACCGCCAGATACGGCTCCATAAGCCCGAAGCTCTTTTCCACCGCCTGCGACACAAAGCTGCAGTAGGCGCAGCGGGTGGGGCAGAAGGGGATGCCGATATAGAGGGAGACGTCCTCCGGACGGAGGTCTTTCTTGGCTTTCAGCCCCGCCTGCGCCGCCTGGATACAAAGCTGGCGGCGGGTCTTGGACACGCTGTAGGTGTCGCGCAAGAGCGCATCCACCTGTCGGGGGGTCATGCCCTGCTCCAGATAGCCCGCGGCCAGCTTGGCGGGGCGGATGCCCGTGAGGGCGCCCCAGGTGGGAGTCACCCCCGTGACCTTTTTGGCGGCCTTGAAAAAGCTCAGCTTCACCGCCCGCTGGCGCAGGCGCTCTTTTTCATATTCGTCGGTTTCGGGGGCGATGACCACGCGGGAGATGCCTTTTTCCGCGCGGCCGCCATAGCGGAGCGCCGTGACGGCGGTGGTATATTTCGCCGCCTGCGACAGAGTGATGACCGCCTCGTTTTCCTCCTCCGCCGCCGGATCGTACACCGGCCGCTCCTGCGGGAAAAAGGCCAGCAGGCTCTGCTCCACGGCATAGCGGGCGTCGTGCCCTTTCAAGATCAGCTTCATTCTCTCAGCCCCTGCTTCATATAGGGATTGAACCGGCGCTCAAAGTCCAGATCCGTAGGGCGGTCGTGCCCCGGGTAGACCCGATACTGCCCCGGCAGCATCGCCAGCCGCTTCAGGGACTGCAGCATGTCCTCATAGCTGCCGCCGGCAAAGTCCGTGCGGCCGCAGCTACCGCAAAACAGGGTGTCGCCGGAGAAGATGGTGTCCCCCACCAAAAGGCACACGGAGCCGCGGGAGTGCCCCGCCGTTTCCATGACGCGGATAGCCAGCGAGCCGAGGGAGAGCACGTCGTCCTCCTTATAATAGCGCTGGTTCTTCTCGGGCAGGCGGGGAAACAGCAGGGCAAAGCCGCTGGTGTGCCTGTCGGTGACGTCTTTTTCATTTATATAGACCGGCAGCTCCGGCCACTTCTCCAGCAGGCCCTCCACGGCGGTGTAATGGTCAAAATGGCCGTGGGTGAGCAGGATCATGGCGGGGGCGCAGCCGGTGCGCTCCACGGCTTTTATAATGCGCTCCGGCTCGTCGCCGGGGTCGATGACGGCGCAGACCTTGGCCTGCTCGTCCTGCAGAATGTAGCAGTTGGTCCCGATGGAGCCTACGGAAAGGGAGTCAATTTTCATAGCATTTCTCCTTATAACTCACAGAGAGTCGGTGTCCACGATGAGGGTCATGGGGCCGTCGTTGACGGAGGCCACGTCCATGTAGGCGCCGAATTCGCCGGTCTGCACGGAAAAGCCCTTGTCCCGACAGAGGGAAACGAACTTTTCATAGAGGGGCACGGCCACCTCCGGACGGGCGGCGGAGAGGAACTCCGGACGGCGGCCTTTTTTGCAGTTGCCGTACAGGGTGAACTGGGACACCACCAGCACCTCGCCGCCTACGTCCGAAAGGCTGCGGTTCATCTTGCCGTTTTCGTCTTCAAAAACGCGCAGACCCATGAGCTTGTCCGCCAGCTTAACGGCCTGCGCCTCGGTGTCCTCATGGGTGACGCCCAGAAGGATGAGGAAGCCCTGCCCGATGTGGGCGATCTCGGTTCCGTCCACGGTGACGGAGGCGCTTTTTACGCAGGTTAATACAGCTCGCATGGCGATTTCTCCTTTTATTTTTTATAAGAATCGGGGGCGGCCTCGTTGGGGAGGACGGATTGCCACACCGGTGACGTCGGTCACCGGTTCGCAATGACATTTTTGGGGCGTGCGGCGGTCAGTCGGCGGCGGGACACATGGGTCCCGCCCTACGGGGGCATGGCCGCAGGTGGGGCGATTGTCAGGCGGCGGGGGTACTACGGATTGCCACAGCCAGTGTGCGCACTGGCTTCGCAATGACAGGTTGCAGGGGATGCGGGGGCGGCGGGACACATGGGTCCCGCCCTACGGGGATATGGCCGCAGGTGGGGCGATTGTCAGGCGGCGGGGTGAGGGCACCCCGCCCTACGGATGACAAGAAATGCGGCAAAACGGGGCGTCAGGGACGCCGCTCCCTTACGGGGGTGAATCGCGGAGGGTTGCGCACGCTCCTACGGATGGGCTGATGGCGCGGCGCGGGCGGGACAATGTGGGCATCGTCCCCTACGAGGCGGCAGAAAAATCGAAGATTTTTCGCCAGTTGTTTTATTTGCCCGCGGGTCTGGTGACGCGCATGACGCCGGACACCTGCTCCAGACGGCGGCGCACGGTGGACAGCTGCTCGCTGTCCGCCACCCCCACCTCGATGGTGATGAGGGCGAAGCCGTCGCTGGTGCTGCGGGCGGACAGGTTCGTCACCCGCGTTTTGGTGGAGGAGAGGATGGTGGAAATGTCCATGATGAGGTTCAGCCGATCCTTGGCCACCACCTCCAGGGTGGTGCGGTAGTCCTCGCGGGTGTTGTCGCCCCAGGACACCTTGATCCAGCGTCCCTCCTCCTCGGGCTTGCGGCGGGCAGGGTCGGCATTGGGGCAGTCCGCCCGATGGACGGAGACGCCGTAGCCTCTCGTGATGAAGCCCACGATGTCGTCGCCGGGGACGGGGGTGCAGCACTTGGCGAACTTCACAAGGCAGTTGCTCAGTCCCTCCACCACAATACCCTGCTCACTCTTGGTGCGCTTGGGCACGGCGGGGCGCATCTTCTCCGGCTCGTCCTTCAGGGGCACCTCGGCGTCCCGCTCCTCCTGATGCATTTTCAGGATCCGCTGGATCTCGTCCCGCAGGCGGCCGATGAGCTTCAGGGAGGTGACGCCGCCGTAGCCGATGGCGGCATACATGTCGTCCAGACTCTTATAGGCCAAACGCTTCAAGACATTGGGGAGATTTTCCTCCGCCGTCAGCTCCTTGAGGGTGACGCCGGTGCGCTTGACCTCCGCCTCGAAGGAGGCGCGGCCGCGGGCAATATTCTCGTCGCGGCACTCCCTCTTGAACCACTGGCGGATCTTGCTGCGAGCCTCGCTGGAGCGGGCGATCTTCATCCAGTCGCGGCTGGGGCCGTGGGCGGATTTGGAGGTGACTATTTCCACCACATCGCCGTTTTTCAGCTTGGAATCGAACTGGGCGATGTGGCCGTTGACCTTGGCGGCCACCATGTGGTTTCCAACGGCGGAATGGATGCTGTAGGCAAAGTCGATGGGCGTGGCGCCGGCGGGCAGATTGATGACGTCGCCCTGAGGCGTGAACACGAACACCTCGTCGGCGAACATATCCACCTTCAGGGAGTGGATAAACTCTTCGGCGTCGGCGCCCTCCTGATTTTCCAGCAGCCGGCGCACCCATTCATAGTCGTGCTCGTCACCCTCGCCCTGGCCGTTCTGCTTATATTTCCAGTGGGCGGCGATACCGTATTCGGCGATCTCGTGCATCTGCCTGGTGCGGATCTGCACCTCGAAGGGGATGCCGTTGTCGCCCACCACGGTGGTGTGGAGGGACTGGTACATATTGGGCTTGGGGGTGCCGATATAGTCCTTAAAGCGGCCTAAGACCGGCTTATACAGGTCGTGGATGATGCCCAGCACATGGTAGCACTCGGAAACGGTGTTTACGATGACGCGGAAGGCAAAGAGGTCAAACACATCGTCCAGCGATTTATCCTGGGTATACATCTTGCGGTAGATGCTGTAGGGGTGCTTCATGCGGCCGGACACGGTGCCCTCGATGCCCGCCTCCTGCAGGCGCTTTGTGATCTGATCGTGGATGGAGGCCATGAAGCCGTCGTACTCCGAGGCCTTTTCCTCCAGCGCCTCGATGATCTCCTGATAGCCGATGGGATCCAGATATTTCAGGCTCAGATCCTCCAGCTCCCATTTCATTTTCTGCATGCCCAAGCGGTGGGCGATGGGGGCGTAGATCTCCATGGTCTCCAGAGATTTCTGCTTTTGCTTTTCCGGCGTCTGGTACTCCATGGTGCGCATATTGTGGAGCCGGTCGGCCATTTTGATGAGGATGACGCGGATGTCCTTGCTCATGGCCAGCAGCATTTTGCGCAGATTCTCCATCTGCTCCTCGGCCTTGGAGGCGGCCTGCACTCTCGTCAGCTTGCTGACGCCCTCCACGATGTCGGCAATGGTGGGGGAAAAGGTGCGGGCGATGTCCTCATGGGTGGCATCGGTATCCTCGATGGTGTCGTGGAGCAGGGCGGCGGCAATGGACTCCGAGTCCAGATGCAGCTCCTCCGCCACGATCTGCGCCACCGCCAGCGGGTGGGTGATGAAAGGCGAACCGTCCTTGCGGTTCTGGCCGCGGTGATGCTCCTCGGCAAAGCGGAAGGCCGAACGGATCAGCTCAAAATTCGCCCCGGGGTTATACCGGCGGACGGTGTCCTCCAGACGCTGATACTTTTCCTGCACATTCACGGCTTGTCACCTCACTTTCCTTTGATGCTCTCCAGCAGCGCCGCCCAGTAGGGCGACTGCTCCAGATCTACTTTATGCTCCACGGCGCACAGCCGCAATGTGATCTCCTCGTCATGTATTTCCCGACACAAAAGCCCCCGCTCGCAGAACAGCTCCACGCAGAAGCAGGCACGCAAAAAAGGATCCGTGCCGGGAATGGCGGCAGAGAGCTGCCGCAGGAAGGGCAGATAGGGGCGCTCCGACTCCTCGGCGCCGGCCTCCTGCTGCAAAAGCCGCCACGCGGCCACGCACTGCTGGCGGGAGGGCAGAAGGCGCAGCG